>Ga0247610_10005257_pt1 | contig 13654 bp, 15 predicted proteins | sample 174DNAGHGhighgp2_FD_193483 | JGI IMG/M metagenome (GOLD analysis project Ga0247610, IMG submission 193483) | Sheep rumen microbial communities from Palmerston North, Manawatu-Wanganui, New Zealand - 1742 DNA GHGhigh gp2 | ecosystem: Host-associated > Mammals > Digestive system > Stomach > Rumen...
TACACTACTTTCGAAATAGCTTTCTGTAGCTGCCGCATCGGCCAGCACGCTTTCCGATGTAATCTGTGAATCCTCGCGAATCGTAGCGCCTGCCTCCTGGGCATTAGCAGCCACATCCGTCCACAAAGCTTTCAGCCCTATGCCTGCATTCTCATCGAAGGCAGTAAAGTCCACAGTACCGACGCCATCGACTGCACTCTGTATAGCGTTTTGAATGTCCTCGGAATCGGGAGCCGTGATGGTGATAGGGTATTCCAAATCCTCGCCCAAAGCCGCCCGGTCCATATCGTCAAGAGCCTTATCCGGCTGTGTCCATTTAGCCACCTGCTCGGCATCACCGCTTGCCATGTTGTGGAAAGCATCGCCAGCCTTGCGGCCTATTTCTTCACCGATGAAGGCGCCAATGGCACCGCCCACAGGCCCCATTAAAGCAGTACCTATCCCGGCGCCGATAACGCCACCTACAGCACCGCCCACGCTTTCATCCATGCGAATATCAGCCTGGGTTTGCACATCGGTCTGGTACGCCTTCATTTCAGCCAGTTTGGTTTCAGCTGCCGCGATTTCGCCGGCACTTGCCCCTGCCTCTTTTAAGGTTTTGAGGTTATCAGCCGCCTCATTCAATCCGCCTGCCGCCTCTGCCAGCAGTTCAGCGTTCTCTTTCTGTGTAGAGAAGATATCAAAAGCGCTAAAGGCCGCCATGATACCGGCACCGGCAAGAGCTCCACCCAAACGAGCACGAGCGCCACCACCGGAACCGCCTCCAGCCGAACCGCCTCGACTACCTCCACCGCCTGCCACAGTAGTATTGCCGCCAGCAGGAGCGCCTGCACCTGCCACAGTTTTACCATTGACATATACGGTGGTCGCATTGACCGTCATGGTGCCCACAGTTTCAGCCACAGGGCCTTTGGCAGTAGTTAAGGCACCGCCACCCTTGACATTGCCTGCCAGTGTCTTAACGCCATCATAGGCTTTCTTGGCAAGCCCATAGATTTTCGTCAAGCCAAAGACAAGAGCGCCACCCGCCAGGATGGAACCAACACCATCCAGCTCAAGGAATTTATCCTTTAACTGTTTGAGCACATTGAGAGCAAGGCTGCCAATATCACCAATATCAAAGCCATCTTTCAGGGAGGTTTTGAACTGGTTGACATCCTTCGATAAGCCTTGAACAAAATCGCGCAAGCCGCTCGCGCCCTTGCCGCTCATAAGCTCAATCTGGAAATCATGCCATGCAGATTTCAAAATCTCCAAATCACCTGCTAAAGTATCAGCACGCTTTTTGGACATTTCATCTGCAGCACCGCGAGAATTATCAATCGCGGCAATCTTCTTTTGGTAATCTTCATCGCTGGCCGTGATGATAGCTAACCAGCCGGAAAGCGCTTCCTCACCTGCAAACATTTTGGCAAACTTGGCTTTATCCTTGTCATTCATTTTGCCGCCCTGGGCCGCAAGCTGTTTGGCGAAGGTAATCATTGCCTCTTTGTTTCGGGTTTTGGTTCCGCTTAAGGTCTCGGCATAATTGACCAATTCCTCGGCAGAAACGCCTTCCTTGAATTTCTTGCGCAAATCATCGAAGATGGCCCGCAAGGGTTTCAACTGCTGTGTACCATCAGCCCCCATCTGCATGATGTTGATGCCCAGCATCTTCATCGCATTTGCCGTGGGGATTGTGTCAGCGGTCATTCGGGTGAGTGTTGACCTCAGAGCAGTACCGGCCATGCTTGCCTTAATACCGCTATCAGCCATCAAGCCCAGAGCAAGGGCCACATCCTTGGCCACACCAACTTCATCACTGCCGTAGGCGCTGGCAAAAAGCCCTGCAGGAGCCGCAGCGTATTTGAACGCCTCGCCCATCATGCCTACTGTGGTATTTGAATTGGTGGCCGTGGCTGCCAATATGTCGGTGAATCCCTTAATATTGGCGTTGGCATTTGCTCCCCTGGTATCAATCTTAAGGGCGGTCATGGAGTCGGTGACGATATCGGAAACAGTGCCCAAATCCTCACCTGCTGCAAGAGCCAAATCAAGCACCGGCTTTATGCCTGCCATCATTTGCTGCTCTTTCCAGCCTGCCATTGCCATGTATTCGAAAGCCTTGCCGACCTGCTCAGCAGAGAACTGAGTCACAGCGCCCATTTCTCTGGCCTTGGCGGTCATGCGCTCCATGGCAGCGTTAGCCTCATTTACGCCCATTCCACTGGTAGCAATAGCCTTTACTGTGGCCATCTGCTTTTCAAAATTCTTGTAGGTGTTGATGGTATCCATCACGCCATAGCCTAAACCGGCCATGCCAGCCACCTGCAAGGGCAGGCCCATCATCATGCCACTAGCCATATTGGACATAGAATTTTTCAGCCCTGCCAGCTTTTCAGCACCATTCTGCCGGATGTTGACAGTAGCCGTATAGACTTTACCGCCTATCCCCTTGAGGGTTGTTTCTATGCCCTTAGCCTTTGTGGTGGCGTTATCTTTCAGCCCCACCGTGGCCATGTATGAGCCTTTCACTCCATTGAGTGCTATCTTGGTTTTGTCCAGGTCTTTGGCCATAGTCGATGCCGACTGGCCAACACTTCCCATGTCCTTCTTGACTGTGTTTAGCCCTAAATCCACCCGCTCGGTGGCCTGCTTCACACCATCAAGAGACTTGTTCACCGACTTGATTTTCGCTGTCAGGCGGTCTTTCAGTTCAAGCACCGCCGATAATGTCATTTGAGCATTATTTTCGCTCATAGCTTAAGCCGCCCCCCTGCTACAATCTGCATAAGGGCTTTCATTTTTTCGCCCTCCTGCTTTTTTTCTTCCATCATCGCTGTATAGCAAAATACCTTTTCCAGCTCTGACAGTCCAAAGAAATAATCCAGCTTGTGTCCTTTGAGAAGGAGGAAGGCGGCTGTTTCCGCCTCCCAGCTCTCATGAATTAGTTTTTTAATTCTTCATGGATTTCAGCATGGATATTCTTGTTGACACCTGCCAGGCGCGTAATCTTCCCAGAAATAGCGTTGACTTCGCCAGCCTCGAAAATCTTTTCGGGGATGTCTGTGGGTTCCAAACAACCGTAGGCTTTCAGAAGTGCGCTGTCCTTAAGGTTCGGCTCCACAACTGTATTGACAATCAGATAGGAGTCGGGGTTTTCAAGAGAAAGTGCCTCCATGATATCGGCACGAGTCGGGAGCTTGACCGTCATCACACCGGCACTGGTTTCCAGGTCATACTTCGCGTTCTTTGCCGCCTCGATAACCTCTTTCTTCTCAATCAATTCTTTAACGGAAATAGCCATTATAGTTTCCTCCAGTCAAAAAGGCAGGTGTTACCCTGCCCCTCATCACACAATATTATTCAGCTACAGTTTCGATAAAGGAAGCATCCTCCGGCGTGAAGCCGAACGGGAATTCCTTTTCGACAACCTGCCCTTTTTCGAAAGTCATGAGTACCAGCTCATTAAACCATACATTATCGATGGAGCAGCGCTCCTTCTGGCCATCCACCGCATCGGGGTCATCAATAAGGCCCACAAGGTTTGCACGCGGGTCATGGCCGTTTTTCCATTCCTCAAGATACTGATTGATGTTGCGGTTGATAACGCTCTTAATCGTAAAAGAGCCCTCGCCCGTCAACGAAACAATCTTGGAATCCTTGGAATTGCCGATGAGCACATCTTCACGGTCGGCGGTAACCTTCGCCTCAAACTTCGAAATCTCGAAAAGAAGCAGGCCATCCCACCATACCTTGCCATGGGAGCCATTCCAGCGACGGCGGCCGCGGTATTTTACGTCTTCTTTAGCTCTTGCAAAACGCTGCAAGTCGAATTTAAGTTTTTTCGGCATAATCTATCCCCTCCCCTATTACAACAAGAAAGTAATCTTCAAATCTTCCATCGCGTTTACAGGCGTCACGCGCCCAGAAAGCATAACTTTCGTACCGGTGTTATATTCGCGAATCTGCTGCACCGTCAAGTCTGCAGGGTCATCATGGCCTTTCAGCTTGATGTAATCAGCCTGGGCGGCTTCGTCGATATCCACCATGTTGACAGCCGTGGGGCTTGCATCAAGCACATTACCCTTAAGACCGCGGAAATAAATGTGAATGGCACCGATAAAGAGCATCTTGTGGTCGTAGTCGTTGATGATTTTGCCAACATACTGGTCTTTGAATGTATCGCGGATATCGTCCGTAATCATATCGATAGCTTCTACAATCTTGATGTAGCGGAAATCAGCCTCACCAACATCAGTGGTGAACGTATGGAGAGAGTTGCAAGCGCGTGCAATCTTCACACCATTACCGTCGAATTCGTCGAACAAGCAAAGCTCGCCATCGCTGATATTGGTGTCAATATCTTCGTACAGGTCGCAGTCCACAACTTCGCTCAGCTCGTAATAAGTTGCAGAGCGGTCAAGTGCCAGACCTGCCAAAATGCCAGCAATACGGCCAGTATATTCGGCTGCAGTATAGGTGATATACTCAGGAATATTCTGCGGTACCTGCGTAGCATCGCCTCCCGCCATGTTCAATGCGTCGGTATATTCGGGGTTTACCACGCGGATATGGTCCGTGGTAAAGTTGATAACGCCTTTGTCATCTGCCGGCTGATGAGCAACAACAGCCTTGAATGTCTTGCGGTTGCGATTGCGTTTTGTCTTTACCCAGGCAGCCAAATCTTCCATTTCCTGCGTGGTAGCCGTAGGATGACAGATATAGTTCCACTTGATACTGTAAAGTTTTTTCAGAACAGTTGCCTGCGTAATAAGCGGCTCAGCAGTTTCACCTTCTTCCACCTCTGCTGGAGTTACTCCCTCATTGGGCAGAGTGTACAACAAAATTTTTGCCGGTGCGCCAAGCAGACATTTTTTTACGAGGTCAACATTCTTATCCGTCAGTCCCTCGGGGATATCGGCAATGTCAACAATCTTATAAAATTTGCTCGTGTTCGTGGTTTCATTCTTCAAGAGCATAGTCACGATACCACGGGCACTGCGCTTAATAGCACTGCTGGATTTTGTTTTGAAGTCAATAATGACTTGCGGCAGTCCAAAATCAGACATATATTAAACCTCCTCATAATTCAGATCTTGTAAATTACCATTCAAATAAAGTTCCTGCATAAGCTCGCCACGTTCCACCGGCAAGAAGTCCGTGAAATCAAGGGAAAACTCATAATGCAGGATTTCATCAACTATAACGCTGTTATTCTCCAGTATGGTGATATGCCTGTCTCCTATTTGAAGGACAGGTCGAATCGCCTCATCCAAAGTATCAATAGCATCATATAGGAGAGAGCGCTTTACTCGCCCTCTGCAGTCCGGCAGGATAACAAGCTGAATATCGATGCCGATTGACCTATCATAATAAACTCGGTCGATGGTTTTCCGTCTGGGGGCCAGCTCCACATAGAAGTAACTCCTGCAAGCCTTCTCCACATTGTCGAAGTGTACTTCGTAAGCGGGAAAGTTCGCTTTCAGGAGCGAAGTGATAGCCGCCCGAATATCTCTTGCTTTTATCACTTCAAAATCGCCCCCAATATCGCCATGGCATCATCAGTGAAATTATCCTTCGTTTCATCGAAAGCCTTATGCAACATACGCTTGCCTTTTACCACCTTGCCGGTCCATTTGCCGTGAATCTTCACGCGATGGCCATACTCAACGTGGGCGGCATATTCGGCATTGTTCGAAACCTCTGCTCGATTAAGGCCGACAAGCCGCATCTTCCAGCTATTGCGCAGGTTGCCAGTGTCCACAGGCGTATTATTGACCGCCCGCCCTCGGAGCAATTCGCCCTCATGGGCAAGAAATTTAGCTCCGGCAGCAGGCGCTTTTTTCGCCATGTTTTCAAGCCGTTCCTGCAAATCATCGAGGCCGTTAATCGTCAATCCCATTGCCTGCCTCCTTTACCTGCTTCACAGGTATTTCTTGATGGGTAGGATAGACAAACCTTTTACCGGCATTCATCAGAAAGTGCTGGCCATTGTGGGTGATTTCCACAATGTCGTTTTCTCTTATCTGATACTCAGGAGAACAACATAGCCGCAGGTCAGAAATGAGGTTCACGCCTCTATCTGTTTTGTCCTGGGTTAAATCCTTGCCATACTGTGACAGCTTGCAAGGGATAGCCTCATAAACAGGTGTTTCCGCTTCGTCATAATCATCGGAGCCGTCATCGGCTTGTGCTTCAACCACGCGATAAATATCGGCGGTGTCCTTATACATGATGTTATTCAGGAGCCCCCTAAGTTTCATATAGTTCGGCATCATCCCCACCCCCTTATCTTGCGGTAGAGGTTGAGCTTGTTGCGGATGCTCGTGAAATCGGCATCGGCCGCAATGCCAGGAGACTCCGTGGCTGTGGCAAACTCGAATTCTGTATCGTCCATCTTTACTTTTTTCAGTCCCTGCGTGTCGCTGGTGCTGTCCTGTTCCCTTTTGAAAAGCAGGTCAGCGCAGGTGTAAACCAACGCAGGCGGGAAATCTTCCCTGTTGCAGTAGTCCAGCACATCGAGGATGAGCTTGTCAGCATAAATCTGATAGATAGCATCCTTTTCGGTGCCGGTATCGCCCAGCAGAGTTTTGGCTGTCTCGATTATCCGAGTAGCTGCCTCCTCCGGTGTCAAAAAAGCCATAGCCCGCCTCCTTCCGCTAAAAATGGGCATAATAAAAGCACTATGCTTTCGCAAAGTGCTTTACATTGGCAATATATCTTTTATACCTTTAATCGCCCTGTATGCCTTGTGCATGGTGTCGTTGGTTTCCAGATATTCAAGCCCCCGCAGGGTAATTGTAGGGGTTATGCACTTGAAATCATACTCACCAGCACCGACCTCAAAAAACTCAATGCCATCAATGTATCCGGCATTATACAGCATCATGAGGATATGGGCAAAGCGTTTTTCTGAAACCGCGAAGCTTGCCGCTTCTAGCTTGCCATAGTCCGGCTTAGGATCATCTAGCCACTTGTTTAACAAAGCAAGGATATTATAGATTAGCTTTGCATTTTCCATCAGGCCACCTCTTCTATATCCTTGATATCTCTCATGAAGAGCGTTACCAGCGCCCCACCATCAGCATACACATCGTAAGCCAAAACTTCCTCGTCAGCAGGATTATGCAGATTGACCACATACGAATCGCCATCCGGCAATGTCAGTTTTGCCTTGTGATGTTTTTTCTGTATTTCAATCAATCTTTTCATTTTTTCCTTTGCAGTCATGTCAATCCCCCTCCTTTCGTTTTGGCCTGATTGGATAAGCGTGAACACCCTTCTTTGAATAGACAATCTTGATAAACGTGGTATCTATCAACCTATCAGCATCTAAATCCCAATACTTACCGATGTATCGGCCAACGTCAACATATTCACGTGTTGAGCCATCATGTGCCGGGTCATAAACGCCCTTCCTATGAAATTCAGTTATCAATGTTTTGATATCTACATCTTCATAGAAAACGCTAGGTGCTATGCCAGCATCCTTCAAACTCTCAACATATCGCTCATGTTCCATTGTGCCAGGTATATGCCTGTTTTGAACCTGCCGACGGATTGCTAAATTATAGTTTCCGTCTGGTATCGGCTTATCCTGAACATCAGAATCAAGCTGTTTCTTTAGGTCAATTATACCATTGCCAGTACTCCCCTGACTAGATATCTTTGGTGTATACTTCGCTAAAGTTCCGCTAATTCCTGCCTCTTTCGCCCAGGTAGCTAAAGGTTTTGTTTTGTCAATATAAACCGCCTTGTAGTCTTTATAGGCCATCTGCTGCGGGATGTAGAGAGTTTTGCCATCATTCCCCTTGGCTATTCTCTTTCCACTCTGTCCGCCTTTCCCGACTCCTAAGCTCCCGATAATGGTGCTCCGGCAGTGAGGATGTAAGGGCGGCAAATTATCGCCAGGGCTGGCCTCCTCCACAGGAACGATACTCCCATCATGACTCCTGCATTTCTGACTGGTTCGGCTGTCAAGCGTGGCAACGAATTTATAAAACTCCATGCCGCTATCCTTGATACTGTCCAGATTGGCTTGATTGTGAACATAATTCAGCTCCGTCCTTACCAAACGGGTGGCCTCATATTTGCCCACGCCCATTCTGTCCTGCACCATCTTGGAGAGCTTAGGCACCGATACGCCCCTGTGAACGCTGTCAAAAACTGTCTGCTTGATGGTTTCTGCCAGCTTTTTTTGGTTATCCCAAATCCTTGCGGAATAGTTCTTCCCGCTCCATGGGTTTCTCAGTACATCCTCCAGCCTTTTGTTGTCCACCGCCGAAATCGTGCCATGGATGCCGGCTGTTTTGCCAATCTCAAATAAGCCTTTATAGTAATTGTCTCGGTAGGCATCACTGAGGAAGTTCCTCATATCCTTTTCGACATACTCGCCTAATTTGTAAAGCTCCATCAGCGTTTGGCTGTAAAGCTTATCTAAGCGGCTTATTCTTGAGCGCATCGCCAGCGTGTTGAGTTCTTTGAGGATGGCATTATTATTCTGAGCAAGGTGATTGTATTCCTCCAGAGTATAACGCCACTCCTTAAACTCGTTCCCTTTCAGCAGAGCTGTAGCCTCTTTTAGACTCAGGCCGTTCTCCTTGGCAAACCTTCCATACAGGGCGGCAATATCGTCCTGTATCTTTTGGGCAGATTGACGGTATTGGCGTGCCAGGTTTTTTTCAATTTTTTCGCGGCTCTGTTTGTACCAGTATTCCTCGCGCTCGGTTGCCCTGTCCTTCCAATAGTTTTCGTCTTTCTTGCCCATCGGCTATACCTCCGATTAAATTTTGTGCTTGAAGCAAACCATGCGGATTGCTTTCGGCTCGTAAACACGCTGCCAGTTCTTGGCATTGGCCAGTTCCGCACGGCTTACAGTTTCCTGGTTAGCACGAACAGCGCCGGTGAACTTAATTCCGCGCGGGTGCAGGATGAAGGTCTTGCGGTTGATGAGGTAATCAACGCCGGAGCCTTTGCGCTTGTCGCGGTCAACTTCGGTCGGTACAAAGCCCACAGGAGAACCATTGCCGTATGCAATAGCGCCGTTACCGAACAGGTACGTCGTGTATACGCCATCTGCTACCGGGCAACCATCGTCAACGATTACGCGGCGGCCCTGGTACGTATCAAATTCCACGCTCGTGGAATCGCGTTCCGTCTGAATGAGGTTCTGTTTCTTCAAATAAGCCTTAGTTGCAGAGTGCATAGCAACTGCAGTGAGCTGGGCCTGTGCATCGCCCAGGAGCTGGCAGGCATCGATGAAAGCGGATGCGGAAATCTTGGCAGCATTGCCGGAACCAGCCGAAATATCGAGGATGTGGTCCTCCAGCGGGGTTACGGTGGCGCTGTCAGCCGTATAGGAGCCGAACACGCCATTGAGGGTGTTAATGAGTTCCTTCTGCATGTCGCGGGCCCAGAAGCCAGCAACAAGGGAACCGATAGCGGCCATGGGGTCCTTGCCTGCCAGTGCGGCGGAAAGGTCGGTGGCGCTCCATGACTTAGCGCGGCGGATGGTCGTAGACACATCCATCTTGCTGGTGATTTTGGCAGCGGTCAGGTCAGTGCCTTCCACCACGTTTTCGGAGTCACCAGTCAAATCCTCGAAGAACGGCATATTATGCACCGGTGCCGCTTCACTTGCGAGGCGGTCAAACTCCGGGGAATGAGCGACAATGCCGCTCTGGAACAGCGTGGAAAGCTCCATGGTTTTCTGCACCGTGTACGGCGTGAAAAGCTCAGGAACAATTACATCAGCTAAAGTAGTACCCATTATTTAATCCTCCTTAAATCGTCACACCCGCTTCGGCAGCCATAGCGCGTGCCTGTTCCGGGTTTTCTCTAAACAACTTGCCCTGCTCCGTCAAGTTGTAGGTTTCTTTCTTGAACGGATTGGCAGCAGGCGTATTGGGGCCGCCACCATTCGGGCTATACTGCGGATTGTTGCCGCCCTGCGGGTTCTTGAAAAGGAATGCTTTATCCTTCTTCAATGCCTCCACCTGCTCGGTCAATCCTGTAACTTTGCCATCTTCGCCTAAGATGACTTTGCCTTTGTCGATAAGGCTTGCCACAATGTCGGCATCCTGGGCACTGTCAGCGATTGCCAGCTTGATGGCAGTATCGATTTTCAGTGCCTTGGCCTGTTCCTCGAAAGCGGCTTTCTGCTCTTTATTGGCGGCCTGCAGTTCTTCAATCTGTTTTTTCAAGCCCTCATTATCGCCTACGGATTTTTTGAGGCTTGTGAGCTGTTTGTCACGTTCCGCCAGCTGTTCGGTCAGCGACTTTTTGCCCTCGTTCACTTCGTTGAATCTGCTAAGAGGAACGAATTCGGTCCCCAAAAAGGTTTTCACAGCCTTTTCGGCCTCATCCATCTTATCCTCAGCAACACCAATATTTTTAAGCAATTCTTTAATGTCCATTTTTCCCTTTTCTCCTTTTACGGTTTTTAACGTGGTAGCCTGCCACTAACAGGATGGGATAGGCTCATCACTTCGCCTTATCACTCTTACCTTTTTCCTTGCCGCCATCTTTGCCCCCTTTGGCCTGTTTTGGCACATCGTAGGGCTTACCATCGGCAAGGCATTTCTGCACCAGCTGAACGACACCATTCTCATTAGAGTCATCCATCACTGCAGAAATCGGAAAATCCTGCCCGAATTTGCGGGCATACTCACACAAAAGCTCAAACATTCTTTTCACCTCCTTCCCCATCGTTGTCACCTTCATTATTGTCCGGCAAATCACCGCCGTAGATATTGGAGGCCTCAAGCTCCTCCTGCCGTTCCTTCTCTATCTGTTCGAGTTCCTTTTCGGCATCCTCAACAAACGGATGATTTTTCAGGATGGTTTTCTTTGAGATAACACCCACAGAATCGGAACACATAGAGGCAAGCTCGGCATCGTTGCGGATGCTTGTCCTTGTCCATGTCTGGATAATCTGCCCCACTTCTCGGCCTTTGCTCCGGCAGATGGCACGCACCAGGTCGGCCAGTCCGATGCGGAATTCAGTTTCCAAAAGGCCTGCTTTGATTTCAAGCAGTGCATAAAGGAATTTCATCGCCTCGCCACTGGTAGAATCAAGCCCCTGCTGCTGGGGGTCGATGCCTTGGCCAGTGTCAAAGATAGCTTTGCGGGTCAGCTCCAGCAGTTTATCGCGGGCCTCGACCGGGATATCAATATTCAGAGTCGAAACACCACTCTTGTCTCCATCGCCGGAGGATTGAACCTGTATCGACTTGTAATATTTGAGGTCAGATAAGAACTGCCCCATATCCTGCCCGCCGTAGTTGGTGAGAATCAGGATAACTTCCTGGATATCTTCCAAATCGTCCACGAATCCGCTAAAAGTCTTATCGTAGGTATCAATAAGGCGTTTCACTGCATCGAGGTCGCGGGTGCCTATATTGTTATTGAGGAAGGGGATGAAAGGCACACGCCCATAATTATGGACCATCGTGTTTTCTGCCCCTGTCAGCCCTGCAACATAGAAATCCGTAAACATCGGATAATAGCTCAGCGCCTCGAAATCGTCGGATGTTCTCTTTTTGAAGGTTTCGCAGGTGGTATCTGTCCAATACTCATAGATGTCCCAGGCATCGCCCTGCTCATCGTAATCGGTATAGACTCGCAGCACCGCCAGCAGCTTCTTATTGAGCTTTCGGCTCCACACAGGAATAATCTGCGCACTTGGCACAACACCATAATCAAAGCCATCTTCATCCTGCCAGTAATGGAGCCATGCCACGCCTGCATTGCTGGCATTGACACACAGCTCTTTGATTTTCTGCGGGTATCTGTCTCCCAATGTTTCAGCTACCTGCTTATTGAGGGTATCATTCCCCACATCAAACAGAGGCGGCGCCGTGAACATATAGGCCGCTTTCTGATTGACCAAAAGCTGATAGAACGAAAACGGGATTTTGTTATCCGCACTACGCAGCGGGTTTTCTCCTACCTGGGCCTCTTTGTGCTTCGGCTTGCGATAGATAATATCATTCTGGACACGATAATACCTGTCGCCCTCGGCCGCCCTCATCATGAATTCAGCATGGCCCTGCACATAGTTGTTGATTAGCTTTTTCGCCACTTCAATTTCCATTTTTCTTTCTCACCTCCTTATCGGAATATCTTCATGCCTCCTGCCCTCATGACTTCGCTCAGCCCATACCGGCAGGAGTCTATTGCATGGTTATTTACATCGGGATAGGCAGATATAAACTGCCCTTGGCGGTTCCGCTCGTACTCATACATGACGAATTCTTTGTATGTGTTCGGGCATCGGCGCTTGTCAATGTAGATGTGAGCTCTGCCCTGCAGCCACTTCATGCCGTAATCAACTGAGTCAGGCCCTTTCCTGGCACCGATGATATTAAGCCCCAGCTCTCGCATTTCAGCGATTGATTTCGGCTCTGCTGAATCGCCGATGATACGCCGAAAGTCTGCCTTCGGCTTGATAAGCTCCACAGCTCGCTTGTTGGTCAGCTTTTGCTGGTAAATCTCATCGAAGATATAAACATCTTCACGCCTTGAATCGTAGTAAATGCAGAGGAATGCCAGCGGGTCAACGGCAAAGCCATAGTCAAGGCCATAATAGAGCCGGTCAAATTGGCTTATCTGCTCGTCGGTCATTTTCATATCTTCGACATTCTCAAAGACTGCTCCACCGGTGCCGGTAACTTTCCCCAGATATTCATGCTCATAACTGCGCAGGTTCTTGGCTTTGAGCTTTTCCGCTTCGTCGATGAAACGCTGCCCTAGCCATTCGACTGGTACGCCTCGATAATCTGAGTGATGGATAAGCCGGTCGGCATCTTCCAGCAGTTTCTCCTCATTTACCCAATTGTTTTGACTCTTGGGCGGGTTGAAGGAACCAAACCACCAGTATGTATCGCCACCACGCAAAAGCGACTGATTGAGGTTTCGTATTTCCTCCATGCCATCGAACTGGTCAAGCTCCTCACACCAGCAAATCCCGATATAGCCGAAAGGCAATTTGATGGATTTGATTTTCTGCGGGTCATCCACGCCCATAAACAGGATTTTTTGACCTGTCTTTTTGTAGGTGATTTCGTGAGGGCTTGTTTTGAATTTGAACTTGCTCGTTAAGCCTAACTTGTCAATGGCCCATTGCATCTGCGGGTATACGCTGTTTTTGATGGTATTCCCGACTTTGCGCAGGATAACAGCGTGACAGGTTGGATGCTTGAGCAGGAGCAACGGGATTTCTACGCTGATATGGGATGATTTCGTGGAGCCTCGGCCGCCTTCTTCCCAATAGAATGTATGGCCATGTTTCTGAATGTCGATATGGAGCTCCTTGAAGTGGGGAGCCACAATGTCAGGGATGTGAATTCTATTTTTCATCGTCACACATCCAATCATCAACAATAACCACATCATCATCGGCAGCAGCAGTTTCCTGCTCCATGGCTTTGAGCGATGCTTCCAGCTTGGCAATGCGGGCTTTCTGCTCCTGCTTATCCAAATCGGCGGGGTAGCGTTTGAGAAGCTGCTCGGCGGCCTTTATTCGGTCCCGTGGGCTCACTCTGACTTCTTCCCTCGTTGCCCTGGTGCATCCATCGCCATCGCACAAAACCACAATCTGCTCATCCTTGACCTCGCCCCTCAGCACGCTGGTGAGGAAAGAAAGGATTTCGTCAGCCTTGGCAATGCTCGG
>Ga0247610_10005258_pt1 | contig 13653 bp, 21 predicted proteins | sample 174DNAGHGhighgp2_FD_193483 | JGI IMG/M metagenome (GOLD analysis project Ga0247610, IMG submission 193483) | Sheep rumen microbial communities from Palmerston North, Manawatu-Wanganui, New Zealand - 1742 DNA GHGhigh gp2 | ecosystem: Host-associated > Mammals > Digestive system > Stomach > Rumen...
TTCAGGTTCTTGCTGAGATCAGAAGCAGCAACGCAGTTGGCATCCAGCACTGATTCAACTGTACTGTTCAGTAAGATAGTACAGTATGTTGCCTGGACGGCATTATAATATCTGGTGCCGGTGCTTGCCGGTGAAGCAAATGTTCCGCGCATTGCTATATGTGAAGATATAGCATTGATTATGGCATTGTTTGTGCCATCTGCTGTCAGGGCTGTGGTGTAGTTGTTCTTCTGCATCTCAACAAAACTGTTGACAAAATCATAACCATTAGCAGCAGGGTCAGTGTTGGCTATGGTTGTGCGGTAGAACCGGCCAAAGCTATTGTGCAGGATACAGCGCTTTACTGTACCTATCTGAATGATCAGTTCACCACCATTGCATTCAATACGTCCTTCAGGTAAGGAAGCATTGTATAAAGCAATGACGGCATTTACACCTATGATGTTGCCATTGATGTTGGCACCGTTCTGGACGTAAGCTGTGACGTTTTCCAGGTGCAGATGTGAGTTGAAAATGTGATAATAGTCAACATCATCATCACCGTGCAGATATACGTTGACATCTGCAACATCACCGAAGATACGGACATCGAGCCCTGACATGGTTGAGCCGTCTGTGATACGGTAGGAACCTGCTTCAATGATATGGCCTTCAATGGCGCTGTATTGTTCTGATAACTTCATGAAACGGTCAAGGGTCCTGAATGGCTTAGCAGATGTTCCGGGGTTATCATCATCCCCGTTGACACCATCAATGTAGTACTTGACCTGATCAAAGGTCCTGTACTGTTTCAATGATTCAGTGTCAATAATGCCTGCCTTTATCTTCAGCAATTCCCTGATCAGCCAGTCAAGGTTCAGTTCATGGAAGTTTGTATATGGAAATTCTTCAAAAACTGGCATTTACATCATCCTTTCTATCTCTGTCTTAGTGTAAGCGTAGCGCTGGATGGTCCCGGTGCAGTTTGAATTATTTTATTGCCACGTGGATCTATGGTGCAGTTTACATTGTCAGTTAAATCCTGTTGATAGTCTTCAGCATTATAAAACATGAAACAAATGTTGTTACCGTTATCTGAAAAAAGTGCTTTTACGGGAACAGTAGAAGCTGCAGGTAAATCAACGCTAGTAGAAAACAGTCCGCTGTCAGTAATATAAGGGATATCCAAGGTCAATTCTTCGCCTGTTTCATTTACTATTGTAAGATCACATAACTGAAGATTTCCACCGCCACCGCCGCTGATCTCATTGCCTTCAAGGTCATATACAGTGCAGCCCAGTGGGCTTTCAGTAATATCCAGGATAAGCCCGACATCATTCTTAAGTAACAATTTTGCTTTAGCCATATTATTCACCATAAACTAAAGAACCGTTGACATATACTTTCAGATTACCGTTCGGAGTATATTCAACTTTAATGGTTGAATCTGTTTCCAGTGATGGAATAGTGCCAGCAGGGAAGTAGATGATCCCGCTGATATTTCTTTCTGTTGGGGTTACATTTGGATCTGCCATAATTATTAGTCCTTTCTATTTAATAAATCAGAAGACAGAAACGCTTCTTAAAATCCTGAAGGATGTATCTGATCAGGTCATACTGCGCACGCAGTTTGAACTCTTTCTCAGCTACGTCCTGGGCATCAGTTATGGCGCTGTCACCTTCAACATGGAAATGCTCCGTTGTGGTGACATTGCCGGTGTTGGTAGTTGTGCTGTCAATGACCTGCTGTTCACGCTGGACGGGATCATCACTGTTCCAGGCATTGGTGCTTAAGGTGTGGGTGCCGTCATTGTCCATGGTAAGGTTACGGTCCTGACTGATGGTTCTGACTTCATCACGCTTGATGTTTATGAATGGATCATAATCTTCATACATGACGCGCTGCATGGTTTCCCATGCTCTGATACGGCTTTCTGACCAGTATGTAATGGCGCGTTTCAGGAACTCAGGATCAGTGTATAACACTTCCAGTTCAGCTGATTCCATCAGCAGATTATTGACTAATACTGCCTTGTTGATCTCTGAAGGAAGGACCATGCCGTCAAACAAGGTCTTGTCCCATTGGTACATTGCCCATAAGCTCATTGTTGCCATACGGTTCACCTTCCTTTTCATAACGATACTTTACAGATAAGTTCAGGCCGAACATGGCATTGACCTTTTCAACGTCACGCTGCATGGTTTCAAGCCATAAGCGAACCTTTGACTCCGTGTCAATGTTATTGGCGTTGACTTCATCTGTGATCAGTCTTTCACGTTTCTGTGTGTTAGCATTCGGGATTCCTATGTCAGTGTTGAAGCGGTCTTCAATTTTCTTCATGTCGTCCAGGATGCGGTCTGTGATGTAGTTCTGGCCTAAGTTCTGGCTGAACGCATCCCAGCTGCGGTTCCCGTCTTCATTGTAAAGATCCTTGTCAAGCACGGCCATAGGTTCGCCGCTTGCAATGTTGTCATATAACTTCTTGAAACTCTCTGCCATGGCCTTGTTCTCAGCTGTGAAGACATAGGCCAGCTTTGAGTTCAGAAGGTTGGTGCCTGCTGTTTCCAGGCATAATGCCATTAAATCAGCATAGGTGCTGATGATGTCTATGGGGCTGCCATAATCAGGCATCATCTTTATCACTTCACATTCTTCCCCTATTACAGGCTGTTTTAAGCCCTGTAGCAGGGGATTTGCGACAGTGATATATCTGGGCTGGTAGAATACATTAAACCCGCCCAGACCGCATTCCTGCGGTATCACGCCGTATTTATCTGTGTTGATGATACCAACATGTCCGTAAGCAAACAGAACATATTGGAAATAATTCTCAGCCCAGTGTTCTGGGATTCCTTCCCACTGGAACACGCTGATCAGTTTCTGAAGCAAGTATCTGCTGTAATAATTGACCAGCGCCGTGTTCTTGCAGTGAACTGTGGAAGGATTCCTTGCGGCGTTATACAGATTGATAAACTTATAAGGATAAAAGTTCATTTTATTCTTCTTCCTTTCTTTCGCCGTTTGATAGCGATCGCTGCAAGCAGTTCCTGACGTGATAACGGCTGTGAGGGTAAATAGATGAACCCCTGGAAGGTAAAGTTACTATTCCACGTCCAGTTATTAGCACGTCTTAATGTCTGTGTGTAGAAAATAGTCTGCTGATAAGCGCTGTTGCTTGTCACTATGGTATTGGCATCAATGATCTGTTCCACAATGGCCACATGTCCCTGGGATGCTGAATCAAAGCAGATTATTGCGCCCAGCCTGGGTTCAGATCCATGGACATATTGACTGTTATGACTCCACCAGTATTTAGCATCACCCGTGTACAGATGTGGATCTCTTCCGAGTATCTCATACCAGCGGCCATAATTATAGCCTACGCAGTTAGCCAGCACTGAACCCGTCCAGGCTTGCGGACTTCCAGCTATACAGGGATTCAGGCCACCATATGTTGATAGCATGGTGTAGTATGGATCATTGGCGCTGGGAACTGTCAGACGCGGTGTGAAGCTACTCATAATAGAAGCCTGCTTCCATGATGGAGTTTATTTCGTTTACTTCAGGATCAAGCCCATCAGTCAGTACAATATGAGCATTGGCCACTTTCTGATACCCTGAACATGTTGAAGATTTAACATAAGCACAATAGGGCTTTCCCATGTTTGTAGTATCACGCGGAGCGATTTGGTAGAATCGGGAAAATAGCCGCTTTGGCATCTGGTGTCCGGCAATTGTTCCCTGTGCGCCACTGTTGGTGACATTTCCGGTCAGGGCTTCAACCATGCTGCCTATGAATCCTGCAGTTGAGAATGCCGTGCCTATAAGGTCACCTGTTGCTGCAGAAGCGCCGGCATTGACAGCGTTCTGAATTACGGGACCAATATTTGAAGTGATCTGTGTCATTGGAATAGGCACACCGTAAGGCGCAGTCAGCTTAAACAGCTGCATCTGGTTGTTCTGTGTGACTGTTCTGCCTTCTACTACTGCCAGGCCCGTCATGGTATCACGTCTGATAGATACCAGGATCTGGCTGACATCTACCAGCATGGAAGTGTCCAGCGGAATTGTACCAGTGAATCCCAGGTCCAGATCATAATGGGTAAATGGTGCCATGTTGCAGTATTTGCCATATGTGGCTGCCTGTGGATGTTTTGGAATATCTACAGTATATGATAACTGTAATATGTTGGTTACCAGATCAGCAGTGATTCCGGAAGGCCATAAACCGCACATTATTTCAGCGGACCCGCTTGTTGTGAATGCAGTCGGTGACCATATAACGCTGCTTATGTATTCGATTGGATTCATAAGGCTGTTAATGATACCGTTTGTCAGGTCACCCCAGTCCAGGCCGTCAGCCGAAGTGAATAATGCACTGACCAGACTGCTGAACTGTGCAGGTGTCAGCTGATAAGTGGTTTTACCATTGGCCGACTGGTCTCCGGTAGTTGTCACGATATAATAACCGCTATTATATGAAGTATTTATTCCGCTTTCAAATATTGTACTGTCATATGTGACTTCACCTGTCAGTGGAAAAGCATTGTCAATCAGATATTGATTTTGCTTAGCTGCAGCGCGGACAATATAACTGGTAGTTGATCCTATTGCAGTCTTATAGGTTCCCATGACGTCAACCCTTAATGAAACAAGCCAGAGGCCTTTATTAAAGACAATATCCGTGATGAAATAATAACGGTGGAACTCATAGATATAGGCATATTGATAATCAAGCGGTTCAACGCTTAATTCCACCACCGGATTCAGCAGACTTGATGGTGATTTGATGTAACCTTCAGTTTCAAGCTTTGGCGTTGTAGATGTGGGCTTCTTTGTGCTGTTAGCTTTTTTCGTGAAGGTGTAAAGTGTTACTCTAACTGTCATATTTGCCTTCCTTTCTTAAGAGGGCCGCCCAGGAGACAGACGGCCCGGATCGGGAGGAATGCCCGGAAACAAGCCTAGTCAAGCAGTAAGACACAGCCTTTTTCTGTCAGGTCATTCTGTGTCTGAACTCTGACATGGCTGAAGATGTTGTAATACTGTCCGGCAGCGTTGTATGGTGATGTCTGCAGGTCATTCTGATAAATGTTGTAACCGCAGGCGTCACGGTCAAAGATAACGCCCATGATGTTGTCTTCAGCTACGGTTGCTGTAGCAACTGCTGCGCTGGAGTCGATATAGACACATGGGTCCAGGCTGATCTTATCAGGTGATTCAATAGACTGCCAGAAGCTGACCTTTTCAACATCAGCATATTTCAGATAGTTGTCATGGTATGTATCAGCTAATACCTGAGCATCCATGGCATCCATGAAGTCAGCCAGGAAGTAAACCTTCTGATCAGCAAGTGGCGTGTGTCTGTTGATCTTCTTGCCGGTGATCGTCTGCTGGAATAAGCCTGAACGCTCAGTCATCAGTCTGGTGATGCCTGCGACTCTGGCATATACCCACTGCAGGAACGGCTTCCAGTTAGCAGGCTGTCTGATGGTTGTAGCTGTGAATGCCGGTGAAGCACCTGTGGCTGCGTTGTATTCGGTCAGCAGGTGAACTACTGATTCAGTGTTGTTGATCTTGATCTCTGCGCCGATGAAGTTTGAAACGATGCTTCTGGACAGATTTTCAAGCCACTGTTCACGCTCATTGCTGAAGTGTGTCATTAAGCCTGACATGAATCTGCCGAACTCTTCAGCGCTTGAGAATGCGACATCCAGCTGTCTGGTATAGATGGTGTAATGTCCCTGATATACGTTGCTGCCAAGGTAACGTGTTTCAAGGACATCAGCCTTCTTGACTTCATACTGGTCAATGCTGGCGCCGTCAACAAGTGCGAAAGTTGCATCAGCTTCAGCAGCTCTGTCAGCGAAGTTGATCTTGCGGGTGATAGCACCCCAGCGTTCACCGCTTACTTCCAGACCGGCGAACTTTCTGCTGTAAGGTCTGACAGCGATAAGTGTTCTGTTTAATACCTGTGTGATGGCATTCAGGACTGGCTCATAACCGGCTGCCAGTGTTGCCTGGGCTACTGATGTGAAACTGGCTGTATCTGTGGCAGTCAGTGTTGTGTCACCTGTTGCCTGGGCATGAATGGCGTTGATCAGGGTATAAGCCTGTTCAATTGACATGTTGTTTACGCTCATAATTTAATTATTCCTTTCCTTTAATTGGCGGGTTGATGATTGAAGCCATGATCTTTTCAGCATCATCCGGGCTGGCCGGTGTGAAACCGTCATGCAGGATGGCCTGCATCTGAAGCTGCTTTCTGATGCCTTTCATTTCTTCCAGCAGTGCGCTGAAATCCGGGTTGGCTGTTGGTTCAGCCGGTTTTGGTTCAGCGGCAGGTGCAGCTTCCTTTGGTTCTTCAACCGGAGCAGCCGGTGCTTTTGGTTCTGTGCTTTCTTCAGCGGGTGCGCTCATAGCTTCAATGTCTGCTTTGGTAAATCCCGCATCGATCAATTTTAGAATCTGATCTAATTCCATGTTTCCGTCCTTCCTTTCTTTTTATAGCTTCTTAAGTGCTTCTGCCTTATAGAAGCCTGTAGTTACTCCGTTAAGGCTTCCCACCTGATACGGGTAAACGGCGCCCACTATAACGCGTAATACATAACGCACATAGCCGATACCGCCGGCAGGGATTCCCTTTCCGGATGCCTGACTGTTCCCCTTCGCAATGATCTTGACCTTGTCACCCTTCTTGAAGACTGGTGCAGGTGTGGGTTTCTTTTCCACCCACTCTGTCGGGGAATATATAAAGCCTATGAATTTATAACCGGCTTTATATGATTTAGAATTGTAGGTGTTTGACCACCATGATGGTCTGGTGTCCAGACCGCTTTCAGATGACTTCCAGCTGCCGTCACTGTTTACTTTTTCAACATTGGCAACGTGACCGCGTCTGGGGTTGCGGTTGCTGACCCATACGGCAACGGCTCCCAGCTTTGGTGTGGTTCCTGTTTTGAAGCCCTGCTTCTGGGAATTGCTCAGCCAGACGTATGCGTCGGAGGGGTAGCTATGTCCCGGGTAGCATCCCACTTTAATTGCGGGATCCTGTTCCAGTTCTGCCATTCTTCCCCAGCTATAGCCGACGCAGTTATTCAGCGCGCTTTTTCCGTCTGGTGAATAGTTAGGTCTGCCTGCGATACAGGGTGATACACCACCGCCAGCTAATAAACGGTAGTATTTATTGTTCTGTTCCGGTGCAGATGTTCTGGGCTTGAAATACTCTGTCATATTAATCCTTCATCCTGTCTTCTATTAGCTGTGACAGTCTGTTCACCATGACCGTGTTTTCATTGATAACTGATTTTAACTCATTGACTTCTTCCAGGTGCGCTTTGGTCTGCTCTTTCATATAGAAGAACATGAGTAAGTACGCACCGATCGGGAAGCCAACACTTGAAATGAAGTTCGTGATTTCTTCCATAATTATCATGTTCCTTTCTGTCTTTGAATGGGGATTCCTGCGCCGGACAAGCGCATGCCCGCCGATTCCGTCAGCTGTCCTATGGGCATCCCCTTATATTATACCATATTAAATATTAAGTCTTGCAAGCCACAATCACATAATTTCACACAAAACCTTCACAAAACGTTCACACAATGTTCACAAAACCATCACAATTGACCATTAAAATTGTAAGTGTAAAGAAAAGGAAGGTGCTATATATGATGACAACAGTTGAACTTTACATCAAAACAGAAGATGATATTATTCATCTGACTTACCCAGATGTTTACAGGATCCGTATCTTACCCGGTGAAGTAATTCACAGAGATCTGGAACCTGATAAAATGTATCTGAAGCTTATTCTGGGAAATGATGGTTCTGCTACATTTAACTTAGACAGCATTATCAAGATGGCTGTTGATTAGAAGGAAGGAAAGAATTATGTTTAATGAAGACTTTTATGATTATGACATCAAGGACCAGGACGGTAAGCGTCTGGGCCATGACGTTGATGACGATCTGCGCAGCCTGTCAAAGTTCATGGGCTTTGACCTTCAGGATCTGATGATGCAGATGCGCGAAAAGGGTGAACTGATAAAGACAGTCACCATCACAATAAGAAGGTACCCGGAAGATGAAGGCGCTGGGAATAACTAAACTGAAGAAGGCTGTCAAGGACATGCGTCCCGGCATCCTTCTGATCAGGAAGGCAGATAATCAGGTCATGGCCTTCTGGTCAAGGATTCCTGAATGCCTTGAAGTTGATTATGACCAGTACATGATTTATTATAAGGAGCCAAAGAAATGCTGAAAGATATTATAATATTCTTTGCAGGAGCCTTGACGGGGATCTTCTTCCTGTCACTCTGCATTGTAGGAAGGAAGGACTGAAATGAGACTAATTGATGCGGACAGATTATTAAACCCAGGCTATACGGACATGTTTGATGAACCTATAAAATTTGACATGATTTCCCGCAATGCTATTGAAAACGCGCCAACAGTAAAAGCAATACCAGTTGAATGGATCGAAAATAAAATTGCCGTAAATATACATTTATGGGAAGAAGGATTGGATAAAATGTTTATTGAAAATGGTGTTGTTGAGATTACTGGTTATTCACTAACCGCACAAACATTAAGCATGTTATTAGAATGGTGGGAGAAAGAAAATGAGACTAATTGACGCTGACGATTTAATTATTACTATTCTTACTCACGATTTGTGCGATACAGAGCAAATAGACAAAGATATCCTTGAAGCGCCAACGGTGGAAGCCATACCTATTGAGTGGATAAGACAAAAATATGGATGGCTGACAATGGTACACGAAATAATAGCAGACTGGAGAAATGAAAATGAAATATGAAATGATACCGAGACCGTGGCTTCAGAAATGGCAGCTGGAAAACAAGTTTAGGGCCGGATGCAAAACAGTGGCGCAGATGATCCTGGATGACTGGGATGAATACCAGTGGGAAAGACTTCCGCTGTATGTCAAGCGAGACATTGAAAAGCAGATAAGCGATACATGGGACAAACCCATTGATGAGCTGTACAAAATGGGCCTTATTCAACAGGCCATAGCACATGAAAGGGAAGCACGTCATCAGCAGTATGATCTGATGCGTGAATGGTTATTGAAAAATGAAGATGATTAAAGAACATATTACTGATCTGTTGATGGGCATTGCCTGGGCATTGGCCATTCTGGTATTTATCACAACATTACTGTTTATTTATGCCGTAACGGCTTAGAAGGGAAATACATGACTAGAGAAGATTTTAAGAAGAAGTACAAGGACACTGTCATTGCCTATACGATCTGGCAGGTGTTCACGGTTGGATGGTTCAACATCAGCAAGCTGCTGGCTGATCTGAAACCAGAAGAGAACATGCCAGGCGTCACTGACTGTCTGGCTGACTACATGAAGCTGTCACTGACTGATCAGCGCTGGTTCATGAAGAGGTATCTGTAATGGCCCGCCCTCGTATTCAACACATTTCTGCGCAGGAACTTAACCGCAGAACATTGGCAGAACTTAAGCAGCAGTATGTCAAGCAGTCTTATGAAGCCAGAAGAAGATATAAACAGCTTCAGGCAAAATACCCCGGCAGTGAGATAGTGCAGCGCCGTCAGGGTGACTTTAAGCCTTTAAGGCAGATGAAGGGCATCACTAAAAAAGAGCTGGCCATGGAACTGTCAGACGTCACACGCTTTCTGTCTTCAGGTTCTTCCAGGGTTGATGAATATGCTGATGTACGAAAGCAGACAATTAAATCTTTTCATGACAATGAATATAAGTTTGTCACAGAAAAGAATCTTGATCCCATGATGCAGTTTCTGGAAGACGCCCGGCAGAAACATCTGGCTGCCATATACGATTCAAAAAGACTCGTTGTAGTATTCACCAGAGCTGTAAAAAGAGGTCTGACGCGTGAACAGGTATTGGGTAACATAGAATACTGGGCTGAACATGACACAGGTAAAAAGAGTCCTAGACTGTTTGCGTCACGTTACAGTAGCGTTGAAGATTTCTATGCAAAGATCAGAGAAGAAAACAGTAAACGTTGATGATTTTGATTATACGATCCTTAAAGGATTCAAGCCCATACCCAGACCGCGGGGAAATCCGCACGGCACTAAGCCATACCGTTATTATCCACTGGTGTGCGGTTTCGACATTGAGACCACGCGCATTAAGGAAATAGAACAGGCCGTCATGTATATCTGGCAGTTTCAGCTGGACATGGAATGCACGGTGATAGGACGTACCTGGATCCAGTTCTTTGAATTTCTCAAGACATTAAGACAGCACATGCGGAAGAATACCTGCATTGTTATATATGTGCATAATCTGTCTTATGAGTTTCAGTTCCTTAAAGGCATGTATGAGTTCCAGACGAATGAAGTATTTGCCACCGAGCCGCGTCAGGTCCTTAAATGCACAATGTGGGACTGCTTTGAGTTCAGGGACAATTATCTGCACACTAACATGTCACTGGCAGAATATACCCACAAGATGGGTGTACCGGATGCCAAGCTGTCAGGCTTTGATTATAACAAGCAGCGTTTCAGCTGGACAGATCTGACAGATGATGAAATGGCTTACTGCATAAATGACGTGCGCGGAATGGTGGAAGCACTGAAAATTGAAATGGCGCTGGATCATGATGACCTTTACACCATCCCGCTGACTTCCACAGGCTATGTCAGAAGAGACTGCAAGCGGGCCATGGAAGGATTCAACCATAAGCAGCTGCTGGCCATGCTTCCGGATCTGGAATGTTATCTGGCACTGCGCGAAGCCTTCCGCGGCGGTAACACTCATGCATCCCGCTGGTATGCCCGCGACATTCTGACAGATGTCAAAAGCGTTGACAGATCCAGCAGCTACCCGGATGTAATGGTCAACTGTCTGTTTCCCATGAAGGAGTTCTTCCACGCCGGTGAAGTTACAGCTGAAGAACTGAAGGAACTGATATGGACAAGACATAAGGCTGTTCTGATGCGTGTAGCCTTCTTCAACATCAGGGAACATGACAAGTACATAGGCTGTCCTTATCTATCCAGGGATAAGTGCCGGAACATTCAGAACGGAAAGTTTGACAACGGAAGAATACTGTCAGCCGATTATCTGGAAACAACAATGACAGACATAGACTTCCGCATAATGATCCAGATGTATGACTGGGACAGCCTGAATGCCTATGATGTATGGCATACACGCTATGCTAAACTGCCGCAGATGCTCATAGATGTTGTTAATCACTATTACAAGCTGAAGACGGAATTGAAAGGCGATCCGGACAACGAGCTGTACTACATGAAGGCCAAAAACAAGCTTAACAGCCTTTACGGCATGACAGCTCAGGACCCCGTCAAGGACTCCATTGACTTCATTGACGGTCAGTTCATACCTCAGAATAAAAGCGTTGATGAACTGCTCAGGAAAAGCCGCCGCAGGGCATTCCTGAATTATGCCTGGGGAGTATGGGTGACTGCCTGGGCAAGATACAGACTGCATGAAGGAATCATGGCTGCCGGTCATAACTTTGTTTACTGTGACACTGACTCAGTCAAGTATATTGGTGACATAGATCTGACAGCATTCAACCAGGCCAGAATAGCTGACAGTAAGAAAAACGGCGCGTATGCAGTTGATTCCAAAGGTGTCACGCATTACATGGGAGTATTTGAACCGGAAGGACAATATGAAAAGTTTGCTACCATGGGCGCGAAAAAATACTGCTATGTTGAAGACGGTAAGCTGCACATAACCATTGCCGGAGTCAACAAAAGCAAGGGTGCTGAAGAGCTGGGACAGATAGAGAACTTCAAAGAAGGCTTTGTCTTCCGGAAAGCCGGCGGAACGGAATCGGTCTATAATGATCACATAGACTTTGATTATGACGTTGATGGACGCACGGTGCGCATAACAGACAATGTCGTTATCAGGGACTCAGAATACACGCTGGGACTGACAGAAGAATATCTCAGGATCCTGGAAGGATGCGCTGAGATCAAGTACAGTGACCACAACATGCCGGGACTGTACGAAATAAAAAGGCTTTATGATGATGCCTGCACATCATCTGAAGATAAAAGTTAATTATTAAGAAAGGACAAGTAAAATGAATATAGTTAATTTAGCAGGAAGACTTACAAAGGACATTGAATTACAGGAGTACGGAAAAGGAAAGGACAAGGGTTATTTCACCCGCTTCACACTGGCTGTCAGAGACGGCGTTGATAAGGATGGCGAACCGCGCACCCAGTTTATCAGCTGCATCATCTGGGGAAAGGGTGCTGAACTGCTGAACACGTACACCGGCAAGGGCGATCTGATCGGCATCAGCGGAAAGCTGGAAGAAAATAATTATGAAGACGCTGACGGTGTCAAGCATTACACCTTACAGGTCAACGCACGTGACGTTGAGTTCCTGAACACCAAGAAGGATGACCAGGAAGAAGAACAGCCGCGCAAGAAATATAAGAAGTAATATGCTATAATGGAAGGGAAGGATGCAGGACCTTCCCTTTTACGTCTATGAACTTATACTTAAAATCCGGTTATCTGAACTTTGAAGAAATCGTCAAGAATACTGAAACGTATTCCTTTATCGTTGGCGCACGTGGCATAGGCAAGACCTACGGCCTTCTGAAATGGCTGCTTGATAATGGCATTTCGTTTTTGTATCTGAGAAGGACCAAGACACAGCTGGATCTTCTTAACAGCAAGGATGAAAACATGAATCCGTTCACAGCCATCAACAATGACACGGATTATCATCTGTGCATGAAGAAGATAAATCCGCAGGTCATGGGCATCTACAATTCTTTTCCAGACCCTACAAGCGACTATGACATGATCATGGAGAATCAGCCGCGCGGGTACGGAATGGCGCTGTCAACCTTTGCCAACATGCGCTCGTTTGGTTCTGACATTGACTTCATCTTTTATGATGAGTTTATACCTGAAAAACACGCCAAGCCCATAAGAGAAGAAGCCACAGCCTTCTTCAACCTTATTGAATCAATAAGCCGAAACAGAGAACTGAAAGGCCAGGAACCCGTCAAGGTCATCTGCTGCGCTAACAGTGATGACGTAGGCTGTCCCATCTTCATGGCTCTTAACATTGTCAACAAGGCTCTGGAAATGCAGGAAAAACACCTGGAAGAATGGCATGACCATAAAAGGCATCTGTCCCTGATCATGCCTACCGGTTCCGCCATAGCAAAAGCCAAGCAGCAAACAAGCCTTTACCAGCTGACCAAAGGCAGCGGCTTCTATAACATGGCCACAGAAAACGCCTTTGTTTACAATGACCTGAGCAACATCAAAAGCATAAGCCTTAAAGACTATAAGCCTTATTGCTTTGTTGGTGAGATCTGCGTCTATCGCAATAAAGGTGAACGGCGTTATTATGTCACCAGCCACAGATCAGGAACCGCAGATGAATACCTGGCCACAGACATGGATCTGAAACGCTGGCGCCGGGACTTCTACACCTTATGGCTGGCCTACCTGAAGAACAATATACTTTTCGAAGACTACAAGTGTAAGGTACTGTTTGAAAAGTACAGTGAAATTTAGTTGGATTTGCAACCATTATTTCCTTCCTATAGCACACTAATTCAACAATTAGTTGCATTTCCAACTAAACACGGGACATGGGAAACCACTGTCCCTTTTTTCGTACACCCCCTATTTACCTTATCCC
>Ga0247610_10005259_pt1 | contig 13652 bp, 10 predicted proteins | sample 174DNAGHGhighgp2_FD_193483 | JGI IMG/M metagenome (GOLD analysis project Ga0247610, IMG submission 193483) | Sheep rumen microbial communities from Palmerston North, Manawatu-Wanganui, New Zealand - 1742 DNA GHGhigh gp2 | ecosystem: Host-associated > Mammals > Digestive system > Stomach > Rumen...
ACGATGCTGGTGCACCTATCAAGGCTTTGAAGGGCTTCCAGAAGCTGTCGTTGAATGCTGGCGAGACCAAGACGGCTAGCATTACCCTCGACGGTGAGGCCTTCGAGTATTACGATGAGGCCATCGATGAGCTGTCGACGAAGGCTGGCCGCTATCAGATTCTCTATGGTAATTCATCGAACGACAAGGACCTGCAGGCCTTTGATTTCGTGGTGAAATAATTTCTGAATGAAGCAGACAGAGCGGCTATGGAATAGGAATTATTGCAAGGTGATGGTGGCGAACTTCACGCTGTTTTTCGCCTTCTATATTCTCACACCATTGTTGCCGCTCTATCTGAGTGAACATTTCGGAGCAACCAAGGACGTGATCGGATTAGTTCTTTCGGGCTATACGATTACGGCCTTGTTGTTTAGACCTTTTAGTGGGTATGTGGTCGACACCTTTCCTCGTAAGACGGTGCTGATGATCAGCTTCGGGGCGTTTGCCATCTTCTTCGCGGGGTATCTGGCGGCGTCAACCTTATTATTATTCACGATTGTCAGAACCTTACATGGCGGACCATTCGGGGCATTGACGGTATCTAATTCGACAGTCGCCATCGATGTGCTGCCATCCAGCCGACGTACGGAGGGTATCGGCTATTATGGTCTGAGCAATAACCTCGCAATGGCCGTTGCACCCTCTATCGGTATCTTCATCTATCAGTTGACGCATAGTTTTGAGTTTATCTTCTGGCTGGCATTCATCGTGGCCTGCCTCGGCTGGCTGGTGGATTCGACAGTGGTTTTAGAGAGGAAAGAGGTAATCGCGAAACGCTTGCTACCGGAAGGGACGCACTTTCCACTCTCATGGGACCGTTTCTTCCTGGTGCGGGGCTGGCTCTTGGGACTGAACATGGTGGCATTCGGCTTCAGTTTTGGTGTGTTGAGCAACTATCTCGCCATCTACGGCAAGGAGGTGATGGGGATTACAGGTGGCACAGGCACTTATTTTATGCTTTGTTCCGTGGGCCTGATTCTGAGTCGCTTGCAGGGAGGCAAGGCTTTACGCAATGGTCGTGTCACCCATAATGCCGGCTCAGGAATGGTGATCTCCCTCGTGGGTTACACCTTATTTATATTAATGCCGACGTTGGCAAAATGTTCAATGGTCAATGTTCAATGGTCAATGATCATCGGCTATTACGGATCGGCTTTGCTGATTGGCCTCGGCAACGGTCATATGTGGCCGGCATTCCAGAATATGACGATCAATGTGGCACATAATAATCAGCGCGGCACAGCCAACAGTACTATCTTGATCTCCTGGGATATCGGTATGGGTCTCGGCATTCTCGTTGGTGGCGTGGTTTCAGAGCTCATCAGCTATTCTGCTGCCTTCTGGACCGTTGTCCTTGTGAATGCCTCGGGTGTTGCCTGTTTCTTCCTTGCTACGAAGGCTTTCTTCCTCCGAAGAAATCTGAATGAAACAGTCAGATAAAAGTAATCCCGCCCAAATGGACGGGATCGTTTTATTTCTTTTTGGTGTAATAATCGAGAGCGGCGCCGATAGCGGTGCAATACTGGGAATACTTCGGTATGTGGAACCGGATATCGTACAGCTTCTCGAGGGCAGGGAAGACCTCCTTGCACTGAGGCAGCAGCGAGAGGTTGCCAATCAGCACGAAGTCGCGGATGTCGCTGCCTAAGGAAGCCAGCCACGCCGCGGAGCCGATGCTCTGAAGCACCATCTTGATGATACCGGCAGCAATATCCTCTTTGGAGGCGTCGCTCTGGGCGCGGGCAAAATTCGAAGCGGTCGTATCCATCGGCAATCCTGGTAGCGGCTGGGCGCTGATGTCGCCGATGGTCAGGTCGATATTTCGGATGTTGCCTTGCTTGGCAAGGGCTGCCACCTGTTTGATGTCGCTGGTGTTCAGCATGATACGGGCCAATCCTGCCAAGGTGCCGCCACCCACGCCGATACCACCGATATGACGCATGTCGTCGCCATCGCATTTCACAAACGAGGTACCAGTGCCCATCGAGACCACAATGGTATGATCGAGTTTCGATTCAAAACGGGCACCTAAGCCATCGGCGATAAACTCCTGCGATTTGCTGGTGGGCAGACCGTAGATCGGTTGGTCGATATAGGCAGCACCCACACCCGTGAGCATCACATGCTCCACATCTTTCAACTCAATGTCGTTGTCATGCAGATACTTGCCGAAAGCGCCATAGAGTGAGGTGATGGGGTCAGCAGCTGTGATACGGATAGGGGCGGAGACTTTGTTGTTCTTGATGCCTACAATCTTTGTCGTGGAGATACCCACGTCGATTCCAATAATGATTCCCATTGTATTTGACAATTTACAATTTACTATTCATGGCTTCAAATTTAGCGAGTTTGTCGAGATAGTACTGACGCAGGTCGCTCCATTTGTAATAAGGATACTGGTCGGTGGCGATCGGCAACTTGGCCTCGCGCTCGTTCAGCAGGGCTTTGATGAGGATATCACCAGACTTTCCTTTCTTCGGACGGTAGAACACGAGCTGAATATTACAACCCATGGGGAAAATCTTGTAGTTCTGCCAGTACTGGTCGAGTTCATCGAGGTTTTCTACTTGTACGGCGCAGTTGTCGAGCTCCAGCAGACAGGCCAGCGGCATCACACAGACTTCATGGCCGAAACGGAGTGTGGCTTGGGTCTGGGTAACGGTATCGGCGGTCTCGATGATGTTCTTCAACAGGTTGCGCTGGCTGAAAGGCATGATACCTTTGGTGAGCGGTGCCGGACCGTAGGCGATGTACCAGGCGATGTTGTTCTGTTTCCAGAGGTCGTAGATCTCCTCCTCAGTGAAGATGGAGAAGAGTTCAATGTCTGTATCATGACTCTGCATGTTGGTGGCAATCTCGAAGAGGCTGCGCATGAAGGAACCGGCGCGCAGGTTGCTGAACACCCACTGCTGGTCGTTGAAGAGGGCCTTCATCAGGCGCTCGGGGTGCGTGTATTTGCTGCGGAAGGCCTCGCGGCGAAGCTTGCCGTCGGAACCGGTCTCTTTCACCAAACCATCCCAAGTCTGGTTCAGATAATACTGCAATGACTCGCTGACATCGTTGTGGAAACGGGCTGTGGGGTTGGCGGCGGCAAATTCCTCACATTCGGCAATCATCGAGAGGATACAACGGTTGACGGTTGTTGAACGGGCGTCGATGGGCACGTTCTTAGCCTTGAAGATTTCCGGGAAATTCTCAGTCATACGTTTACCGATGCCATGATGCTGTCGCTCACCGACGGTTGAGAGGTCTCCCAATCGCTTTACTGATGTTGGCTCGAAGGCTTCAATCTTCTTGAGTACTTCCTCGCCAAACGGTGTCAACTTGCCCTGATCCTTGGCATCGCGGAGGATGTCTCTGGGCCCTGTATAGCTGTTGTCGCTGATGAGCCAGCGGGAACCGTGACGGCCGTAGTGGCTCATATAGTAGGGCTCATAACCCTTGGGGGCGGGCGTTAAGGGCTTGTCAGGCAATCGGCGGTTATAATCCAGATATTGACTGCCAGACAGATACTTGTTGGCTTTGATCTCTTCCCGTGCCGTCTGGGCTGTTGCAGATACGGCCAGTGCGGTGGCTGCTAATAGAAAAATGAAATGTTTCATACCTTATTATATTATAATATGGTGCAAAGATAAGAACTTTTTTGGAGATGGGCAAATATCAGCGTAACTATTTGCGAAAAGGGAAAAAGAAAACCCGGCTCCACAAGGGAAAACCGGGCTAATGAAAGGAGGAGTGGTACCTCCAGGAATCGAACCGGGGACACACGGATTTTCAGTCCGATGCTCTACCAACTGAGCTAAGGCACCATTGTGTCAACTGCATTCCTTTCGTTTGCGGGTGCAAAGGTACTGCTTTTTTTTGAACCTACCAAATTTTTTCCGAACTTTTTTCGAAAAACTATTTACTGTTCACTGTTCACTATTCATTAGTGAAGCGGATTCCATCCCTGCGCTTTGAGCTCAAACTCTTGATTATCACGGGTTACGAGCAGTTTGCCGTATTTTTCTTCGGTGATGTGCCCAATCATCTTGATACCCTCAATCTGTTCAATCTTCTCATGGTCGCCGATGGGGACGGTGAACAGTAGTTCGTAGTCCTCGCCGCCGTTGAGGGCGCAAGTGGTCACGTTCATATTCATCTCTTCGGCCATCACAGCCGTCTGGTAATCTATAGGGATATTCTTCTCGAAGATACGGCAGCCTACGCCCGACTGCTTACAGATATGCATCAACTCGGAGGAGAGTCCGTCGCTGATATCCATCATCGCTGTCGGACGGATGCCTGCCTCGCGGAGTTTCTCGATGATATCGCCACGGGCTTCGGTCTGCAACTGACGTTGCAAAAGATATTCCTTGCCGCTGAAGTCAGGCTGGAAGTTGAAATTTGCCAGTTGAGCGTTGAGCGTTGAGAGTTTCTTTTCGTCACCGGCGGCTTTGGCTTCGGCAATTTTCTTCTGGAGATCGTTGATCTGACCATAATAGACACTCTTCTCGCGCTCCAGCAGTTGCAGTCCCATATAGGCGGCTCCTAAGTCTCCGCTGACACAGACGAGATCGGTATTCTTAGCACCATTGCGATAGACGATGTCTTCTTTGCTGGCCTCACCGATACAGGTGATGCTGATGGCGAGTCCGGTATAAGAAGACGTGGTGTCGCCGCCGACGATGTCCACATGCCATTTGTCGCATGCCAGACGCAGACCGGCATAGAATTCCTCCATATCCTCGACCGTGAAACGTTTGCTCAGGGCCAATGAGACCGTAATCTGACGAGGGGTGCCGTTCATGGCAAACACATCGCTGAAATTTACCATCGCACTTTTGTAACCGAGGTGTTTCAGGTCGATGTAGGTTAGGTCGAAATGCACACCTTCCATCAGCAGGTCGGTGGTCACCAGCACTTCCTTGTCAGGATAACTGAGTACGGCGCAGTCATCGCCCACGCCGTACTTCGTACTCTCGTTTTTCGTCTCTATGTCTTTGGTCAGGCGGTCAATGAGACCGAACTCACCAAGTTTCGCTATTTCCATTCTTCTGTCGGGTGATCCGTATTAAATTTCTCTTTTGCTGTGCTCTCCACTTGCTCAGAACGCACAATCATTTCCCGCATGATTTCTGTCATCAGCGGCTGAGCCTTATTGGCAGCATTCTGCACTTCCTCGTGGCTTACCTCCACAGGAACGTCGAATCCGCCAAGGTCGGTGATGACGGAGACGCCGAAGACGCGGATACCGCAGTGACGGGCCACAATGACTTCCGGTACGGTAGACATGCCTACGGCATCACCTCCTAATATGCGGTACATCTTATATTCTGCAGGTGTCTCGAAAGTCGGACCTTGCACGCCGACATAGACACCGTATCTGACGCGTATCTTTTTCTCGTTGGCTATCGTTGTGGCCAGTTTGATAAGCTTCTGATCATAGGGCTCATGCATATCCGGGAATCGCGGACCGGTGGGGAAGTTCTTTCCACGGAGCGGATGCTCGGGGAAGAAATTGATGTGGTCGGTGATAATCATGATATCGCCTACATGGAAGTGTTCGTTCATACCGCCTGAAGCATTGGAGACAAAGAGTGTCTTGATGCCCAGTTCGTACATCACACGTACAGGGAATGTCACGTCCTTCATCGAATAGCCCTCGTAGAAGTGGAAACGACCTTGCATAGCGAGGATGTCAACACCCCCGAGTTTACCGAAAATCAGTTTACCACTATGACCTTCCACTGTGGATACAGGGAAGTTGGGAATCTCAGAATAGGGATACTCTGTCTTGTCAGTTATTTCTGAAGCTAATTGTCCGAGGCCGGTCCCCAGCACAATCGCTGTCTTCGGACTTGTGGTCATCCTTGCCTTTAGCCAAGATGCTGTTTCTTGAATTTTTTCGTACATAACCAATGATATTTTCGTTAAACGTTGCTTCTCCTTCGAGCATGAAACTGATTCTGACAGGCAGAACATATAGGCTGCTCCTGACCTCATCGCTCAGTCCTTCTACAGTTTCCAGTCTCACCATGTCTTTCTCCGTGGTGATAATAACCTTGGGCGACGGCATACTGGCAAATGTCTCATTAATATGGTGGATATCCTTCCGCTTGAAAGCGTGGTGATCACTGTAAGCCAGCGAGTTGACACTTTTTGCATGCGGCTTGACATCGTAATAGATTTGCTTGGGCGAGGCGATACCTGTCAGCAGCAGCACGTGGTAGTCGGTGAGATCCTCGAGACTACTCGGAGTAGTGTGATTAGTTGAAGTTGTCGGGAAGACTCTCTTCAGCTGACTATAGTCGAGTGTCGTGAAGTAAAGCTGCTGATAGGGATACAGATTCATCTGCTTGGTGAGCACGCGGAAATCCATGGGTTTCATGTCTTTCGGACATTTGGTCACGATGACAATGTCTGCGCGATCCTTACCCTTCAGCGGTTCACGCAGGCGACCTGCTGGTATCAGCTTGTCGAAGATGATGGATCGGTGGTAGTCAACGAGCAGAATGTTGATACCAGGCTTGACATAGCGGTGCTGGAAGGCGTCATCGAGCAGAATAACGTCTGTCTCTTTCGTCTCGTTGTCATGAATCAGGTGATCGATACCGCGTGTACGTTTGCCATCAACGGCTACCGTCACCTTAGGATATTTCTGCTTGATCTGATAGGGCTCGTCGCCAATCATCTCCATCTTGGTGTCCGTCGCAGCCAGCACATACCCGCTGCTTTTACGTTTGTAGCCTCGGCTAAGCATAGCGACGTGGAACAGGTCTTTCAGCAATCGGATGAGGTATTCCACATGGGGGGTCTTTCCTGTGCCGCCAACGGTGATATTGCCAACGGCGATAACGGGTATAGCGTAGGACTTGCTCTTCAGGATATTCATATCAAAGAGCAGATTCCTGAACTTCACGCCCAAGCCGTACAGCCAGCTCAGTGGCAGCAGCTTCTTATTTAACTTGATGAAATCCCCCTCCACAAGCCATTACTTTACTCTTACATCGTCGAGCATGCGAGCCTGAACATAACTGCCGTCCTTTACGGTCTGACGCAGTTCCATCATCGGCTCATACAGGTCGCCCAGCAATGCCTTCACCTCTTGCTGGAACTTACTGTCGAGATAGCTGCCTTTGTTCTCCTTCGGCATGAACTGGTCCATCCAACTGCCCTGCGAAGGATAGGTCGTAGTATGATACTCGTCGAGCTTGGCCAGTTCGGCGGCTTTCTTCACAGCGTCGTCCAAACTGCCGAGTTTGTCTACAAGTTTGATCTTAATGGCATCCGTTGCCAGCCATACTCGACCCTGTGCGATGGAATCCACTTCTGCAGGCTTCATGCCACGTCCTTCCGAAACGATATTCAGGAACGACTGGTAGCCGCGGTCGATATAGGTCTGTAAATATTTCATGACCTCGTCGGGATTCTTGCCTACCACCAGGTCAGTCTCGTAGTCGGTAAATTTGTTTGTCGTCACACCGTCGAAGGTGATACCTAGCTTGTCGGTAATCAGACCGCTTGCATTGGGAATCAGTCCGAAGATGCCGATACTGCCGGTAATGGTAGTCGGCTCGGCGAAGATATAGTTGGCAGGCGAACTGATCCAGTAACCGCCGGAGGCTGCCATACCGCCCATCGATACCACCACGGGCTTCTTGGCCTTAATCAGTTTGATGGCGTGGCGGATCTGCTCAGAGGCAACCGCACTGCCGCCACCCGAATTCACACGGAACACCACGGCCTTCACGTCGTCATCATCGGCCAGTTTGCGCAAGTCCTCAGCAGTCGTCTTACCCACAATCTTATGATCTGTGCCTGAAAGCAGATCCATGGTGTTATTGTCAACAATGCTGCCGTAGGCATAGTAAACGGCAATCTCCTCACCGTCTTTCTTCTCTTCCGATTTCACGTTGAGCATGTCGCCCAGCGTCAGTTGGTTGATGTCGTCATCTTTTTCCAGTTTCAGACGCTTCTTAATCTCTGCCTTAATCTCTTCGGGGAACATCACCTTGTCGACTAATTTGGCCTGTACATAGTCCTTCTGGTCGGCGAATGCCATAATGCTGTCGTTGGCCAACTGGTCCAGTTGCTCTGCCTTTATCTTACGGCTCTCGGCTATCTCGTGCAGCCAGTACTGCCAGATGCCACTCTGATAGGCGATGCGCTGCTCACGGTCGTACTCGCTCATCCCCGTCTGGGTGTTTCTCTCCACATAACTCTTATATTTGCCAACCTTGGCTACCATATACTTGATGCCGAGTTTGTCGAAAAGACCCTTAAGGTATTCGCCCTTGCCGCCGAGACCCTTGAAGTCCACCATACCCTCTGCGTTCAGATAGATATTGTCGGCCACGGATGCTACGTAGTAACTGGCCTGCATATATTGGTCAGCATAAGCTACAATCCACTTGCCGCTTTGCTTGAAGTCCTTCAGGGCATCGCGCAGCTGCTGGGCTGTAGCGGGTGCGTCGAACGAGAGGGCACCGCCCTCCAGATAGATACCCTTGATATTTTCGTTATCTTTTGCTTTGCGGATGCTGGCAATCAGGTCGTTCAGACCCATCGCACTCATGTCACCCATGCCCAATATGGCATTGATGGGTGAGTCGGCCTCCACCCGTTCGCTGATGGTTCCATCAAGTTTGATTACAAATACGGAGTTGTCCTTTACCTTTGTTGAAGCTGAGTCGCTGGCTATCATGCCAACGAGTGAGATGACAAAGAACAAGCCTGTCACAACTAAGAAAATAGCGATACCACAAATCGTGGCAAGGGTCATTTTAAAGAATTCTTTCATACACCTATTTTATAATGCATTAGTTTCAGATGGCAAAGATAGCTTATTTTTCTTTATCCTCCAAATCTTTTTGCCAAAAACTTTGATGTTTATGGGAATTTTGTCGTATCTTTGCAGGCGCAAATAACAACTAATCACAAAGACAATGAGAAAAACTGTGTTTTTATGCCTGATGTTGCTCGTGAGCTGCATGATGGCAGAGGGAAAGAAAAAGGTGAAGGCCGTGGAACTCTGGCCGGATGGTACGGAGATTCCTGCATGGTTCAGCGATACCAGTCGTGTAGACGTGAGTGGACTGAAGCGTTATGTGGTAACCGACTATGGTGTGGACCGCTGGGCTGATGGTGTGCAGACGAAGGAACTGCAGGCTGTAATCGACCGTTGTGCTGCCGAGGGTGGCGGTGTGGTGGTAATACCGCGCGGCACTTTCCTGAGTGGCTCGCTGTTTTTTAAGCCCAAGACGCATCTGTTGATAGAGGAGGGTGGAGAACTGAAAGGTTCCGACCGCATCCGTGACTTCCAGATTGTAAAGACACGTATGGAGGGACAGACGCTGAATTATTTTGCAGCCTTGGTGAATGCCGATGGCGTGGATGGTTTCACGATTACTGGTCCTGGTACCATCAATGGCAACGGACAGAAATATTGGGAGGAGTTCTGGATTCGTAGAAAGTATAATCCACAGTGCACGAATCTGGAGGCGATGCGTCCCCGAAATGTCTATATTTCGAACTCGAAGAACGTAACAGTGCAGGATGTGAAGATCATCAACTCACCTTTCTGGACGAACCATCTGTATCGTTGTGAAAATGTGCGCTATCTGGGTTGCTTTATCTTTGCACCGACGGAGAATGTGACACCTGTGGATCCCAAACGTGGCGGGCCCAGTACGGATGCCATCGACCTGGATGTGTGTCAGAATGTGCTGATTCACGGTTGTTACATGCATGTGAATGACGATGCTGTTGTACTGAAAGGCGGTAAGGGTACTTGGGCAGATCAGAATCCGGATAATGGTCCTAATAAGAATATCATCATTGAGGATTGTACGTATGGCAAAGTGCATGGTTGTCTGACACTCGGTTCGGAGAGTCTGTTTGACCATAATGTGATTCTGCGCCGTATCGATGTGAAGGCGGCCACACGCGTGCTCTGGCTGAAGATGCGTCCGGACACCCCACAGCATTATGAATATGTGAAGGTGGAGGATATCAAAGGTCAGTGTGGTTCATTCCTGGTGGTACGTCCTTGGACACAGTTCTTTAAGCCTGAGGATCGCGCGGATATGCCGTTGTCGCAGTGTAATAATATCTATATTAAGAACATTGATATGAAGACGAAGAATTTCTTCGATGTGGGTACCTCAGATAAGTATCGCTTGACGGATTTCTTCTTCGAGAATATCAATGTGACGGACGAGAAGGATGCCTTTGATAAGACGATGATAGAGAATGCGACGGTGAGGAATGTGGTGATTAATGGCACAAGTCGCTGACAACTTGGCATACTAACCCTGACTGGCACGGTTTTGGCAGAATGATAGGCGGGACGGTTTGGTATCGTTCCGCCATTATATATAAATAAGGTTTAATATTAAAATACAAACAGAATTATGAACATCAAACCATTAGCAGACCGCGTGCTGGTATTGCCAGCCCCTGCAGAAGAGAAGATTGGCGGTATTATTATTCCTGACACCGCAAAAGAAAAACCCTTGCATGGCAAGATTGTTGCCACAGGTAAGGGAACCAAAGACGAGGAAATGATTTTGAAAGCTGGTGACGAAGTACTTTATGGCAAGTACTCTGGCACAGAATTGGAATTTGAGGGTGAGAAGTATCTGATGATGCGTCAGAGCGACGTCTTGGCCGTCATTGAGAAATAAAATTGAAAGATTGAAGAATTGAAAAATTGAAGTATTATGGCAAAGGATATTAAATTCAATATTGACGCCCGCGACGCTATGAAGCAGGGCGTTGACCAGTTGGCTAACGCAGTCAAGGTAACACTCGGTCCGAAGGGCCGCAATGTGGTTATTGAGAAGAAATTTGGTGCTCCCCAGATCACTAAGGACGGTGTGACCGTTGCTAAGGAGATTGAACTCGAGGACAAGTTTGAGAACACTGGCGCACAGCTCGTTAAGAGCGTGGCCTCTAAGACTGGCGACGACGCTGGTGATGGTACGACTACCGCTACCATTCTGGCTCAGGCTATTGTAGCCGAGGGTCTGAAGAACGTGACTGCTGGTGCTAACCCCATGGATTTGAAACGTGGTATCGACAAGGCTGTGAAGGCTGTGACTGAGCACATCGCCAAGAGCGCTGAGCAGGTAGGCGACAACTACGACAAGATCGAGCAGGTGGCTACCGTATCTGCCAACAACGATAAGGAGATCGGTGAACTGCTGGCTGAGGCTATGCGTAAGGTTTCTAAGGACGGTGTCATCACCATCGAGGAGAGCAAGAGCCGTGACACCCACATCGGTGTGGTAGAGGGTATGCAGTTCGATCGCGGTTATCTGAGTGCTTACTTCATCACCGACAGTGAGAAGATGGAGTGCGTGATGGAGAATCCTTACATCCTCATCTACGATAAGAAGATCTCTAACATCAAGGACTTCCTGCCCATCCTGCAGCCTGCTGCTGAGAGCGGTCGCCCCTTGCTGGTGATTGCAGAGGATGTTGACTCTGAGGCTCTGACCACACTGGTTGTGAACCGTCTGCGTGGCGGTCTGAAGATCTGTGCTGTAAAGGCTCCTGGCTTCGGCGACCGTCGTAAGGCCATGCTCGAGGATATCGCTACCCTGACAGGTGGCGTGGTGATCAGCGAGGAGAAGGGTCTGAAGCTGGAGCAGGCTACACTGGAGATGCTGGGTACTTGCGACAAGGTGACAGTCTCTAAGGACAACACCACCATCGTGAACGGTGCTGGCGACAAGCAGGCCATCCAGGATCGTATCGCTCAGATCAAGAAGGAGATCGAGGTAACTACCTCTTCTTACGATAAGGAGAAGCTGCAGGAGCGTCTGGCTAAATTGGCTGGTGGCGTTGCAGTGCTCTATGTCGGTGCTAACTCTGAGGTTGAGATGAAGGAGAAGAAGGATCGCGTGGATGATGCCCTCTGCGCTACCCGTGCTGCCATCGAGGAAGGTGTAGTTGCTGGTGGTGGTACAACCTACATCCGCGCCCAAGAGGCTTTGGCCAGTCTGAAGGGTGACAATGCCGACGAGCAGACTGGTATCAACATCATCTGCCGTGCCATTGAGGAGCCGCTGCGTCAGATCGCCGTCAACGGTGGTGCTGAGGGAGCTGTGGTTGTCCAGAAGGTTCGTGAGGGTAAGGGCGATTATGGTTTCAATGCCCGCACCGATGAATATGAGGACCTGCGTGAGGCTGGTGTCATCGATCCTGCTAAGGTGGCTCGTGTGGCGTTAGAGAATGCAGCTTCAATTGCCGGAATGTTCCTGACTACAGAGTGTCTGATTGTTGACAAACCAGAGAAGGAACCTGCCATGCCTATGGGCGGTGCACCAGGCATGGGTGGCATGATGTAATCATCTGAGTATCTGCCAGGCTCAGCAGAATAATATAATTTTGCTAACTTAGCATAACAAATTAGGGGATGGGAAGCATGTTCCATCCCCTTTTTATGCTATTTTTGTGCGTACACAACTATTTTATTTGAGAATACCTTGCATATTCCTGCATTTTGCTGTACCTTTGCAACGTGAGTATAATGTCATATCATTTGCTCGCAAGAAAGTGTAAGACACTCTTAAGTGAAAGATATTTTTTTGATTTGTTTTAGTAGATTAGTTTTTAAGTAGTTTGTTTTTTGAAGCCGGCTGTCGGGAGATAGCCGGCTTTTTTGTGTCAGAATGTTTGCAAGTCTCAAAAATATTTCGTACTTTTGCAGCATATGAGAAGATTATGGCTGTTGACTGTTCTTTTGTCTGCTATCTCTGCCTCTGCCCAGAGCCAGAAGATAGGCGACTTTATTGAGTCGACATCCTATAATCTTGACAAGATCGGTGTGAAGCGTCAGCAGCAGTATCAGCCCCGTCATGGCAGTTTTGTCTGTGAAAACGGCACCAACCGTTATACGCGTGCCCTCTATGGTTCTTATACGGATTGGCGATTAGAGACCTCAGACCGTCCCGTCTTTGCGGTGGTTAAGAAAGATCATCATCGTAATATCCGATTCGTGTTTGATAAAGACGGTGTGGCCTATCCGTTGGATGAAACGGAGTATTGTCTGGCTACCTACGGCAACGGACGTAGATATTATTTGCTGGAAGACCAGCGATGGGGTAAGGGCTATATTCGGATAGAGGTGTTGGCCTTGCCTGACCGTGAGGCGGCTGTATGGCGCATCACTTCTCCTGAAATACAAGGTAAGATGCGGGTGATTGTCTGTCAGATTGCACAGCCGAAACTGCATCGCAATGGTGATATCGGTGCAGACAAGCCCGGATGCTTGGAGGCTGCCGGTGAACCACTTCAAGAGATGGAGTTTTCTTTTGGTCATGCGCATGCACTCTATCTTGAGGTGGCGTTGGATCAAGTCAGACAACTTGATCCAGACGAGGGGAGAATATCTTATCAACAAGCCCGTAGCCATTATCGGCAGTTGGCATCGCGCATCCAGTTCAAGACGCCAGATTCTTATATCAATACACTTGGCGGTGCTTTGGTGCTGGCGGCTGATGGCGACTGGGACGGACAGACGTGGTTGCACGGCTGTATTGGCTGGCGTATGCCCTTGGCAGGATGGCGGGCAGGCTATTTGGGAGATGTGTTGGGTTGGAATGATCGGGCTGTTTCGCATT
>Ga0247610_10005261_pt1 | contig 13651 bp, 8 predicted proteins | sample 174DNAGHGhighgp2_FD_193483 | JGI IMG/M metagenome (GOLD analysis project Ga0247610, IMG submission 193483) | Sheep rumen microbial communities from Palmerston North, Manawatu-Wanganui, New Zealand - 1742 DNA GHGhigh gp2 | ecosystem: Host-associated > Mammals > Digestive system > Stomach > Rumen ...
GTCGGCCATCTTGGCGAGCGCATCGTAGTAACGGAGCGCGAGGACCGAGGAATCGGCGCCGGCTTCTTTGATCGCTTTCAAGCCTTCGGCTTCGGCGAGGCGGAGCATGCGGACGCCTTCGGCCTCCGCCGCTTTCATCTCGCGGAGAGACTGCGCTTGGCCTTGGGCGATGAGGATCGCGGACTGCTTCTCGGCATCGGCGTTGAGAATCTGAGATTCCTTTTTGCCCTGAGCGACGAGGATGGCGGACTGCTTCTCACCTTCGGCGAGAAGGACCTTTTCTCTCTTTTCGCGCTCGGCCCGCATCTGGCGTTCCATCGCTTCGCGGATATCGGCAGGCGGTAAGATGTTCTTGACCTCAACCCGGTTGACTTTGATGCCCCAGGGGTCGGTGGCGATATCGAGGATTTGACGCATCTTCTCGTTGATGATGTCACGGGAGGTGAGGGTTTCGTCGAGATCGAGGTCGCCGATGATGTTACGCAGGGTGGTCGAGGAGAGATAGTCGATGGCTTTGATCGGGTTCTCAACGCCATAGGCGTAGAGCTTCGGATCGGTCACTTGGTAGAAGATGACGGTGTCGATCTTCATGGTGACGTTATCTTTGGTGATGACGCTTTGGGGATCGAAGTCGCGGACCTGCTCTTTCATCGAGATGCGGTAGGCGACTCTGTCGATGAACGGCACCTTCATGTAGATGCCGACGCCTTTGGTGTGCTTATAAGCACCGAAGCGTTCGATGATGTGTTTTTCGGTTTGACGGACGACTTTCACGTTGCAGATGATGATGATCAACGCGAGGAAGACGACCACTGAGACTGAGATGATTGCAGCGAGCATTTATTTTTCCTCCTTCTTTTCTTCTTCTGGCACCGGGCGCACGATGAGTTTGTTGCCGCTGATGGCAACGACCTCGATGCGGGTGCCGACGGGGATGACCTCGTTTTCGTTGGTGGCCACCGCCGTCCATTTGATGTCGTTGATTGAGACCGTCCCGCGGTTTTTGGGACCGATGTCATCGATCAATAGACCTTTCTGGCCGATGAGCGAGTCGGCGTTGCTCGGGGTGATATTCCGTTTGAGCAGTTTCTTGACCGTCGGTCGGAGGGCGGCGAGCAAGGCGATGGAGATCACGAAGAAGACGATGACCTCAATCCACCAGTCGACCCCATTGATCAGACTGACGATGAGGGCGATCATGGCGCCTCCGGCGAACCAGATGCTTACCAAGTCCGTGCCGACGGCTTCGACGACGATCGCCACAACGAATATTCCGAGCCAAATTGCCCACATCCATTGTTCCATATCACTTGACCTCCTTATCCAAACGAATGATGAGATAGTTTTCCACCTCGTTCCATTGGGTCTCGAACTTGAGCGGGGTTTTGCCCAACTGGAGATGGGTGGCTTCCGCGATCGAATTCATGAGCTGGGTCGAATTGATGCGGGTGTAGCTCTGCTTCACCTGGAGCGGGAGCAGACAATACTCATCCAAATCGCCGCGATCGACCCGTTCCTTGCTTAAGGACTGGATGATGATGTTCCCGGCCTCGTCGATTCCGACTTGGACGCGGTAGGCGTATTCGAAGGGGATGCCCGCAACGGTATTGAGGGTGATGCTATTGCCATAAAGTGAGGCAACACCGAGCTTTTCTTTGGGTGAGAACCACTTTACATTCATCGAAATTCCTCCTTTGATATCATTATACAAATAAATACATTTTTATACAATACAATTCGGAAAAAGGGGATAGTTATACTATTTACATATGAAAAAGAAACGCGTGGACCCATCCGAGATCGTGCGTTTGAATCCGTCGCTCGATACCGGTCTAACCAAAGAACAAGTCGCCTCCCAGACTGAAAAAGGTCTGATTAATAAACCAACCAAGAAAGTCGAGAAGAGCGTCATCCTCATCCTTCTCCAGAACTTCTTCAGTCCTTTCAACTTGATTCTTTACGCGGTCGCGGTGTTCTTTGCCTTCTTCATGCTCATCTGCGATTCCCTCGGATATCACGACGTCGTCATGGAAGAATTCGGGTTCTCGAAGTTCCTTTTCCTGCTTCCTGCGATCATCAATTCGATCATCGGCTCCATCCAAGAGATCAACGGCAAACGGGTTTTGTCCAAACTCCGCCTTCTCAACCAAGCCAAAGCCGTCGTCATCCGCGATGGCGAACGCCAAGAACTCGTTTCCGAAGATATCGTTTTAGACGATGTGTTGGTGTTGTCCGCCGGCGAGCAATGCTTGGCCGACTGCATCCTCGGTTCGGGCTCCCTTTACGTTGATGAAGGCTTATTGACCGGCGAATCCGATGCGATCCAAAAGAAGGCCGGCGACACAATCTATGCCGGTTCCTCGATCGTTGCCGGCGAAGGCAAAGCCATAGTCGAACGGATCGGGGACGATACTTATGCGGCCGGTTTGCAAAGCAAAGTCCGTGAATTGCCCCGCCACCGCAGCGAGCTGATGGTCAGCATCAACAAAATCATCCGCGTCCTCGCCTTCATCCTTATCGGCATGGTCGTTCTCGTCACCGTGACGATGGTCGTCAAGATTCATGTCTACGATGGCGACCCCTACGTCTTTGATACGAGCGAAGTCCTATCTCTCACCAGCGTCACCACCTGGGCCCGCATCATGCTGACCACCGGGGCCTTCTCCATCGGCATCATCCCCGAAGGTCTTGTCCTATTGGCGTCAGTCGCGTTGGCGATTTCGGTCGTCCGCCTCGCCAAAGAGAAAACCCTCATCCAGGAACTCTATTCGTTGGAAAACCTATCTCGCGTTGATGTCATCTGTCTTGATAAGACAGGCACCCTAACCGACGGCACGATGGCGGTCATCGACACCAAATATCTCATCGACGAAGACAGCGTCGTTTCCTATGTCCGTTCTTTGCTCGGGGCCTTCGATTCCAAGAACGCCACCGCCACCGCGTTAGCCGAACGCTTCGGCAGCGAGGTGAACGATTCGATCGTCGAAAAATTCCCCTTCTCTTCCAAAACGAAGAAATCCGGCGTCGCCTTCGCGAGCGGCGACCGCCTCTTCATGGGCGCCCCGGAATATCTCGGCGCTGGGGACGATCCCCTCGTCCGCGAGCAAAGCGAACAGGGCAACCGCGTCATCGCGTTGGCTCTCAATGACAAACCGATCGCCTTCTTCGTCTTCTCCGACCATATCCGCGCCTCAGCCAAAGACACCTTGGCTTATTTCTACGAAAACCACGTCGATGTCCGCATCATCTCCGGCGACAACCTCTTCACCGTAGCGAAGATCGCTGAGCAATGCGGGGTCAAAAACACCGACAAAGCCGTCTCTCTGGAAGGCGTTCCTTTGGAAGATATCCCCGCGCTCGTCAAAGAAACCGTTATCTTTGCGCGTGTTTCGCCGGAACAGAAACTCGCGATTGTCGAAGCCTTGCAGTCGGAAGGCCACAAGGTCGCGATGACCGGCGACGGCGTCAATGACATCCTCGCCCTCCGCAAGAGCGACGCCTCGATTACCTTTGGTAAGGCAACCGACGCCGCCAAGAGCTGCGCCGACGTTGTTTTGCTCGACAATGACTTCTCGCACCTGAAAGAGGTCGTCGCTCAGGGCCGCCGCGTCGTCAACAACATCGAGCGCTCCGCCACCTTGTTCCTCATGAAGACGGTCGCCATCATCTGCTTGGCCGTCGGCCTCGCCTTCTTCCCGAAGGGCCAGATGTGGTACAGCGTCGAGAACCTCTATCTCATGCAGACCCCGATCATCGGCATCGGCGGCTTCTTGCTTTCCTTAGAAAACCACAAAGAACCGGTCCGTGGCACCTTCCGCGAGAACGTGCTCCGCAAAGCGATTCTCTCCGGGGCTCTCGTCGCCTTCGCGGCTCTGATTCCCCTCATCTTCCGCCACATCTATGTCGACGGAACATCGATCATCAGCTACGGCAATGCGAAATCCTTGATTTCCATCTTGACCGCGTTGGCCGGATTCGTCGCCTGCGTGGCCTTGACGTCCCCGTGGACCAAATACCGGGTCATTGTCTTATTCGTGATTCTCGCCGTCGCCGTCCTTATGGCGTTCGCGATGCCGACCACCGTCGTCGGCGGGAAGGTCACCACCGCGGCGATGTTCCGTTCCCCGGATGAGTATTGGTATCACGCGCCATTCTTCCAGGAATTCTTCCAGCCGCAGAATTGCTTCGTGATGCAGGACCTTGGCTCCGACTGGAAGAACTTCGCTTTGATGGGCGGGTTTCTCGTCCTTTTCTTCCCGAGTTACATTCTTCTCTACCTATATGTCTTCCGAAAAGACAAAAAGAAAAAGGCGCAGTAAAGCGCCTTTCTTTTATGGGAATTATGGCAAATCAGACGTTGTGTTCTTCGACGTCTTTGCTCTCTTCTTGGAGCTTGATGGATTGTTTGCGGGCTTTCTCTTCCTCTTTCTCTTTGTCGACCCATTCCGGATGATCGGCGGGGTTCGGCCCGTTGGTGATCGTGAGCTGCGGATACGGGATGACGATGTTGTTCTCGTTGAGGAAGATAAACATATCGCGGTTCATGTCACGGACGGCCTGGAAGCGGTCATCTTCGTTGACTTTGGCGATAATCTTAAGAACGACGGCCGAATCGCCGAGTTCTTCGACGCCCTTATAATAAGGGCCTTCGACGATGGCGGGGATGTTCTTCTTCATCTCGGCGAGGTGCTCAATGAGCAAGGTCTCGGTGCGTTTGATGTTCTCTTCGTAGGGGATCGAGACGGTGATGGCCGCGATGGAGAGGGAGTCGGTCAAATTGATCAAGGAGCTGATCTGGCTGTTGGCGACGATTTTCACGTTGCCGCCGGCGTCCATGACCTTGGTTGATTTGAGGCCGATTTCGGTGACGGTGCCGCGGAAATCGCCGACGACGACGATGTCGCCGACTTCGAAAGCGTCATCGGCAACCAAGAAGATGCCGGCGACGACGTCGGAAATAAGGGACTGGCAACCAAGACCGATGATAAGAGCGAGGATGCCGATCGAAGCGAAGATGTTGCTCGGTTTGGCGCCCCAGGCTTCGAGGGAGACGAAGATGGCGACGAAGATGGCGATCCACTTGATTAAGCTGCGAATGATGGAGAAGACGGTCGCGACTTTCTTGTTTTTCACCCCGATGCCTTTGGCAATGACCTTCAGAAGCGAAGTCAATACCAAGACGAGCAGGATGGAAATGCCGGTCACCGCGAAGGCTTTTAGGGTCTCCGGCTTGGAGAACCACTGGCCGATCGCTTCCCAGCCATTGGCGGCGGTGCCGTGCCACGGGGCGTTCTCGCCATTCCAGCAGAGAATGAGCACGATGGCGGCCGCGCCGATCGTCCAAAGGATGATGTTATAAATCATCCGCCGCTTCTCTTGCGGCGTTTTTGCGGGTTTTTCCGCGTTTTTCTTTTGTTTTGCCATAATAAGATTCCTCCTATTCTACCGTTTCTTCATATATGAGAATCCGGCTCGGTTCTCCATTCACCAAGTCGGCGGTATACGATGATAAGGCGGTGATGCTCACCGTCATGAGTTGGGATCCGGCCATATCCAAAGTCGGGTAGGGGTCATCCACCGTGATGACCTCATTTTCGATATCGATGGCGTTAGCCGGGACGTTGGTCGTATAGTCTTGGCCCTGATAGGTGATGGTGACGACATAGTCGCTCCAATACTCATTCGGGTCGCTTAGATAGATGTAAAGGTTACGAGAATCCGGCGATTCGTTGGTCTTCTCCGAAGTGTCGATGGAATAGACAATCGGTTCAATATTGAAGATTTCGTAATAAATGACCACCTGATCGCCGGAGTTATCCGGATCGGTCGAATCGGCGTAAACGTACGCGTAGTAAGTCATGCTCCGTTCTTCGATGCCGAGATCGCCGAGATCGAGCGGCTCCGTGATATCGACGTTTTCTTCGTAGGCGGCGGTGAAATCATCGCCCTCGGTCTTGATGGCGAAGGAGAAATTCGACCAATAGGAATTCGGGTCAGTGTAGTTGAAACTCGCCGTGTAGAAGTGGCGGAACAACGTGTCGTCGTAAGTGACGCTCCAATCGATGCCGGAGAAGTAGCTCGGGCCTGGGCTATCGTCGACGATGCCGGTATGGGCGATGGTGATCGGGTTCGGGTAGCCGTCAACGAGGTCATATTCATATGACGATACGGCGGTCACCACCACATCGATCTCTTCGGGCGGATAGGAACTGCCGGACGGGATGACGAGATTCGGCGGTTGCATGGTGATCTGAGCGATGTCGGTCATCCGGTCGATCTGATTCTCTTGGACGGCGGTCGTCTGCGAATTGCCTTCGACCGTCAAAGTGACGCGGAAGGAAGACCACCGTTCTAACGGGTCATAGAAATAGACAAAGAGGCGCGGATTGCTGTTTTCGAGCGAAGAGGAACTATCCATATCCGCGGTTCCGTTGAGGATTTCATGGCCATCGACGGACATCACCATCGGCTCAATCTCGAATGGCTCGGAATAGAGAAGGACGCGGGTGCCGGAATTATCCGGGTCGGTGGAATCGGCATAAACGTGCGCGTACACGTCCGGCATGCCGATGTCGGCTTCCAGCATGCCGATCTGCAACTGGTCGCTCAAAGAATTCATTTGCTCGGTATAGAGGACCGAATCGCCTTCTTCGTCCTCGATGCAGAACTCGAAGTTCGACCAATAGGCATTCGGATCGTCGTAGTCGAAGCTGACGGCGTATTGATGCCTGAACATCTCTTCGTCTTCGTAATCGACCGACCAAGCCAGGCCGTTGATCTGCGAGCCGGACGGCGTTTCGCCGGCGATCGTCTGGAGATAGACGAGAACCGGGGCCGGCCGCTCATTGACGAGGTCGAAACGGTAACTGGACATCGCGGTGACCCGGACCGTCATGTCTTCGGATAGAAGCGACGGATCCATATTCATCTGGACGAAGGCCATGTGGCCATCGGGATCGAAGCCTTCGCGGGCGATTTCTTTCTCGAAGGTTAAGTTCGCGCATTGGATGTTGACGGTGAATGAGGACCACCGCTCGGCGAAGTCGGTGAAATAGACCTGGGCTTGGAGATCGATCGGCTCCGGCGCGCCGGTCGGGCTTTGGTTCTCGTCGTAGACCGGGGCGATTTCGATGCCTTCGACTTCCGGAGCGGACTCGAAGTCTTCCTCGTAAAGGATGACTTGGCGGCCGGGGTTCTCCGGATCTTCGGAATCCGCATAAATGCGGAGCGGCCAACTGCGGCCAGGCGGCGGCAACAATTCTTCGGGGAAGGTGAACGGATCTTCCGGCGAGAATTCGAGCATCATGTCGGCGGATTGGTAATCCGGATCGGAAAGGCTGATCATGAAGTTCGACCAGTAGTTGAAATCGTCGCGATAATCGAGTTGGAACGAGTATTCGTGCTTGCACTCGTATTGGTCATAGGTGACGTGCCAACGGAGACCGCGGATGAGAGAAGCCGTCTCCGGCTCCTTTTCGCCGGTCGTGACCGTGTATGTGGCCACCGGCTCATCTTCCCAAGAGAAGAACAGGTTCTCGTAGACATTCAGGGTGTATTCGGTGGAATACGCGAGGTCTTCGAAAACGCCTTCGTGGATGCCGAGCCATTCGATGGGTCTTTCGGCGACGCGGTCGTTGCCTTGCAAAAGAACGAGGGTCAAGAAGCATTCGATTTTCTGATCGTCTTCGGAGGAAACGGGGTTGTTCGGCGAATCGCTTTCGATCGCTTCGGCTTCGTTAAAAGCCAACAAACTGTACTGGATCGTATTTTGGACGGCGTAGACTTCGCTGAATTGGACGATGTTCGGGGCTTCGCGGGTATCGTTTAAAACCATGACGCCGCCGACGGCGATGACCGCGGTCGCCCCCACCGTCAACGTGGTGGACACGGCGGTCGAGGTCGTGCTGGCCGCTTTGGTGATCTTTTCGAGTTGGGCTTTCTTGGCTTCGAGTTTTTCGGCCCCGAGCTCAGAATGCTCGGCGTTTTGCTCGACCCCGTTAAAGGGCTGCTCTTTGGGTTTGAGGCTCTCCGAACCAAAAGTGGTCCGTTCTTTCGAGAAGACGTTTTCCTCTTTTGGCGAATATTGCTCGGGGTCGATGCGTTTTCCCATATCTTTGAAAAGTATATCTTGATTCGTGTTGATTTTCGATAAAATCAATCACGACCGCGTTCTGCCTTGCTCTTTCTGGACTGGGGATTAAACTAAAATCAAGGACGGTTTTCATCAATGAATCACGAATTCAAAGAAATCATTATCAAAGATAATTTTTATCAATCCTCTTCCTATTTCCCGATGCCGTTATGTCTAATCGGCACCCTGAATGAAGATGGCTCACTGACCAGTTTCGGGTCCTATTCCCTCTGCTTCCCGTATTACATCGCCGGCAAAGGATTCTATGCGATGGTCCTCGAATGCCGGAACACTTCCAATACGGCGAGAGGTTTGCTCCGCCACGGCAAGTGCTCCATCAACTTCATCCCTTATACGAAGAAGAATTTCCGCCAATGCGTGAGCAACGGCTTCCCCGGCGATACCCCGGAAGAGAAGATGAAGGACTTCACTTTGACCCCGATCGACGGCCAATCGAAGGCCGATGATCCGGAAGGGAATTATCCGAAAATCCTTGAAGAAGCCCTTCAGGTGTTCGAATGCACCTGGGTTTCCGAGATGGATAACGCCCAAGATGACAAAGTCCAGGACGAATACGATGGCCCGTATCATGATTTCAATGGCATCACCTCGAAATACGGGGCCCACTTCATCTTGAAGATCGACCATATCTTGCTCAAAGAGAAATACTACGACGCCATCATCAATGGCAGCACCCCGGGCAATTTCTGCCCGTTGCCCACCAACTGGGGCTATCGCGATTCGAAAGACTTCTGGTGCAGCGACTTCCGCAAACCGAGAGCCGAAGGCATCCCGAACCGTCAGATCGACCTTTCCTCGCTCCGCTATGCGGCCACCCGTCTCAATACCGATGTCGAGTTCACCGATGATGCCTTAAAGACCATCGTCAAGGTGCCGCGCCCCTTCCTCAAACTCGTTCTGCAAGGCTGCGTCAACTGGGCCAACGAGAACGGCGTGAAGGTCATCACCGAGAAAGAGATGAAAATCATTTCCGACAAGCGGGCCGCCGAACGGAAAAAGAAGAAATAAGCAAAAAGAAAACGCCCGGTCCCCCGAGCGTTTTTTTGTTATCGCTTACTGGTTCTTGAACGCCTTCAAGCCAAGGTACTGAGCTTCTTCGCCGAGTTCTTCTTCGATGCGGAGGAGCTGGTTGTATTTGGCCATGCGGTCGGTGCGCGAAGCGGAACCGGTCTTGATTTGGCCGGCGTTGACCGCCACCGCAAGATCGGCGATGGTGACGTCTTCGGTTTCGCCGGAGCGGTGAGAGACCATCGTGGTGTAGCCGTTGATCTGGGCCAAGCGGATGGCGTCGAGGGTCTCGGTCAAAGTGCCGATCTGATTGACTTTGATGAGGACGGAGTTCGCGACGTGGCTGTCGATGCCGCGGCGGATGAACGCCGGGTTGGTGACGAAGAGGTCATCGCCGACGAGTTGGATCTTGCCGCCGAGCTCTTTGGTGAGGAGTTCCCAGCCTTCCCAATCGGATTCGGCAAGGCCGTCTTCGATGGTGATGATCGCCGGGTGATCGCGGACGAGCTTCTCGAGGTAGGCGATGAAACCTTTGGAATCATAGGAGCCTTCGCCCGATTTGGAGAGGGTGTAGGTCTTGGTCTTCGGATCGAAGAATTCGCTGGAAGCGACATCCATGCCGAGGAAAATCTGCTTGCCGACTTCGTAGCCAGCGTTCTTGATGGCTTCTTCGATGAGTTCGAGCGGTTCTTCGTTGCCGTGCTTGCAGCTGGGGGCGAAACCGCCTTCGTCGCCGACGCCGGTCTCATAACCTTTGCCTTTGACGACTTTCTTCAAGGCGTGGAACACTTCGACGCCGGCTCTGAGGGCTTCGCGGAAGCAATCGAACCCCGCCGGGATGATGAAGAATTCCTGGAAGTCGACGGTCGATTCGGCGTGGGCGCCACCGTTGATGACGTTCATGCAGGGGGTCGGGAGGGTTTTGGCATTCGCGCCGCCGATGTAGCGGTAGAGCGGAAGGCCGAGACTCTTGGCGGCCGCGTGGGCGACGGCAAGGGAAACGCCGAGGGTGGCGTTCGCGCCAAGGTTCTTCTTGAACGGGGTGCCATCGAGTTTCAGCAAGACGGCATCGATTTCGTTTTGATGGGAGGCTTCTAGACCTATGACGGCCGGGGCGATGATCTCATTCACGTTGCGGACGGCTTTGAGAACGCCTTTGCCAAGGTATCTGGTCTTATCGCCGTCGCGAAGTTCAAGGGCTTCGCTTTCGCCGGTCGAGGCGCCGCTCGGAACGATCGCGGACGCTCTGGTGCCGTCGTCGAGACGGACTTCGACTTCAACGGTCGGATTGCCGCGGGAATCCAAGACTTCGCGGCCATGAACATTGATAATTTTTGCCATAGAAAATCAATCTCCTCAAATATGACAAAATCATTTTAGCAAGATTTTGAGGCGGGATATATACGAATGTCGTGCGTGAAAGCGATATCAGCCTTCAACGGGGGCTGGGGCGGCCTCTTCGGGTTCTTCCTCCGTAGGAGGCAAGGCTTCCGGGACGCGGTCATACTGAATCGCATGCAGCGCGAGAGCGGCATGGAATAAGAAGACGAAGCCGGAGCTGAGCAAGAAGGCGTAACGCGGCAGATGGATGAACAAAGCCAGCGCGAAGAACGCGACGAAGAGCAAATAACAAGCAATCTCTTTTTTCCCTTCGCGCATCGGGCTGATGAAGGCATTGAATAGCGCGATCGGGACTAAGAGGATCGCCATGACGCTTGAAGCGGTGATCGGCTTGACGAGCAAGAGGCCGACGGCAAGCGCTGCCGCGGTTACCAAGGCAAAGCCAATCCAGATGACCGGTTTCAGTTTGCGACCGCGCAGATGGCAGTAGCAGAGATACGCGAACGAGGCGAGGAAGAGAGCAAGGCCAGCCACATAGTTGATCGTGAGCAGGACATTGCCGACGATGAAGGCCAATAAAGCGGGCATGATGGTCTTGTGCATTTGTTTCAATTCGGACCACTTCCGCTTCAGCATGTAAATTGCCAGGATGCATAGACCGGAAATTACCTTGAAAATGATGCTGAATCCGATGAGATCGGAGAGGACCCAGTAAGCGATACCGCCTTCCATAATCGAGACAATAAGCAGGGAGATGATGCCCATCCGCACGGGATTTAGGTGGTTTTTGCGGATTTTGCAGCGCAATTGGACGATGACCCAAGCCATGAACGCCACCCCGAGGGCGGCGGCGAAGATAAGCAATGTCAAAGTGACGCGGTATGAGAAAGCGGCTTGGTCAATCCGCAAGTATTTGACGATGTTCGAAGCCACGCAGTCGTTATGGCTGCCGGCATAGGTCGCCGTCCCGTCTTGGACGGTAAGCAATGTGCCTTCTAAGTCCATATCAGCATCCATGAAATAATCATGACGTTCAAGTTTGGAGACAAAGCTCCGGCCATAGGGCACGATGACGGAATGGAAGCCATCGCCTTCCGCCACCGCATATCTGACTTCGTAGTCGCGGTCATACGGCAAAGCGATGATCGTCTTCTTTTTGATGATGAAGGCAGAGAGGGCGGGGGCGCCTTCAAAACGGGTCACTTTGCGATTCTCCACCGCGAGGACGTCTTGGTTCGTCGCGGTATCACGGACGGTGAAACGTCCATCGCCATCCAAAATCACATATGCGAAATGATTATTGTGGCTATATAGCGAAGCGGCATCGAACGCGTACAAATAATGGATGTACAGTTCGGTGAAGTGTTCATGGGCGAGATTGAGAAGAGGGTTCTTCCCGCTGGAAGTTTGTCCCTTCATATATGAAGTTTTGCTCAGAAGCGGGGGCAAGAAGCCCATAAGGTAGTCGATGATCGCGTCCTTCTTCGTCCGAAGGGTTGGGTCGTTCGCGCCCCACTGGATCAAGGTGTTCCGGAATAACAGCAACGCATTCTCAATTCGCTTGTCTTGAAGGATGCTCACCACCGCTGGCTGAAGCAAGTCGACAAAGTCCCAGTCGTTTTTTACGACTTCGAGAAGCAAACCAAACAGCATTCTCGTACGGAAAAGCAGATTGACGTTGTAATAAGTCTGACCGCCCAAGGCAGCGATTTCGTCTTGGACGACCGCGTATTTCTCAGCGAAGCCGGAGTCGAATTCGGCGCCCGGCAAATACAGCTCGGTGCCGTAATGGTAATAACCCCATTCATGCGGAACGAATTGGGGGATAAAGTCGGAGGCTCCAACGATGTTGAAGATATTCTCGTAACCGGCCGCGAAGGGGGCGGGATTCGGATCATCGGGGTCGTTCCAAACCGGTCGCGGGGCGGCAAAGGTATACGCGTATACCTGGTCCTTGGAAAGAATCGAGGAATCGTTGAGATTGGCGGCGACCAAATTGGCGATGGCGCCGGCTCTGGAATAACCGCTGATCCAAATCTTGAGCGGGGCCGCGAATGTCCGCTGACCGATGTAACTAATCAAGCGGTCGGTTACTAAAGTGGCCGCGTCATTGAAACCTTTGTGGCGCAGCTCGCTGCCGACGGTGAAATTGGACTGCCATTCGTTCTTATAATGCCCGCCGCGGATGGCGATGACGATGAGTTCGGCCTCATCGGCGCCACTATGTATGGTTTTTCGGCCGATCGCCGACCCCACCGTATAGATCGAGGTATCTTTGAAATAGTCGTCGATGCGGATATCCTCGAAATCGCAATTGGTGAGATATTCGACGAGGTAACCTTCGGTTTCCGGGGCATTGATCGCTTCTTCGTCTTCCTCATCCGATTCCAGCGTGAAAGCGGACAAAGCGAGCCCGATGGACTGCTTGGCGAGCAAGTGATGATATTCGGTGGATGGCTTGAAAAAGATTTCGTCGGAGTAGACGGCGTTGAAGATTCGCTCCTCGCCGATATGCGAGTAATCGACGGTGACCGGGACATCGATATATTCGACACCCTCCGCATCGTCGTGCTTTTCCATTTTGGTGACATGAGCCGGAACGAAATCGGGTTCCAGATAATCCGCCGGCTCAACGCGAATCGACGCCGCGGCGCCTAAGGCAACCGTGAAGGCAATTAAAGACAAATACTTTTTCATACGGGGATATTATCCGCTTTTTCGTAGAAAAGGGGGGTTAAAAAGAAAACGCCGCGAAGGCGTTCGTTTGCGTTTGGAGCGCGTGGCGGGAATCGAACCCGTGTAACCAGCTTGGGAAGCTGGTGTTCTACCATTGAACTACACACGCGTAGTGATAATTATAGCGATTTCTCCCTTTCTGTCTAGATGGCACGAAAAAAGGGCCAAAGGCCCTCGTTTCTCATTTGGTGGGTGCTGAGGGGATCGAACCCCCGACCTTCTGTACGTCAAACAGATGCTCTCCCATCTGAGCTAAACACCCAATCCGATGGGATGCGCTATGAAGCGCGAGACATATTATATGTTTCCGTCTCTTCTTTCACAAGTGCGGATTTTCTCCATGCGTGTTCATGCGAACGACGCACGCTGGCATCATGCGGGGGGCCGAGCGAGATCGCCGTGTGCAAGGACGTG
>Ga0247610_10005262_pt1 | contig 13650 bp, 9 predicted proteins | sample 174DNAGHGhighgp2_FD_193483 | JGI IMG/M metagenome (GOLD analysis project Ga0247610, IMG submission 193483) | Sheep rumen microbial communities from Palmerston North, Manawatu-Wanganui, New Zealand - 1742 DNA GHGhigh gp2 | ecosystem: Host-associated > Mammals > Digestive system > Stomach > Rumen ...
TGGATCGCCATGGATTATGGCACTATTTTTGTTCACGTCATGCAGCGTGAACCCCGTGCGTTCTACGATATAGAGCATCTGTGGGCGGACGGGAAGGTCACAGAACTACCGGAAGTTCTGTAAGATTTAAGATTTTTGATTTAAGATTTCATGGCAGAGCAAATGAAAAATAAGCGGCGCATGCCGCAACAAAACAACGGGAAGCAACCGAGCGGACCGCGTCGATGGTTGAGTATCTTCTTTTATACTGTCGCTTTTGCGGTAATCGGTTTTTACCTGTTCGGTAACAAAGAAGGCGGAGTAAGCAAAGAATTGAGTTACACCAAACTGACGGCCTATATCGAGGCGGGCGCGATTGACAAAATCGAGGTGTCGGATGACATGCAGGCCAAAGCGACGGTGAAGCCGCAGAGTTATACCTTGGTCTTCGGTACGCAGGGTGACGGCGAACGGGCACGCGGTATCTTACGGACTCAAGTGCCGTCCGTGGAGGAGTTCTCGAAATATATGGACTCAGTCAATGCTACGCGTAAGACCAACGGCCAGGCAGCGATCGATGTGAAGTACGAAAAGTCGAGAGACTATTGGTATATGATTCTGTTCAATGTGCTGCCTTTCGTATTCATCATTCTTTTCTTTGTGTACATGAGTCGAGGCATCGGTGGTGCCGGCGGTGTAGGCGGCATCTTTGGTGTCGGCAAGGCGCAAGCCCAGCTCTTCGACAAGGACAAGAAAGACAAGGTGACGTTTCAGGATGTAGCCGGTCTGTATGGTGCCAAGCAGGAGGTGCAGGAGATCGTGGAGTTTCTCAAAAACCCCAAGAAATATACCGAGATAGGAGCCAAGATTCCCAAAGGGGCATTGTTGGTAGGCCCTCCGGGAACCGGTAAGACACTGTTAGCCAAAGCGGTTGCCGGCGAAGCCGACGTGCCTTTCTTCTCCATGTCCGGTTCGGACTTCGTGGAGATGTTCGTAGGAGTCGGTGCCAGTCGTGTGCGTGACTTGTTCCGTCAGGCAAAGGAGAAAGCGCCGGCTATTGTCTTTATTGATGAGATTGATGCCATTGGCCGCAGTCGCAGCAAGGGTATCATGACCGGCGGTAATGACGAGAGGGAGAGTACGCTGAACCAGTTACTGACAGAGATGGACGGTTTCGGAACGAACAGCGGGGTGATTGTTCTTGCCGCCACCAACCGGGCTGACGTGCTTGATGCTGCGTTGTTGCGTGCAGGGCGGTTTGACCGGCAGATACATGTCGAGTTACCCGACCTGCAGGAACGTAAGGAGATCTTCCAGGTACACCTCCGTCCGCTTAAGTTGGACGAGACCGTGGACTTGGATTTCCTGAGCAAGCAGACCCCCGGTTTCTCGGGTGCTGACATCGCCAATGTATGCAACGAGGCCGCCCTCATCGCCGCGCGCGGTAACCGCAAGAAAATAGGCAAACAGGATTTCATGGATGCGGTGGACCGTATCGTGGGCGGTTTGGAACGCAAGAACAAGATCATGACGGAAGACGAGAAGAGATCGATCGCCTTCCACGAGGCGGGACACGCCACCATCAGTTGGATGCTTCGTTGGGCGAACCCGCTCGTCAAAGTGACCATCGTGCCGCGCGGTGTGGCATTAGGTGCCGCATGGTACTTACCCGAAGAGCGTCAGTTGACCCAGGAGGACCATATCCTCGACGAGTTATGCTCCTTGCTCGGCGGACGTGCTGCCGAGCAGCTGTTCCTCAATCAGACTTCCACCGGGGCTCTCAACGACCTTGAGCGTGCTACCAAACAGGCGTATGCGATGGTGGCCTACTATGGCATGAGTGACAAACTGAAAGATATCAGTTTCTATGATTCCACCGGTCGTTACGATTATGGCTTCACCAAGCCTTATTCCGATGAGACGGCGACGCTTATAGACAAGGAAACGCAACGAATTATTTCCGAGCAGATGGCGCGCGCCAAACAGATCCTGCAAGAACAGGCGGAGGGACATCATCAGATAGCCCAGCTGCTCATCGAACGCGAGGTGATCACCAGCGAAGATGTGGAGCATATCCTCGGTCCGCGTCCCTGGAAGAGTAGGGGCGATGAACTGTTAGAAGTGAACGCAGCGCTCGCTGAGGCTGACAAGCCCAAGAAGAGAACACGTAAAAAGAAAGATACAAATGAAAAGAATCCTGCTTAACTCATTGCTGCTGTTAGTAGCGCTGAGTATCGGTGCGCAAGAGGCACCGGAGAAATTGCCGATGGACCCTCAGGTTCGATACGGTAAGTTGGAAAACGGTCTGACGTATTACATCCGTCACAACGAGCAACCCAAACAGCGTGCGGAATTTCATATCGCGCAGGCAGTGGGGGCCATCCTGGAAGAAGATCATCAGAACGGATTGGCACACTTCCTGGAGCATATGGCTTTCAACGGCACGCAGCATTTTCCGGGGAAAGGTATCATCAATTATTTCGAGTCGGTGGGTGTGAACTTCGGCGGCAACATCAACGCGTACACCTCTATAGACGAGACAGTGTACCGTCTGTCGGATGTGCCTACCTATCGCGAAGGAATCGTCGATTCCGCCCTGCTCGTGATGCACGACTGGAGCTGCGGCTTGTTGCTGCTGGATGAGGAGATCGATGCGGAGCGCGGAGTTATTCTGGAAGAGTGGCGCACCGGACGTACGGCCAGCCGCCGTATGTGGAAACAGATGCGCGCGCTGATGTATCCCGGTACGCAATACGCCAAGCGTGACGTCATCGGCGATACGGCCGTCATCAATAACTTCGCTTATCAGGCACTGCGTGACTACTACCGCAAATGGTACGGACCGGATAACCAGGCGATTATCGTGGTTGGTGACATCGATGTAGATACCATCGAGGCCAAGATCAAAGCGTTGTGGGCCGAGGTGCCGCGCCGTGAGAACTTCGGCGAGAGACCTATCTATACGGTGAATCATAACGACAAACCGCTGGTAGCTATCGTGACCGATCCCGAGGCACAGGGAACGCGTATCACCATGGAGTATAAATTCGATCCGCTTCCCGAGGTACTGCAATCTACGGCGCAGGATTACATGTTAACCATGATTCGCGATCTGGCATGCTCGATGCTCAATAACCGTTTCACCGATCTGTCCCTTGACCCCGATGCTTCTTTCGCGGGCGCCGGTTGTCAGTACGGTCAGGCGGCGAAGAAAATGGATGCTTTCTACGCCGTGATGGTGCCTAAAGAGGGCCGTGAGACGGACGCCTTCAACGACCTCGTTTACCAATTGGAGAAGATGCACCGTTACGGTTTCACGAACGCCGAGTTGGAGCGCGTGAAGAATGACAAACTGAACGACATCGAGAAAATCTATAACGAGCGTAATACGCGCAAGAACATCACGTTGGCGCGTGAGTGCATCCGTAATTTCGAAAGCGGCGAATCGATGCCCGGTATCGAATGGGAGCGTGATTTCATTCAGGCGATGTTACCCATGCTGAGTCTGGAGGCGGTGAACCGCGTTGCCCAGTCGATGATTCATCCGAATCCGACTATCGCCATCACGGCACCGGAGAAAGAGCAAGTACATATTCCTTCGCAGGAAGCGATTCTGGCTGCCGTTGCCGGACAAAGCGACTTGGCTATCGAGGCTCCGCAGGAGGAGGTCATTGACCGCCAGCTGGTCAAGAAAGCGCCGCGTAAGGGTTCCGTGAAGTCGAAGGCGTATAATGAAGGCTTCGGGTTTACCGAGTGGACGCTTTCCAACGGCATCAAAGTGGTCATCCGTCCGACGGAGTTCAAGGCTGACGAGATCCTGATGCAGGCTTTCTCGAAAGGCGGTATGACACAGGTGAAGACCGAAGATCTGCCCTCTGCCGAGTTGGCCACCACCATCATAGGGATGTCCGGTCTCGGTACGTTCACCGCACCGCAGTTGGAGAAGGCGCTGTCCGGCAAGACGGTATCCGTATCGCCGGAGATATCCGAGAATATGGAGCGCATCAACGGTTCGTCCTCCGTCAAAGATCTGGAGACGATGCTGCAGTTGACCTATCTCTATTTCACCGCTCCGCGCAAGGATGAAGAGGCCTTCCAAACCACGATCAACGTGTTGCGCAGCCAGTTGGCTAACCGCGACAAGAACCCCAAGGTCATCTTCTCCGACTCCGTCAAGCTGATGGCTTCGAATCATTCGGAGCGTACGCAGCTGATGAATGTCGATCTGGTGAACCGCGTGGATCTGAACAAAGCGCTGGAGATATACAAGGCACGCTTTGCCAACCCGGCGGACTTTACCTTTGTCTTTGTCGGAAACATCGACCCGAAAGATCCCAAAGTGCAGGAGATGATATGCCAATGGTTAGGCGGTTTGAAGACCAAGAAGACACGCGAAGAGGTGATCGACCACCATGTGCGCGTGCCGGCGGGTGTGCAGAAGAACTATTTTACCCGTAAGATGGAGACGACAACCGCTTCGAACCGTATCCAGTATACTTCGTACGATATGCCGTACAGTCTGGCCAATGACTTGAATATGGAGATCATCGGCCGTATCCTCAGTACGCGTTATCTGGAGTCCATCCGGGAGCGCGAGGGCGGTTCGTATGGCGTAGGTACTTATGGAAGCCTGTCTATCCTGCCTGTTCCCAAGGCGACTCTGATCATGCAGTTCGATACCGATCCGCAGAAACAGGAACGACTGATGCAGATCATTCATGAGGAGATCCAAACCATCATCGACAACGGACCGCTTGCCTCGGATTTGCAGAAAGAGAAAGAATCGATGCTGAAAGACTATCAGGAGGACCTGGAGAAGAACAAATACTGGCGTTCGACATTGTATCTGTACTATATGTACGGCATCAACAATATCCGCGACTACAAACCTGCCGTAGAAGCCATTACGGCCGAGACCGTACAGGAGACTCTGAAGAAACTGGTAGATGCCGGCAATATGTTTGAAGTGGTGATGATTCCCGAATAATTGAGTAATGTAACGTTGAAAGAATCAAGACAATGAGTTTGGTTAAATCGATATCAGGCATCCGCGGTACGATTGGTGGCCGCGTAGGTGAAGGACTCAACCCGGTGGACATCGTGCGTTTCACGGCAGCTTATGCCACCCAGCGCCGTGCAGCGATGCCGGACAATAAAGTGATTGTGGTAGGCCGCGATGCGCGTCTGAGCGGACATATGGTCGAGCAGATTGTTTGCGGTACACTCATGGGCATGGGGTACGACGTGGTGAACATCGGTCTGGCAACCACTCCGACGACCGAGTTGGCGGTCACCGGCGAACATGCCGCAGGAGGCATCATCCTGACGGCCAGCCATAACCCCAAACAGTGGAACGCCTTGAAATTGCTCAACGAGCAAGGTGAGTTCCTCAATGATGCGGAAGGCAAGGAAGTGCTGTCTATTGCTGAGGCCGAAGACTTCACGTTTGCGGAGGTGGATGACTTGGGACATATGACCGCCAAGGATTATCTGCACTACCATGTGGAGCAAGTACTGAAACTGCCGTTGGTGGACGTGGAGGCGATAAAGAAACGTCATTTCACGGTCGCTATCGATTGTGTCAATTCGGTAGGCGGTCTGGCTATTCCGGCTATCTTGAGAGCCGTTGGCGTAGAGGATATTATCGAATTGAACTGTACGCCGGATGGTCATTTCCCGCATAATCCCGAACCCCTTCCACAGCATCTGACCCAAATCAGCGACCTGCTCAAGTCCGGTAAGGCGGATGTGGGCTTTGTGGTCGATCCGGATGTGGACCGACTGGCGATCATCTGTGAGAACGGGGATATGTTCGGCGAGGAATATACGCTGGTGAGTGTGGCGGATTATATCCTTCGTCATACGCCGGGCAATACGGTGAGCAACATGTCCAGTACCCGTGCGTTGAGCGATGTGACGCGCGCACATGGCGGTACGTACAGCGCAAGTGCGGTAGGGGAAGTGAACGTGGTGGCCGAGATGAAACGTACGAACGCCGTTATCGGCGGTGAAGGCAATGGTGGAGTTATTTATCCGGCATGCCATTACGGTAGGGATGCGTTGGTAGGCATCGCGCTTTTCCTCAGTCATCTCGCCCACCTCGATATGAAAGTGAGTGAACTCAGACGTACCTTGCCGGATTATTGCATCAGCAAGAACCGCATTGACCTCACGCCCGATACGGACGTTGATGCCATCCTTGCACGTGTGAAAGAACTGTACCGCAACGAGCGGGTCAACGACCGTGACGGTGTGAAGATCGATTTTGCGGACGGGTGGGTTCATCTGCGTAAGTCCAATACAGAACCGATCATCCGGGTGTATTCGGAAGCGGCAACGATGGAGCAGGCCAACGAGTTGGCACAAAAAGTAATAGCGGTCGTTAACCATTAGCCATTAACCATTAGCCATTAACCGTTATTTCATCATAGCAGGTGAGGCGTCCGGAGATTTGCACGCGGCGAAACTGATTGAGCAGTTAAAGCGGTGCAACCCTCAAGCGCAATGTTCCGGACTCGGCGGTGACCGTATGGAAGCCGCCGGGTGCAGATTGCATCAGCATATCCGGAATATGGCGTTTATGGGCTTCGTCGCCGTGCTGAAGAACCTCAAACAGATACGGCGTAATTTCCGTATCGCCGAGCAGGCACTGCTCTCCGACCAACCGGATGCCTTGATCCTCATCGACTATCCGTCCTTCAACTTGCGGATGGCGGAGTTCTGCAGGAAGCATCTTCCCAAGACCAAGATATATTATTATATTCCGCCTAAGATATGGGCTTGGAAACGCCGTCGGATACATGCTATCAGTCGTCTGTGTGACGAAGTGCTGGGTATCTTCCCCTTCGAGCCGGCTTTCTACGCCAAGTACGGGTATCGCTGTACCTATGTAGGCAACCCCACCGCAGAGGAGATGGCCCTTCATAAATCACAAATCCCAAATCACAAATCCCAAATCAAAAATCAACAATCGCACATCGCGATTTTACCCGGTTCCCGTCCTTCGGAGATCAGTCATTGCCTGACGAAGATGCTGGAAGCGGCACGGCGTTTCCCGAACTACCGTATCGTCGTTTGCGCGGCGCCCGGTATAGACGATGCTTTCTACACCGGTTATCTGCGTGAAGAGGAGAGCCTGACGCGGGACACCTACGGCACGGTGATGACCGCGCGCGCGGCGATCGTCAACTCCGGTACGGCTACTCTGGAAACGGCTTTGCTCGGATGTCCGCAAGTAGCAGTGTATCACTTGGCGCTGTCATGGGCGATTAATATCCTCCGGTGGATGCAACCTCTCTTTTTCTCCGTGCGCTATTTCACACTCGTCAATATTATTGCCGGCAAAGAGGTGATCAAGGAATGTATCGCCAATGAATTCAAAGTGGACTTGGTGTCCGCTGAGTTAGGCCGGTTGTTGGAAGACGAGGGATATCGAAAAAAAATGCTCGCGGAGTACGAGCATATTGATTCACTTTTGGGCACTCAGCCTGCCGCCGAGCGTGCGGCTCAGATCATCACATCGAAACCATAAGTGCCGCCAGTATATAGGGCATGGCACCGATAAGAACCCCTTTGCTTAGACGCCAGGTGTCGGTGGTATAGAAGACGAAGATCAACGCCAAATCCGGAAAGACACTGACTAACAGCAGTTTGCTCAGCACACCTCCGGCTTCGAACTGCAGGGTTTGCAGCGGGTACCACAGGTTCATGACGTCAATATAGGTCAAGCCGAATGCCGCAGGAATAAGCAACCCTGCCAGAATCCCTATCCAATAACGGTCAAAGCGATCCATAAGCGGTCCAGTCAATAGTAAGCGGCGTGATGGCAATCAGCTGATGATCCATCGCCCATATATCCGTGTCGGTGGCAGCAGGCTCGTCGTTAATAAACTCTCCTCCTAATTTCCAGGCTTTGAGCACTCCTTCGGGGAGCGGTTCGTCGCGTTCTACCAGTTCGTTCGACCAGTGTCCCATACACTGCCTTGTCCATCGGATGCCTTCGATCTCGCCTGTCGGGGCGTTGATGTTAAAGCACGTCCGCGGAGCGATGCCTTCTTCGTATAAGTGTTGCGTTACCTCCACCAAGAATGGTTGCAGCCAATGGAGGTCCACATCCAAACTATGGTCGTTGATCGACCATCCTATCGCCGGAATACCTTTCTCTGCGGCCACCAGACAGGCACCTATCGTGCCGGAATACATGGCGTTGATGGCAGCATTCGAGCCATGATTGATGCCGGAGACCAAGAGATCAATCGGGGTATCCGGGAAGATATGTTCGCGGGCAATCTTGATGCAGTCCGCAGGAGTCCCGTTCGTCACGTATACTTCGGCGCCGTTCAGGTCGTGCTCTTCGATACGGCGCAGGTAGATAGGTTTCTCCACGCTGATGGATGCCGCTTTACCGCTTCGCGGACCGTCGGGTGCCACCACCGTCACCTTACCTAACTTGGTCATCTCTTTGGCCAGCAGCCGTATGCCTGCCGTGCCCCAACCATCATCATTGACTACAACGATATTCATTAATTCTTAATTTTAATATGCATAATGTATGCATAGGGTGTAACGGACATCTGTTCCGCCTCAAACCCCTGTTTGCTGGGAATGATGATGTCGCATTCGGAATCGGAGGTCTTCATCAGTCGTACTGCCACATGCCATCCTTCGGCCTCGCAGCTACTGAGGTTCGCGTACTGGAATTCATACGGATGGGGTTGGTCGAGCGTTGTCCAATAACTCAAGGTATCGGCGTCTTCTTTCAGTTCAAACTGCTTGTATCGCACCACAATCATGTCATTCACCACCACTTCGGCGCCCTCTCCGCGTTTACGAAGATGAAAATACATGTCGTCGTATCCGGACACTTTGTAGTAGTCTTTCGGACCCCACACGTAGTCGTCAGCGGGCTCTTCGGTCAGGATATTGAGCTCGTTGCGACTGATGTAGTTGTCTATCAGTTTCTTCTCTTTATTGCGCAGGTTCGAATAGGTATTCGACTGGCAGCCGCATAGGAGGAAAGCCAATCCTCCGAGCAGCATGATAACGGTTTTCTTCATCTATTTGATTGCTAATTCTATTCGTATATTTTCGTAAGGCGGGATATGTTCCGTCCCTTTCATGCCGTAGGCGGAGTACCAGGGTGCGAGGATCAGCAGCCGTGCTCCGTGTTTCCACTCGGGCAGGTTCTCGTCAATGGCGGCGGGCAGTTCGTATTTGCCGACTGTCGCGGTCTGCTCGGTGTCACAGTAGAGTTTTCCGTCCAGACTGGAGATACGCATATGTACCGTACATTCCTCCTCCGGATTCACTTTCTCTCCTTCGCCCCATTCGAGGGTGCGCACCCATGTGCCTCGTTCGTAAAGAACGTATTGGCCTTCCTGCTGGGCGATCTGTGTCAACTGGTCGTCTGCGGCTACCGTCAGACGTTGGTTTAGTTCCATCAGCGCCAATTGGGTACTGTCCACGGCGGGAGTGGCACTCTTCCGTTGGGTCGGCCGCTGAGGATCCACTCGTCCGCAGGCAATAAGCAGCAATGCCAGCAGGCTTGTCAGCGCGAATCTGTAGTTCATCATTCTTATTTTATTTGGTTTCCTCTCCGAATAACTGCCGGCGATACTCGCTCGGAGTGATGCCGTATGTGTTCTTGAAGCACTTGGAGAAATACCGGCTGTCATTCATGCCGACCATGTAGGTCACTTCGGTGATGTTGTATTTGCGGTCTTCCAACAGCTGGGCGGCACGTTTGATACGCATCTCACGGATAAACTCAACAGGACTCATGCCCGTCATGCTCTTGAGTTTGTTGAAGAAGACGGTGCGTCCCATGCCCATTTCTTCCACCAGTTCGTCCACGGTCAGCGTGTTGTTGTCCAGTTGTTTGTCCATCACGCCGAGCAGTTTGGCCAGGAAACCGTCACCGGGCAGCGCTTCGTCGGACTTGCGGGACTCCAGACGCATCAACCGTTCGCGGAAGCTCTGCTCCAACTGCGTACGTTGCTTTAATATATTTTGAACGCGCGCACGCATGTACTCGGGCTCGAACGGCTTGGTTACATAGTCGTCGGCGCCGTATTGCATGGCGGTCAGACGACTCTCGATGGCCGTCTTGGCGGTCAGCAGGATCACCGGGATATGGTCCGTTTCCGGATTCTGTTTGATGAACTGAGTCAGTTCCAGCCCATCCACGTTGGGCATCATCAGATCGGTGATGACGATGTCGATATGCTTGTCGTGGATAATCTTTTTGGCTTGGGCACCGTCTTCGGCCGTCTCCACGTGGAAATCGCGGTTGAAGATACCCGCCAGGAACTGCCGCATATCTTTGTTGTCATCTACCACCAGCAGCGTCAGATTTGTCTCGTGTTCCTCTTTCTGCAACTGGTCCAGTTTGTCCTCCAGACTCATCTCCATCGGCGGCATCTGAGGGATGGGCTCTTCGTCAATGAAATCCGTCTCCGGTCCGAAATGCTCTTTGCCCGTATGGAGCAGGATGGTGATCGTGGTGCCTACATGCACGGCGCTCATCACGTCGATATGTCCGTGGTGCAGATCCACCAGCTCTTTGGTCAGGTTCAGACCGATACCGGTGCCCGTGGAGTTGTTGTTCAGCTCGTTATTGCTGGAGAAACGCTCGAAGAGCATATTCCGTTTCTCGGGAGGAATACCGATACCTTCGTCCTGTACCGCGAGGGTGACGAAGCCGGGTTTGCTGTCAATGATGACGCGGATACTCTTGCCGGCAGGAGTGAACTTGAACGCATTGCTCAGCAGGTTCCACAGGATCGTGTCCATACGTCCGCGGTCCACCCAAACGGTCGAGTCTTCGGCTTTGTTCTCGATGGTGAAGTTGATATGTTTGTCGTACGCCTCTTTCTGGAAGTTCGCGCAGGTCTCGTTCACCAGTTCGCTCAGTAAGGTCTTCTGCACTTTGAGTTTCATCTTCTGGTTCTGCACCTTGCGGAATTCTAACAGTTGGTTCACCATGCGCAACATGCGCTGACTGTTACTCTGAACGATCTCCAGCTGACTGCGGACACTCGGACTGATACGCTCTGTCTGCAGGATATTCTCTATCGGACCCACGATGAGGGTCAGCGGTGTACGGAGTTCATGACTGATATTGGTGAAGAACCGCAGTTTGATATCCGTTACCTGTTGCTCTACCTGCACTTTGCGGCGGAGGGAGTTGTACATATTGAGGATGTACGCAATGAGGGCGATGATGAGGAGGATGCCGCAAACGTACAGCAGCCATGCCCACCATTGTAACCACCATGGGCGCGAAACGAAGATAGTAAGTGTCTTCTCGTTCTCCACTTCGCCTCCTTCGCGGTTGGTCGAACGAACATGGAAAATATACTTGCCGTGTTTCAGATTGTTATAGGTCACGCGGCGCATGTCTTGGGCGTAGTTCCAGTTATCGTCTATGCCGTCCATCTTGTAGAAATAAACGATTTTCTCCGGTGCCACATACTCCATCGCTGCATACTCGATGGTGATGTTACTGCCGTTTTCGATGGTGACCGAGTCTCTGTCATATTCGATATCCTGCACTTCGACATGTGTGATATGCATCTGAGGCACGGAGGTCGAGCGGTGGATGCGGTTGGGCGAGAAAGCGCAGTAACCGTTGGAGTAACCGAATAGGATCGTGCCGTCCGAGGTGCGGAGAGCTTCCGCTTCGGTGAAATAGGTGTTGGCCTCTCCGGCCAAGGCATCGTAGTAGTATAGGTATCCCGTTTCCAGATTCAGCTGGGCGATGTCGCTCTCCGACGCAAACCACAGGTTCTTTCCGTCGCCGGCCATACTTAGGATGATATCGTGGAATGTCTCCACCGAAGTGATCTCCAGGTTCGGATCCTTCGGATCAAGCGTCATCAGTCCGCCGCCGAAAGAACCCAACCATAGTCTGTCCTGACTGTAATAGATTGCGCGGATATCATAGCTCGGCAGCACTTTGCATTCGAGCGAGTTGATATCGACGCGCAGCACACCGGTGGTCGTTCCGCCCCAAAGGGTCTCATCTACAATCTCGATATCACGTACTTTCATACCGTTACCGACCACCACCGGTTCTTCCCATCGTTGTTTGGCTTCGTTCCACCGGAGGATGTTCACGCCTCCGCCGTAGGTGGCGACATAAAGCGTGCCGTCACGGCCTTCTTCGATATCGTATATATCCGGATGGGTGGTGGGCACGACAGTGCCGGTGGTGATGTTCTTCAGCCCCTTGCCCTTGGTGCCGTATAACATCCCGTGTGTTGTTTCCAGCGCACAGTACACACCGGTCTCGGATTTGACCAGCGTCAGCACGTCGCCGTTTTTGCGCCGTGCGAAAGCGCGTACCTCGCCGTTGTCACGGGGTGAACGGCGCATGTCGTGTAACTTGTAGGGAGTAGGCTCCATATTCACGCAATCCACACCGCCGTCATAGGTGGCGATCCACATCTGTCCTTCGTGGTCCAGGTACGCGGTATGGATCATGTTCGTCAGCCCTTCAATCGGATAAACCAACTCGTCGTTATCGTAGTCGTAATAACTCCATCCGCCTCCGGTGGGGTTCACCCACGTACGACCCTGTGCGTCCTCTATCATGAAGAAATTGATACGCAGTTGACCGGCATAACGGCTGTCCAAGGGAGGCGTGAAGCGTTTCCATTGTCCGTCGCGGTAACGCTGTATGCCGCAAGTCTCATCCGTTTGCCAAATGATGCCGCGACTGTCCACACGTGTACGCAGACCGCGCTCACCCATCTTCGCCAACATCCCTTCCGGAAGACTGTCGTACGGCAGTTCGATGGTCACCTTGCGTTCTGCATCCAAACGGTAAAAATGACCGTCATACGTGCCCCACCAGATACGGTCCTGCTCATCTTCGTAGATGAGATCCACACGGTTGTTGACACGTGCCTCTACACCATTGTTCATCGCCTTATAGACGGTGAACGTATAGCCGTCAAAGCGGTTGACGCCGTCCCATGTGCCGAACCACATAAAGCCTTGCTTGTCCTGCAAGATGGCCATCACTGTGTTCTGACTCATTCCGTCTTTGATGGAGTAGTGTTGCACTACATAGTGGTCATGCCCCCACACGCTCAGCGTGCTGGCCGCCACCAATAATCCGATTACAAGCCGTTTCATAACATTTGTATTTTGTATTATCGCGCAGCGATTCTCTCCAGATATCGCCCGTAGTTGGTCTTCATCTCTTTGCCCAAAGCCGCCAGCTGCTCCGTTGTGATCCATCCGTTACGCCATGCGATCTCCTCGATGCAACTCACGTAGAACCCTTGACGGTTCTGGATGGTCGCAATGAAATTGCCGGCCTCTAACAGACTGTCGCAGTTACCGGTATCGAGCCATGCAAAGCCGCGGCTGAACAGTTTGACTTTCAGCGTACCCTCGTTCAAGTATATTTTGTTGAGGTCCGTGATCTCATATTCGCCTCTCGCGCTCGGCTGCAGGTTGGCCGCTTTCTCGCAAACGGTCTCGTCGTAGAAATACAGTCCCGGTACGGCATAGTTGCTCTTCGGCTCCGCCGGCTTTTCTTCCAGTCCTATAACCCGCAATACGTCCTCCTTCCCTTCAGGGAGGGTCGGGGTAGGCTCCTTCTCAAACTCCACCACACCGTAGGCACGCGGGTCGGCTACTTCATATCCGAAGATCACGGCG
>Ga0247610_10005263_pt1 | contig 13650 bp, 25 predicted proteins | sample 174DNAGHGhighgp2_FD_193483 | JGI IMG/M metagenome (GOLD analysis project Ga0247610, IMG submission 193483) | Sheep rumen microbial communities from Palmerston North, Manawatu-Wanganui, New Zealand - 1742 DNA GHGhigh gp2 | ecosystem: Host-associated > Mammals > Digestive system > Stomach > Rumen...
AAGGGGACAACACCTGCTAGTAAATCCCTTAGCGATGTAATACAAGGTATTGCAGATATTGAAACAGCTACTGTCCATACAGAGACATATACTGCTTCTTCAAGATCGTCTAATCTTGATATGGGTGTTACTCATAATTATAGATATATAGATACCAATAGTGTACCAAATACCAATGCATCAACATATGATGTAACCTCTAATGGCACTAAAGATATGGGGGATACTAACAGCTATAGATATGTAAATGTGAACGTTCCTAATACCAATACAAGCACTTATTCTGTTGATTCTAATGGTGTAAAAGATATGGGAGCTACTAACAGCTATAGATATGTAAATGTGAACGTTCCTCATCCTACTCACACTACGACATATAAGCCAACAAGCAGAGCATCTAATAACGACATGGGCGCTACACATTCATATCGTTATGTAGATACTACCGCGGTTCCTAATAGTAATTCCGGAACCTATACTAGTGCTACATCAAACGGTTTAAAGGATATGGGAGCAACAAATACATATCGCTATGTGAATGTGCAAGTGCCTAATAGTAATAGTGGTACATATGGTTCTGTTACATCAAATGGTGTTAAGGACATGGGAGCTACTAACTCATATAGATATGTAAATGTACAAGTGCCACATCCCACTCATACTACTACGTATACTCCTACATCAAGAGCATCCAACCTAGACATGGGTGCTACGCATAGTTACAGATATGTAAATACTAACAGCGTTCCTAATACCAACAGTGGTACTTATACCTATGGTAGTGGCTCTACTGGTGGAACTGTTGATATGGGCGCTACCAATACTTACCGTTATGTAAATGCATCAAATGTTTATTCTAAGGGGAAAAGTGATATGTTTAATAATGTATCACCAACATTATCAGCACAAAACTATGTTAGTGGTTCCGCCACGGTTGATGTAGCTATGTCAGATGGTTATATTCTTATAACATGCAGTCCTGCTTTAAGTGTTGATTGTAATACTAAAAAAAACCAATGGTATAATTCCTATGGTTCAATCAAATGGATTGTGTATAAATTCCAAGGATCTGGAACTAAGGTTACTTTTTCTGGAAATGGTGAATATCAATTAGTATGGTTACTAAATAATTATATACCATAATTACTTAGAATCAGGTATATTGTAAAAGGAAGATTTGTGAGCCCGATGCAACAGGAGTAGCTGTACACTTGATGTTAGATCCAGCAACTCTGCCTACATAATACTCTCCACCTTGTTTAGTTCCAATCATATCAGTAATTGTACCACCAGAAAATGCAAGTTTATATCCATAAGAACACACATAATAACTCCCTGTAGGAGTCCACTCACCATAACCAGCGCCCCCTAATGTATAAACATTTATAGCTGGATCTGCTCTTCCGTCACTTTTCCCCTTAGAATAAACATTTTATTGGATATTCTAAAGGGAAAATGATGGCACTAAATATTTTTGATCAAAAGGAGAATCGTTAATGAGCAGAGTACTCAAAAATTATAATTCAATTTCGGCAGATCATAGACCATTCTTTTCTGTAGTCTGCCCTTGTTATAATAGCAAACCGGAGAATATCGATTTGTTGATTCAAACAATCTCTACCCAAGACTTCCCGAAGGAAGATATCGAACTTATCTTTACAGACGATTGTTCCACTGATACCTCGTATTTTACAGTAATAGATAAGTACAAAGATGATTTGAATGTACTTCTTGTTTCTACAGACAAAGATGCTATTCATTGTCCTGGTAATAACAGGGAGAATGGCGTTCAGTATGCTACAGGTGAATGGGTCACATTTATTGATCACGATGACATGTTTATGGGGCCAGTGTTCTCCAGCATCAAGAGAACTATTGAAGAAAGTGGAGAAAAATACCTTGTTTGTAGTGATATTTTGCAAGTAGATCCGGAAGACGGAAGGATTATACAAGAGCTTAGATATGCTACCAATTGGATGCACGGAAAGTTTTACAATATGGATAACTTTTGGAAGGCGTTTAATCTCCATTTCAAGAAAGACTTAATGTCTAATGAAGATATTTACATCTCTAGCAAAGTACACTGCGCTTTACAATCGTTAAACCATAAAAGTGTAGCATGGCTTCCCGAATATACATATATTTGGAAAGCATGGAAAGACAGTTTGTCTCATAGAAAATATGACGGCATAAGTTATATGGAGAAATTCTTCAGAGACTATATTACCGCTACATATGATGTGTATACAGAAGAATACCAAAAACTGCAAGAAGAGAATGCGGAAGTATCTGATAAGGATCGTGAAGCATATATCAACTTACAAGTAGATTCTATATTGTATCAGTTTATGTATTTGCAGTATTTCAAGTTTTCTAATGTTGATTGGACAATAGACCATGAAAGACTTGTAAAACAAAATATTCGAGATTTCTATGAGAGATATAGAATTAACAGTAGTTTCTTGTTTAACTGTGCTTGTGAAGAGTTAGACAATGATGATCTAAGAGATGGTGGATATCTGACAAAGACTTGGTATAACTCTGTTAGATACAATGTAACTGCTTCTTGCGGTCATTTTATCGAAACAGATGGTTTTAAGGATTTTGTGAACAAGATATAGATTTGTATAAAACAAGCGATATATCATATAGAGGTAGTTAGAGGGCAGACAATTATGTATATAATAATCGGTATTGCTATCAATCATTTGGTAATCAGCTGATTTAGCAGAAACATATCTATAAGGAGTTAGCTTTATTATACTAGAGGATATGGTTTAATTTATTAAAGGATATCATTTTGAGAATGAGATAATAGTAAAAGGATTTCTGTTCAAATTCTTAATACTTTTGGAAAGACAATGGATGATATATTATCTTATTCTGAAAATAAAACTAGATTAGTGGCTATAGATGCTACAGGCGGATTTATAGAACAAGAAAGTTTTAAAGATTTTTTATATATGTAGATATTAAAATAATTAACTTATAAAACTATAATCTTCGGAAGAGAGAAAACCCCTTCCAATATTTTTAAAAGGAGGAATATAAAAATGGCAAGTGCAAATTTAGTAGATCCAAATACAGGAGATCTTATACCTTATTCCGGCAATGTAACTCCTTATGTGAGAGATTCTGTTGCACCTCTCTTTTCAACCAGTATAGGTTTTAATAAGGGATCATATTGTTATCATGATGGAAAATTGTACGAATGTACTACAGCTCATTTGGCAGGAGCTTGGAATCCTTCTCATTTTACAGAGGTAACTGTTGGAGACCAACTTGCTACATTAAAGAGTGGTTTAACTAATGCGGAAAATTCTATAGTAACTCCAAGTTGTGGCTACACAAAGTTAGGCTCAGGTGCAATTGATGGTAGTAATCCTGTATACGTATCACTTGGAAATAATAACATTTTAGATTACGATGCGTTGTACCTTTGTGTTGCTTATTACGAATCTGGTATTGCGACATATGGTAGTCTGATGATCCCGTCACTGATTGCTAAAGATTTATACAGCATAGACGCAGGCGTATTCTTTTTTGCGAAAAATGGTGTATCTAATGATATAGTTTCGATTAGTGTTTTGTTAAATATTGGAAATAACACCATCAGATTTGACCCATCAGCAACACCAGCAGGTGGACACTATGTTGTCTTTGGTTTTAAGTGGCGCACATCTAACTAAACTATACTAACCGTACTTAATTAAAGGGCAGTATAATGAATTTAAAATTTTCCACCTAGCAATATGCTAGGTGGATTTTATTTTGTAATTTTTGATACCCTATACAATTTATTTAATGGAGGTAATTATAAAATGAAATTAAATTGTATCGGGGTATCAATAAAGATACCTATTAAAAATAAAATTAAATATATAGATTCAAAATATATAAAATTTACTTTTTTATTTACTTTAAAAAGAACCATTAATACTTTTAAAAATCTTATATTTATAAACCTAGCAATATATAGGGTTTATAGATATAAGGAAGTAGGTTCAGGGTTGGGCGGGGCAATACTAATATCTATATGATATTAGAAGGGCCTTCGCGGCGCCAATCAATTTCATTGTTATTTTTTATTGGTTTCACCTATTGATAATATAGGAGGATAATATTATGAGTAATTTATTATTAGATATAGTAGCAGATATGAGTGATTATTTAAATAATGAGCAGATGGAGAAATTAAAATTAGTATTAACAAAATGTATGAATAATTATGATATTACGGAAAAAATAACAGATCTTACTATCCCTTATCAGAATATTAATAATGAATTATTAAAGAAATTCTTTGCTTGGAAATTTACTGAAGGATTAAGTGAAAAAACTTTAAAACAATATAAGTTTACTATAGATAAGGCTTTATTAGAAATAGCTAAACCTATACCGGAAATTACAGAGAATGATTTATTTCTTTATATAGCAAAAGTTAAATTTAAAGGTGTATCTAATACATATCTTCGTAATATCAGACAGAATTTATCTTGTGTATTCACATGGTTATATCAAAAAAGATTAATAGAAGTTAATCCTATGGATGGTATAGGAACAATTAAATTAGAAAAAACTATTAAAGAAGAATTTAGTGATATAGAAGTAGAGAAATTAAAACAAAATACTAAAAATGAAAGAGATAGAGCCATAGTGGAGTTATTGCTTGCTACAGGTATGCGTATATCAGAATTAACATCATTAAATAGAGATGGTAGTATAGATATGGTTAATAAAAAAGTAAAAATAAAAGGTAAAGGCAGTAAAGAACGTACTGTATATTTTTCTGATGTAGCAGCATTGTATGTAGATAAATATATTAAAACAAGAACAGACAATAATCCTGCATTATTTGTAAGTCTTAGAAAACCTTATAAAAGAGTAGATGTATCTGCTGTGCAATCTATGCTAAAAGCTTTAGGTAATAAATGCAGAATAAGTAAAGTTCATCCGCATAGATTTAGAAGAACATTTGCTACAAATATGCTTAAAAAAGGTATGTCTGTAGAACAATTATCAAAAATATTAGGACATGAAAAAATAGATACTACTATGATTTATTGTAATATAAGTAATGATACTATTAGAAATGAATATATGAGATTGATAGGATGAATGAAATAAACACTATAATAAATAACTATTGATCAGGGAGGGAGGAAACTCCCTTCCTAAATATTTTAATAAGGAGGTATTATTATGACAGTAAGTCCTTTGGCAATTAAAACTATATTGACTCCCAATAAAAATAGACGCAATCATGCCATTGACACCATAACTATTCACTGTATGAGTGCAAATATATCAGCAGAAGCTTGCGGTAATTATTTTGCTAAATCTAGTACTAAAGCATCTTCTAATTATGGTGTAGATAGCAGAGGATATATTGCATGTTATGTACCAGAAGAATATAGATCTTGGGCTACAAGTAATGCATCTAATGATCATAGAGCAATTACAATAGAAGTTGCAAATGATGGTGGTAAAAATACAGGTTATCATGTGTCTGATGTAGCATTAAATGCTCTTATTAAATTAATTATTGATATATGTAAGAGAAATGGTATTAAGAAATTAGTATGGTCTACTAATAAAGCCGATAGAATTAATCATAGAAATGGATGTAATATGACTGTACACCGTGATTATGCTAATAAAGCATGTCCTGGCGATTATTTAATGTCTAAGCATCCTTATATAGTAGAAAAAGTAAATGCTGCATTAAGTGGATCTATAACTCCTTCTGCACCAAAGCCTGAGTCTAAACCTATATCTAAACCTACTTCTAATACTACTGTAAGTTTCGTATACAATGGCATAGATTACTCTCCTGTATTTGATCCTAAATTCTATGCTGATAAGTATAATGATCTTAAGAAAGTATTTGGATATGATGCTAAGAAGTTATTTGATCATTTTACTACTAATGGTATGAAAGAAGCAAGACAGGCTATATATAATTTTGATCCAAAAGTATACAAAGCAAAATATAAAGATCTTAAACCTGTATTAGGTGATAATTGGGAATTATATTACTATCATTATTGCATAAAAGGAATTAAAGAAGGAAGAATTGGAATTTAAAAAATAAATCCACCTAGGTATATACCTAGGTGGATTTATTAGCATTCTGATCATCTACCTCTTCAGTGCCATAATGAAGAACAATAAGACCATGCGGAAACTCACTCTGATCAAATCCTTTCAGAAGAGCAAGGAACGGAGCTGTTCTTCTATGCTCCTTCAATTTCTCGTTATTTTCAATTATTTTAATAAGATCATTAATCGGAATCTCAATAAGAGGATCTCCGTAATAATCCTTTACAATCTTTGTGTTTCCGTTATCTGTAAAGATGAAACAATCTGTTTTAGGAAACTTAGCGAACCATTCAGTATTGTGCATTTTATGTATATCAAAACAAGCAAGGTCTTCGATTTTCAAGCCTTTCTCATTCTTGAAAGAAAGATCAGTCTTCTCTACAACATAAAATATACTTTCATATCCCATTTTGAAATCCTCCTATATTATTCAAATAAAAAGGCAGATTTTTGTAATCTGCCTTTTGACTAGTGATAATCGAGTTACTTAGACAATTAAACTTCAATTCCTGTACATTCTTTAAATTTACTTTTGTTGAAATTTGGCAAGGAGCAAACAGTATTTTTATCTTCATCGGAAAGACTATCCCACCATTTTTGCTTATCTTTTTCGGTTACTAATATTATTTTATTATAACCACCAATGGCATAGCACTCTGGATGATTTTCTTTTTCATCGTCAGTCATATCTTCTATATCTACAAATACAGTCTTACTATACGGACAATCGTCAAGTATATATTTTGCATCAGATAATAACCAATCATATATAGTCCAATTGCTTTCCTTGTCAAATAACTTAATTTTTGGTTTTTTCTCAGTACAGAATATACCAGTACTATAATCACCAGCATTCCAATAACCACTATTATGTTCACCACTATTCCGATCACCGGTATTATAAGTACCGCTATTCCGATTACCAGTATTCCGATAACCAGTATTTAGATCACCACTATTTTCATTACCAATATTATGAGTACCAGTGTTATAATAACCAGTATTTTGATCACCACTATTTCTGTCACCAGCATTCCAATATCCAGTATTCCGATCACCAGTATTATAGTCACCAGTATTCCGATCACCAGTATTATAGTCACCAGTATTCCGATCACCAGTATTATAGTCACCAGTATTCCAACCGCCGCTATTCTTGTCACCGCTATTCCGATCACCAGTATTATAGTCACCAGTATTATAGTCACCAGTATTTTGATTACCAGCATTACAATAACCAGAGGAAATAGAAACATTAGTCTTTTCTTTTGGATTGTTTATTTTTCTAACAATCAAAATATGATTTGTACAGAATTTAATATCATCTGTTACAATCTCGCCTAATGCCCTTATTTCACATATAATAGTATCTTCATGCTTATTATAATATCTATAACAATCTGCTATAGTTTTACAAAAATGGTAACCAGTTTTACATAATTCAGGTTTTCCTTCCATCTTGTATTCTTTACCAATTTCATATTGCATAGAACGACATGTCATGTCCTTATGAAATGCTTTATAACCCTTAATTCCTTTCATTTATATTCTCCTTTATTTTTAAATTATGAAATAAAATTCTTTACCCTTAACCAAAGCAAATTACCCCTCCAGGATATTCTTTAAAGAATCTAGAGACATCCTCCAATTGCTTCTCTGTCAACTGAAAATATCTCTTTTTCATTTTTCTTCGTAGTTCTTTTCTACTATGAATAACCCATCTAGGATAATTCTTAACTCTGAAATTGTCATGAAAATATTCATTTACTTTACATAAACAAATATCATCATCTGAAGGTCTAGATAAATCCAGATAAAATTTACCTTCTATCTTATTTATGTAATCGTTGTATTTATACCAACCATTTTCGATCCAGAAATCAGTATCAATATCAACCGATTTAATAAGTAGATCATATAAAAAACTATCTTGAATACGTTTATCTCGAATTAATAATTTCATAATTTGATCTTTGGCTGTTGATCTTAATTTTTCTCTTTCCTCTTCTGTTATAGGTCTATAAAACCATGTATGACATCCCATATCATTTATTCTCCTTTCTTATAGCATATTTATTGATAGTTTATTTTACATATAATATATTATTATAATAAGAATTGAAATAAATGCGAGGATGATCTAATGATCATCCTCATAATCTGGCCTTTAATTAACAATAACTTATTTCTCGCTGCTCTTTAATGATAATAACCTTTATATGTCAATCTATCAATACAATAGGTTATCATGCCTTTTCTTCTCTGAGCTCTTTCAGTTCATTTAACCATTCAATAAGTTGACGGTATTCACCAGCATGTTTTTCACAAACTTCCTGTTCAGGATGCTTATTATTTCCGTATGTTTCAGCCCAATAAGCAGCGTTTTCCTCTTCATTGTGTTGATAAATACCAAGCCATTTAATAGCATCATCAATATCATATTTATCAACATCAACACTTTTAATCTCCTCCTGTCCTTTAATTAGCTTATCTAAATACTTGTCGATAATCTTTTTAACATCATCTTCTTTTACATACATATCAAAATGATTAACAAAAGGATATGTTTTTGGTAACGCTTCTATTTCGGTTTTTATCTTGTTAAGCACATCTTGTAGCCTATCTTCAAACTCCATTCCTTATCCTCCTACCCTTTAATTACTTTGACTATGTCAGTAGCTTTTAAATGCATCTGTGCGGATCTATCCATTTTTTCTACAAGATACAAATGTGTAGATGCAAACCAATGTATAACTCTAACTACTTCATCTTTTGAAAATCGTTCATCTTTCGGGTCAGTAATAATTTTCACTCTTTGTCTTATCTTATAAGCCATATTATATCCTTTCATCTGCCCCTTAATTGATTATTCTTGTTGCTCAAGAAAACTAACACCAAATAATTGTTCAAAAGTATCTGGTGTATCACTTTTCTCTACAAAAATCTCACAATCAAATTGCTCTTTTACATATCTTATAAAATCATCTACCTCTTCCATTTTCTATATACCCTTATTACCGTTTTATTCCAGTATAAACCAGCAAGACCATATAGCGTCCTCTATCCAAGCCCAATCATAACAGTCTAAACAAATAACTCTTTTATTGTCCGCTGTTACCGCTATATGTTTTGATTTACATCGTGCACAACACCCTAAAGATTTAATTCTCATTTTCCGTCACCTTAGCTGCCCTTTAATCAACTATCACACGATTTTCGAATTTCTTGTAAGCATCGAGATACCATTCCATTTTATCACCATTGTATGTAAGCTCATAATACATACCATCCGGCAATGTGCTTGCAAGTAAATATTTCCAATTCTGTAATGCTTTACATTTCCAGACAATATACACTTCAAATTCTGGTATAACATCTGATTTATCAAGATGCTCTAAAATGTAATTTCTTACAATTTCGAATGCCTTGTTATCCATATAATCACCTACCTTTATTGTTCTTACTTAACTATACACTTTACTCCTGCATTCATACTTGCAATTCTCTCAGATTAGTTTTGACGTATTTTTCTTTCAATTGATATATTCAATTTTTCGATATCTTTATAAGAAACCGTCCTAACTTTTTTAGGCTTTGTTTTCAAACTAGATACATTTCTACTGTACTGATCTAGTATAGATTCTGTTTTCATCGTCATTTACACTTTAATTAACTAACTTACATAATATATCTTCTATCGGATAATGTTCACCGGTTTTTTCTAAAATCAACCTAAGATAATTTCCTAAATGCTGTCCGTCAGCACTAAGACAATAATATGAGCCTTTACATTTACCAACAACGATATACCTTACAGTATGAACTACAACTACGTCACCGATATCTATATCATCATTTGTATTCATATATTTCTCCTACCCTTTAATTTATTACTACACTAACTTTTTCATTCATCTTCTCTATCAATATCATTACATTTTGATTTTGATATCACTCTATCCTGTTTAGTATAGTAATATAATCTTTTTAATCTTGATTCTTTTTTCTTTTCGCCACCATTAATGATGTAAGAATTTTTGGCTTTATTTTTCTTAGCTTTTGACGCCATAATATCTCCTCTATTATTATTTAATTAATTATGACCAATAATCAATATTTAATTTTTCCGCTAAACTAAATAAATCATTCTGGTCAAAATCTACCATATCGTCACTCTTTCTTACATCATCAAGTATTACATCTGCAGCCTTAAAAACACGTTTCAGAAATTGCTTTTCTTTTTCTGTGAGTTCTTCCATTTTTATAACCTCCTTTAATTGATTAAAATTACTGTTCTTTTCTTTTTCTATTTTATCTGTCTCTTTCTTATACCAAATTAATAGCCAAACTACTGCAAATATAACTAATATAATAAAAATACCTACACAAGCAAAGAAAATATTCCAATATAAATCTCCCATATAGTATTTTCCCATAATATTAGCATCCTTTCGTTAATGCCAATCAAACAAATGTCTAATATATTCAAAATAGCTGTTATATATAGCATCTTTTTTAAATTGGGGCAACCCTTCATATTGCATATCAGTCAATCCATAGTTAATATATATCCACAAATACATGTCCATATCAGATCCTCCATTAATGGATAAGAGTAGGTAGGGATTTGCACCCTACATAATACCGACCTCTGGCCTAGCCTATTCATTCAATATCTAACCGACCTCTATTAGCGTCTACCTATTCCGCCACTACTCTAATAATTGCCTTTAAATAATTATTGAATTGTTGGCCAGTATGTAAGATCTGTCCAGCAATGTATCATCATTACGATTTTCTATTGCCTTTTTCAAGTCATCATAATCAGACTGTTTTGCTTTTTCATCATCTGTTAGATTTCTTACTCCAGATTCTAAACCCGGACTCTTATATAACTCAGCCATTTCAACATTATAGTTCATATGATTTACTCCTTATTTTTTATAAGGTTTATCCCACCAATCTTTATCGAGCTTATCTGCAATATATTCTTTTATACAGTCTACAAAAGCTCCGTCTTTTTCAAAAGCAATGCTAATTACATCACCATTTGTAGCATCATTCGGTATAAGTATAAAATTCATATTAGCAAGTGACATATTTTTCAGTGAACTATCATTTTCATATACTACTGTAGTAGGTTCTAAATTAGATTTATTACTCATTATTATTCCTCCTTACAATATATATTTACCGAAATCATCTTTAGCAGCTTTACATTTTTGAACAAAATCCTTATCGGTTTTCATTTTCTCTTCTTCAATATCAAGCAATTTAACGTAGTATTTCAAAAATTCATCATGAAGTTCAACATGACCTAAATCTTGAGATAATTCTATCGATAAGTTAAAAAATACATTTTTCTTTTCTTCATAGGTCATTTCTCTTTCTACTAATCTTGCTACTTTCATTATATTTCCTCCTTTAATTTATTTAAATTATAAAATAATTTTTCTGCTTCAGTATTTTTCCCATCAACAGTGAATTCAAAATGATATATCTTATTTATATTTAAAGATACAATTTTAGATAATTCATCATTGCTATAATATTTAAGTAATATCATATTATCTTGTATCTGATATTCTTTAAATCCACTATATATTTTAGGATTATCATTTTCATTAAATACAACATGTAAATATTTTGGTCTTGTTCTTTCTTTTTCAGCTTCTATTTTTAATCTTTCAGCATCTTCTTTTTTCTTCTTTTGTTCTTCTTTTCTTAATCTGTAAATATATTTTAAACCATCAATATATAAATATTTTAAAGCATCATCTTTATTAATGGATTCTCCGACAATTCTTTTAAAATATTTATCATGCAGAATTTTTCTATATTCTATCAGTTTATTATATTCACTTTCTTCTATAGATACAAGAGTTGAATTATAATAGCCTAAACCTACTACAACAATATATGTTGTAGAAAGAGGATGTCTGAAACTCTTTCCATCGCTTATAGGGAAATCACGTTTATAAACTTCACTGCCACTTGCTTCAAAAGATTTACCGATAATAATACTTTTAAGAGATAATAATCGTAATCTCCATATAGTATCGTAATCTATACCAAAATCAATATTATCTTTAATATTGTATTTATTATTTTTTATATCATCTAATTCTTTAGCTTCTGTATCATTTAAAAAACATTCAAAATATTTTATGCTCATTTAGTTACCTCCTTTTTTAAAGCATTTACTGCTTTTTCGAGAGCTACCATAAAATTAGGTACATCTCGTACAGATTTTCCATCAGCCATCCATATATCTAAGATATATTTTTCAATAATATTAATAGCATTATCATTAGTCATATCATCATTACAATTATCTTCTTTTAAATTATCCGATTTATCCATTGGTATTCCACAGAAAGGACAATATTTAAAATTATCAGTAATATTCCAATCCCCAGATTTACAATTAGAACACATGAGAGCGCCAGGATCATCTTCTTGTAAAGGATGAACAAGTATCCAATGTCCATGAGCATTTTGATCTTTGTACTTAACCAATTCTTTCAAGTACTCAATTATTTCATAATTTCTACTTGCTTTTTTTAATAACGAAGCATCATAATCAAACATATCATATGTTTTAGCTTCTTCGGTTAAGTCTTCCATTATTTCATTTAATCTTTCCATTTAATTCTCCTTTCAATATAATTGAAGATAGGTGTTTTTACCGTGTTATCGCCTCACGAATTTAGTATTAATAGATTGAATTTTTATTGTGACTTTTATCAATTGTTTTCATTATGCATTCTTGTAATTTTATGACATTCTTCATGCTCATAATAGCTTACAGGAACATTTGAAAATGCAAACATAGTAAGTCCCGGTCTTTCTCCATTTTCTGATGAAGTTTGATGATAAACATAATTCCATCCTGCATTTACATATCGTTTAGCCAAGGTATCTCTCACTTCAATAGCGTACTCTTCATCCAATAATACTTCTTCCCAAGGATGCTGAGTATGATTTTTTATAAGCTGCTCGTCTATCGCTTTTTCAACTTCATCTAAGTTGAAATTTTCAATATATAGTTCCTTTAATTTTGTAGGTGATAATGCCATTTTTAAATTCTCCTTTCAATATATTTTTATTGACATCATAAATATAATATATTATTATAATAAAAATTAAAAAAAATAAAAGAGCCCAGGGAGGTAAGTGAAAGAATCCTCCCTGCAAGCTCATAATAATGCCCATGAATATCCAGCTTCATGAGCAACACCATACACTTGGAGTATGACGACTAGAATCTCCTCGATTCTAGATGCTGTAGTTTACTGTAATCCTTTCAGGATTCGGATTACAATAAACTCAGACTCGTTGCAGAGGAATACTGGTATTGGTTGATCAGGCCGACCTCTTATAACGGAATGTTTTTTACCGATGATCATTCCAATATCTTTAGCTTGGTCATAGTGACCTTTCCGGATGGACTCGAACATCCTTTCGTCTGCCATAATAGATACTCTATCTATTATTCATATTTATAATATATAATTAATAAATTAAAATATGACAAAATACCCTGTA
>Ga0247610_10005264_pt1 | contig 13646 bp, 27 predicted proteins | sample 174DNAGHGhighgp2_FD_193483 | JGI IMG/M metagenome (GOLD analysis project Ga0247610, IMG submission 193483) | Sheep rumen microbial communities from Palmerston North, Manawatu-Wanganui, New Zealand - 1742 DNA GHGhigh gp2 | ecosystem: Host-associated > Mammals > Digestive system > Stomach > Rumen...
TATGATGGAGGTTGAGGCTGAATAAGCCTCTTCCTCTTTATATTTTTGAAAGGGGTATGAAATGAATAAGTTTAGAGAAGAAGAAATATTAAAGATCAAAAGATATATTCACGGAGAAATACAGAAATGTGATACGAATGTAGTAAGGTGTCCTGAAGAAAAAGAAGAATGGCTTGCGAGGGGAGAAGCTGCTGCTGATATTTGGAAGCTTATAAATAATTACCAAAACTGGGGGAACTGACGATGTCAAAGAGAGGCAATTACAAACTCAATCATAGTCGTGATTTGTCTACTAGTTATAAAGTGGACAACTATTTCTATGATATTGAGAGATCAAGGGCTACGTCCAAGCAGATCAAGTTCTATCAAAAGCTTTGGTATATATTCAAAGACAATGGACTGGATATTAATGAAGAATGTGACAAACGCAAGATACCACATTCTATCATTCAGAATCCTTCTGGTCGTTGTGGATATTCTGAAGCTATAGATAAGATGATCGCTATATTATCTGAGAAAGGTCTGTATACTCAGAAGAACGACAATCGCAAGAAATTTGAGACTACATATAATGTTGTTATTGATCACGGTGGAGCAGTTACCAGATCATATCAGAAAATTGAATACAAAGGAGATAATAATGCTAACAGTGGTGAATCAGAATGTTCCGATTTGTCCTAAATGCGCTTCAGGTATGCATAAGTCATATACGAAGCTTGGAATACTTTATATTTGTTTTGATAATAATCACATTTGGAAAGTTCTGGATTGTCATAAGAACGATAATGAACTGGTTGTCAGCGACAATTCTTACGAATGTGATTTATATTCTAGAAAGGAGATGGAAGTAGAATGAGCTACGAAACAAACGATAAGATGGTAAGTCACCCCGACCACTATAAGAGTGGTAAATACGAGGTTATTGATATTATTGACGAGTTTACTAAGGACTTGTCAGGAACGGAGGCTGTATGCACGGCCAACGCAATTAAGTATATTCTTAGGTGGAAGAAAAAGAATGGTATTCAGGATGTTAAGAAGGCTATATGGTATTTGCAGCATATGGTAGATAAGGAGGAAGAGAGACTCAAGGAAGACCATGCCGAGTTTGACGAGGAATTGCTTAAGAAAAAACTGCGTAAAATTGAAATTAACTCAGTATATGGTATTCCGAAAAGTAACGATATATTTACACCTGGTGCTAAAAGAAACGTATGCAGTAATTGCAAGTATTTCGATGTTGAGCATATGAATCTTAATACCGGAATTGGTTTATGCAAATTTTATAATGTTCCAATACACAATCAAACAGATGGGGAATGTTTTCCTTTTGTTGATTGCAATAAACCTTCCATCGATGACGAACCTAAACCTCATGCTCCGCAGCAGGCGTCAACCGGTGTTTATATTCCTGAGGAACCGTTCATGAATAAGCCGTATGACGAACTTATGAAGGAGAATGGTATTCTTAAAGAAGATCTTGGTCGTATGGCTGAAGAGATCAATGGTCTTAAAGTTAGAAACACTACGCTTCGCAATGTTATCTCTACAACTCGTGCAAAACTGGCGAATTCTCATTATACAAAGAAAAGTATTCGTGATTGGCTTAAGCCTTATAGTGGAAAGTGAGGATAATGAATGAAAATAGAAGAAGACGCATTCAATAGAGTGTTTGCAATTAGTGAATTGATAATTCGTCAGGTTCGTGAAGATGAGGACAAATTTATATTTGAAACTCTTAGTCCTTACTTGACCGATTGCTACAAGATGGTTATTCCGAAGAAATTGCTTGTATGTGCTATAAATGCATATAAGAAAGAGCATAAAGCTGAGTATGAAGCAATAATGGAAGCTTATAAGGAGAATCTAAATGACTAACTTTATGAATAGACAATCATTTGAACAGATGTTTTCTCTTGTCAATAAATACAAGAACTGTGGATTGACTGTAGAAATTGAGTTTGATCGCTTTGGATTAATATTAAGAGGCATCTGGATTTTATCTTTATCTCGTCATGAGATAATGCACTTTAACCGAAGGTATTCTTGGACAGGTCTTAATGAAATGCCAGAAGAAATAGTCTTGGAATATCTGATTGATGAGTTTAAGAAAGAGTTTGAGGCAAAAATATCGAATGAGGAAAGTGAGGAATAAAATATGGAAGAAATAAACAGTAAGGATTACGAAGATATAGCAAAAGCATTTCAATTAGGCTTAGCTTTAGGATTTGGTGAACAGCATGATGAAATGGATAAAGTTATTGATGAAATCAAAAAGATTTATGCACCACAACCAAAGATGGGTCGGTGGATAGATGATAAGTGCTCTGTATGTGGGAAAGGAATTGAGGATTTAATTAGTAGTAGTGAATGGTATGTGAACGAAGAACCAAATTTTTGTCCGTTTTGTGGCTTAAAGATGGAGGAAGTAGAAAAATGACAAAAGAACAAAAAAGATACAATCCTAAAAGTAATGGCAGACTGAAGCATTCAAAAATGGTTGGAAAGAAGGATTTGGTAGAGGTATGAAATGACAAAAATGGACGATAAAATAAAACTCATTGTGACGATAGACAAAGATCAGTATGAAATATGCAAGCAAGCCCTTAAACAGGATACGAATGCGTTTATCACAGAATGCGAATTTGCAATAGCGGTTGGCACTCCACTTGATGAATGGCAGACTGAAGCATTCAAAAATGGTTGGAAAGAAGGATTTGGTATGGGTAAGCAGGATTTAGCACATAAAGTAATTAAGTTATTTGAAAAAGAGAAAGTATGAAAGGAGGCATGAAATGACTCTTGACGAGGCTATTAAATATTCAGAGGAATTTGCACATGAAAAGTATAAAGAGGCTTGTGATCTCTATGATGCCCAAGATTATGAAAAGGCAAGAGACTGTATATGGTTTGCTGAAGAGCACCGTCAACTTGTAGAATGGTTGAAAGACTACAAGCGGTTGAAAGAACTTGCTGAAAAAGAAAAGGGAGTAAGGAACGGCACTCCACTTGATGATGTAAAGGCAGAGATAGCAGAGGAAATATGTTTGACCGATAATCCGTATACCGGAGAAACCAAGTACACCATAGAACACTTAAAGTTGCTTGAGATTCTTGACAACATAGGCAAGGCAGATATGAGAAAACCCATAATGGAGAAAATACGTTGTAACACTTGCAAGAATAATGATGACGAATTAAGCGGTGAATGCTATGAATGTGTTAAGAATATACAAAATCACTATGAGCCTGAAGAGGTAAAGGAAGAAAGCGAGGATAAAAAATAATGGCAGAGTTAGGTGGAATAACCATAAATGTTGGCATCAACATTAGTGAGGAAACTGTACAGAGATGTTGCCAAATATTGCAGATGTATTTAGCTGATAATCCAAACAAGATAGTATCGTGTATACAAGGAGAATATCCTTCAGTATGGATAGGTGAGATAGATAATAGAGTGTATGCAGAGAAGGAGAGTAAATGATACTCATAAAAATATATGTTTCCTTTATCTTGCTTGTTGGAGTAATCACGCATATGTCATTAAAGATTGTTGAGTGGTTCACAGATTAAGAAAGTGAGGAATAAATGGCAAACATTAATGATGAAAGGAGAGGAAATTAATTATGAATGAAGTAAAAAAATGTACTAATTGCAGATTTCGTGCAACGGACTATAAAGAAGAGCCTTGTTGCAGTTGCCAATGCTGCTCTAAATGGGAACCGGAAGAAGAAAAAAAATGTCGTACTTGTAAATTTGATGGATATGACTCTACAGAAAGGCCTTGTCGCCATTGCAGAGGCTATTCTGAATGGCAATCTAAGGATTCCAAAATTAAGGCAGGTGACTTAGTAGTCTCAAAAAACGATGAAGATCCTACAAAAACTATTTATATTTATCTGCGTAATAATCGGGCACTAAGTATACCGAATTATGTAATCGTGCGTTCGAAATGTGACTATTGTTTTTCTGATTATATAGATAAACTTATAGCCAATCCTACGATCTCATTTTTTTGGATAAACGAATACGATTTAGAATTTGCCAGCTCTAGTGATATGGCAAAACATGATTACAGAGCAAAAGCTTATTATATCACTGATACTTTAAATAAATGGTTTTCTGGATTAATTGGTGAAACCGAGAAAAAGGACTTTAAAACACTTTGTAAGGAATGTTTCTCATCTGAAATAAAAGTGCCACAGGTATTCACTACGCCAAACATGATCAAAGATGTGATCTTCAGTGATCCGGCTACTATTATATTCTGGAATGATGGTACTAAGACTGTCGTTAAAACTCAGGATGGAGAGAAATATGATAAAGAAAAAGGATTTGCGATGGCTGTGTGTAAGAAGGTGTTTGGTAACGAGAGAGATTACTATCATGTCTTTAAGCGCTGGATGAGAAAAGGAAAAGAGTTTAAGGATCATCATTCAATCTTAAATGATATTTATGAAAGTATAGCCAACATCACTCCAATTGATGATACGAAACCGAAGGGGGAAGAATAAATGTTAAAAGCTATAGTGACAGTGATGGATGAAAATGACAGAATAATCCAGGATAAGGGATTGATATTTGAGACTTGTAGCAAGCCAATTAGTTTAGGCATTGCACATGAGTTTTGTTTTCAGGTTGTCACTGCCAATGAAGAAGTAATGAGTAAAATTACCAGTCGTGACGATGAGATTCCTGAAGGAGATGGAGGTACGAGATGAACAAGGATGATATTTTAATAATAATTAAATACCCGTATTCGATAAAAAGTGACAGGGTTAATCAGCTGCATGATAATATTCTTAAGCAAAAAGAATCTGGTGTAATAGTTATTCCGGATTGCTGTGAGGTTGTGATTGCGCCGAAAAATGTAGAGATCAAGACTGAGTCGCATGAATATATTAATGTGCCCGACAGACTCGAAATGGTAACCATCGGCGATCACTTTTTGTTCAGTGGAAGAGGAGGTTGATATTCTATGAAAGTAGAACATCGTAAAGAAAGAGAAGTTACTATCCGGTTTAAATTTGAAGATCTTAAGGATGAAACTATTCGTAAAATAAACAAAGAACTTGAACGTATACATCATCCTGAAATTCGAAAAGATCAGACTTTTACAGTATACTCTTTCGAGACAGATAGTAGCATGTGGAAATAGGAGGTTAATATGAGTAGATATTTCAAACCTTATGAAGAAAACGAAGACGATCCAACATATCCTGAAGATGTAAGGAGAATAAGACAGACTATAGAATATAGTTTTGGTAAATTTGATTGCACTAATCGTAAAATAGGAGAACTTTGGAGGGACTTTAGTGAAGAGTATAGTGCAAGTTTTCTTATTCCAGAATGGAATTTCATAAAAGAGTTTGTTGAATGGTTGGAAAGACAGGAGGATTGATATTTATTAGGTTATAAAGAATAAATATTTGCTTGGGGAACCGTTCGTGTTCGTTAGGCGTGGAAATCGAGCGGCAGACTACTTGGGAGCAAGAGGTCATAGGGTAGTCAAATAATAAAAGAAAAGGAGAAATAATATGTTACGTTTAGATTTAAAAGATGAAAATGAAACGGTTTTGTTTATCGATCCACAAAAGGGCGTTAAGATTTATAAAGATAAGATGGAGGAAGGATTATTTATCGATGCCCTTGATAGTGTATCATATGCAACATATGAATCGAAAGAATGCCGTGATGCAGCCTATGAGCATATCTTGACTGCCATTACTGAATGTCTTGTGAACGAAGGTGTTTGCTGGTAATAAAAGAAAAGGAGATACCGAATGAGTAATTTAGTTGATTATGCAAAAGATGAACTTAAAAGGATCGGAATGATTGATTCAGGAGAACCATATAACGATTTTGCTACAAAGGCTATCTTGGATTTGATCGAGTTGTTTGCTTCTCAGAGTCATAGTGGATTTAGTGCATCGTATGTCATTAACGCTTTCAACAGGCTTGCGAGGTTTAAGCCTCTTTCACCACTAACCGGCGAGGACGATGAGTGGGATGATGTTGGGTTTGAAGATGGTCTTCTTCAAAACAAAAGATATTCAGCCGTGTTTAAAGACAAAGATGGCAATGCATATAATATTGAGGGAAAAGTATTTAGTGACGATGGAGAGATTTGGTATTCGTGCAGGGAATCCAGAGTAAATGTAACTTTTCCTTATACGGTTCCTGATAAACCTGAGATGGTGATTAAGGAGTAATCATGGACTACGAACTATACGACCATCAGAAGAAAGCTCTGCCTAATATTCATAACGGTTGTATACTTGCTGGAGGAGTGGGGTCTGGGAAATCTCGGACCTCACTTGCTTATTACGATCAAAAAATCGGCCTGGATATTCCACTTTATATTATCACCACTGCTAAAAAGCGTGATGAAATGGAGTGGGATGAAGAACTGTTGATATTTGGAGGACGACAGCCGAAAGAAGTTGTGATCGACAGCTGGAATAACATTAAGAAATACCAGTTTGTGACTGGAGCTTTCTTTATATTTGATGAGGATCGTATAACCGGTAAAGGAGCTTGGGTTAAGGCATTTCTTAAGATTGCAAAAAGCAACCGTTGGATCGTGCTCTCAGCAACGCCAGGAGATTGCTGGGAGGATTATATTCCAATATTCATAGCTAATGGTTTCTATCGTAATCGTACGGAATTTGCACAGAAACATGTCATATGGAATCGGTATACGACATTCCCGAAGATTGACGGCTATGTTAATACTGGATATTTAAATGGCTTAAGACGTAAAATTCTAGTCCCTATGGACTTTGAAAGGAGGACAGTTAGACATCATGAAGATATTTGGTGTTCGTATTCGATTAGCGATTATAAGCGTGCTATTAAGGATCGCTGGGATATCTTTAAAGAAGAACCATTTCAGAATGCTTGTGCGTTGTGCTATTGCCTCAGGCGAATTGTTAACTCAGACGATAGCAGACTTAACACAGTATATGAAATTGCAGAACGGCGAGGAAAAGTTATTATATTCTACAACTACGATTATGAACTTGAGCTTATTAAAGGGCGATTTGATAATGGATCTTATGAAGTTGCAGAATGGAATGGACATAAACATCAAGAAATTCCTCTTAAGAGTGATCGTTGGGTCTATCTCGTGCAATATAATTCTGGGTCCGAAGGATGGAATTGTATTCTTACCGACACGATTATATTCTACTCACAAAGCTATTCGTATAAACAGACAGAACAAGCTGCGGGAAGAATTGATCGAATTAATACACCATTCGTAGATTTATATTTTTATCATCTTAAATCACATGCCGGAATTGATTTGGCAATTGCTAGGGCTTTGAATGATAAAAAGAACTTTAATGAAAGTACTTGGATACGAAGTAGCCATGTAATATAATGAGAAAGCATGGGTTGATAAGATGCCGTAATTTTTTCATATCGCTTTATGGCAATAGTGCCGAATAAGGAGGAAATTGATATGGAAAATGAAAAAGGTTTTATTCCTATACCTAAAAAAGAGTATGAAGAATTAGGAGAAATGCTTAATAAAATAAAAGATAGGATAGATTTATTAATATTTTTTAGGGATATGCAAAAAGATATTATTGATCGACTTAATGAATTAGAAGATGAAGCGATCAAAAAAGGTATTGATTATGATCCTGATTCATTAATGAATCAGAGGCTCAATTTTATTAAGAATGAAATGATGCTCAATGAGGCTAAGGAAAACTATGAGTTTCATAAATCGCTATACGATGCGTTATATCCTGTTTAAAAACTATGAAGGGGCTAGGATTTATATTCTAGCCTCTTAATTTTTTCATGTTCCTTTATGCAGTAGTTTATTGTTATTGTGTTCAATAAAGAAAGGAGACATTATGGCAAAGAAAGTATTAACTGAGGAAGAGAAATTTCAGAAGGAATGCGAAAAGAAGCAGCGTAAGCAGAAGAGGAGAGAACGTTGGGATTCATTCAAAGACGGTCTCGCTGAGGTCGGCGGATTAGCAGCGCCAATATTTGTACCAGTATTGATATTGGCGGGCATTGCTGTCGGCAGCAGTGCGAAGACTAAAGCAGATGAGAATGAACAACAGGATCTTCTTGCTGAAGGGCTTGGATATTCCGGAAGGAAAGATCCGAAGTTTGTGGCCGATATGTGGCGAAGAAAGAACGAAAAAGAAACAATAAACACTACTTACGAAGAGGTCGATGATGACATAGAATAAGTAGAAAGAGGCTGGAATTTATATTCTGGCCTCTTAATTTTTCCATATCCCTTTATGCAGAAAGGAGGTAACCTATATGAAGGTTGAAGAAGTAGAAGCAATACAAACAGAGGAAACAAAAGAGAAGTTTTCCGAGAAAGTCAAACGACAGGCTAAGTTATTTGGAAACAGCGTTAAGGAGACAGCAGTCGGAGTAAAGGATTGGGTAAAAGAGCATCCTTACGAGACCATCGGATTGTTAACTGCGGTTACTGCACTTGGTAAAATGTGTGGTAAAACTGTAGGTAATGGTCTTGAGGAACGTCGTAGGAACCGCTCGAAATACGATCCTCAAACCGGAAGTTATGTCAAACTTAGGCGTCCATTAACAGCTAAAGAGCAGGTTGAATTGGCTGAAAGACGGCAAAATGGTGAATCTGTGACGCTTATTTTGGATGATTTTGGGTTACTAAAACGCTAAAAAATAGCAAAAATAGGGCTTGTGTTTATCACAGGCTCTATATTTTTTGTCAAATTTTTGGACTGTTTTTGTCACGAAAAACATCCCATGGACTGTTTTTATTTGGAAAAATGCAAAAAATTAGCGACGAAAAATCATAAAAAATGCATTTTGGACTGTTTTTTATGTATTTTGGACTGTTTTTGAAAACAAAAACAGCCTGCTCCAAACCCAGTATTCATGCGGGTTTCAGCGATTTTGGACTGTTTTTCTAAAAATTTTTATTAATTAATGTGAAAAAAAAATTAATAAATATATAAATACGCGAAAAAAAACAGTCCAAACAGCCCAAATGGATATTTTACCTTGATTTGGTGTGCTCGCAAAAAAATATTGCCCTTTTATGGAGAGATAGGAATAAATGGTTCCTATTCTCTTTTCTTTTTGTGAAAGGAGACGCAATGAGAAAAGAAAGGACAGACAACAAAAAGGAACGAAAGTTCCAAAGTGATCTCATTAAAGAGATTAAAGAGAAGTATCCCGGATGCATAGTCATGAAAAATGATGCGAATTATATTCAGGGAATTCCTGATCTTTTAATTTTGCATAAAAACAAGTGGGCTGCACTTGAATGCAAACGAGATTCTAAAAGCAAGCATCGACCGAATCAAGATTACTATGTTGAGAAAATGAACAAGATGTCTTTCGCGAGATTTATATTTCCCGAAAACAAAAAGGAGGTTCTCGATGCTCTTCAATCAACATTCAAATCTTGAAGGATCACATGCTTTCCTAGGAGCAAGCAAATGGCATTGGATTAAGTACTCTGATGATAAATTAATTGAGGCTTATAAAAATGCTTTGGCTGTTCAAAGAGGAACAGAACTTCATGAGTTCGCAGCGCAGTGTATAAGACTTAGGCAGAAATTGCCAAAGTCGACTAAAACATTGAACATGTATGTTAATGACGCTATTGGCTTTGGTATGACACCAGAAGTCGTTTTATATTATAGCGATATTTGTTTTGGAACTACTGATGCTATTAAGTTCGATGAAAAGAAATCGTTCTTAAGAATTCATGATCTTAAAACTGGAGTTACTCCGGCTCATATGGAGCAGCTTGAAATATATGCTGCTTTATTTTGTCTTGAGTATCATGTCAAACCTGGTGAAATCGGAATGGAATTAAGACTTTATCAGAATGACGATGTATTGATATTTGAGCCAACAGCAGAAGACATTGCTCCAATTATGGACAAATGCATTAAAGCAACCAAGATGATACACGATTACAATCTGCAATAGGAGTTGTGAAATGGATAATAAAGATTATGAAAGCTACAAGGCTTTTGAAGATCTTGAAGCTGATTTATATTTAGAGCATTACGGAACTCCTAGACATTCAGGAAGGTATCCTTGGGGTTCTGGAGAAAATCCTTATCAGCATGAAAGCGATGGATGGCTCGAAAGAGTTGCTGAACTTAAAAAGAGAGGACTTCACGAGCATCAGGTTGCTGAAGCTTTAGGATGTACAGCTACAGAACTTAGAGCATGGGAAGCTAATGCTAAAGCTCAGAGAAAATCTTTATTGATATCTGAATGCAAGGAATTGTATAAGCAAGGTCTTAGCTATTCAGAAATAGCTCGAATGAAAGGAATCAATTCTTCAAACACTGTAAAGAATTATGTCAATTCTGACAAAGATATTAAGCCTTTACAGGCAAGAGCAACTGCTGATTTCCTTGAAGAACAGATTAAGCAAAAGAAATATATCGATGTAGGTAAAGGAACTGAGAAAGTTCTTACTGATGTTGATGGAAATCTTGGTATAACAGATAACAAAATGAAAGAAGCTTTTGCTCTGATGAAGAGCGATGGCTATACCATATTACCAATTGGTACACCGCAGATAACAAATCCTGGTCAGCAGACTAACAGATATATTGCTGCTAAGTTTCCTCCTGGAATGACAACAAAGGAAATGCAGAGAGAATTATATTTAGCAAGAGATCGTGGTGAAATACAGTCAATTGCTGAGTATCATTCTGATAATGCTGGTATGACATGGAATGCGCCTAAACCTCCTGTTTCAATCAGCTCTAAGCGTGTTGATATTCGTTATGCAGAAGATGGCGGAATTGATAAGGATGGTGTTATTGAGATTCGTCGTGGTGTTCCTGATTTGAGTTTGGGCAATTCACATTATGCACAGGTTCGTATCGCAGTTGATGGAACTCATTATCTTAAAGGAATGGCTGTTTATTCAGACAATCTTCCTGATGGTGTTGATATTTTGTTTAACACAAACAAGCATAAAGACATCAAGATGATAGATGGTGCTAATGGTGTTCTTAAACCAATGAAGAAAGACCCTAATGATAAGTCAAAGATTGACGAATCTAATCCTTTTGGTGCTGTTATTATGCGTGGCGGTCAGTCAGAGTATAACGATCCAAAAACAGGTGAAACAAAGCAGTCAGCAATTAATAAGATTCATGACGAAGGCGATTGGGGAAAGTATTCTAAAGAGTTACCTGCTCAGTTCTTATCTAAGCAGAATACAGATCTCATTAAAAAGCAGCTTGACTATTCAATCAAAGACATGCAGAATGAGTACAATGACATTTTAGCAATAAACAACCCGACAGTTCGTAAGTATTATCTTAAAGAGTTTGCTGGTAAATGCGATGGTAAAGCAGGAAGTCTTAAAGCTTCATCACTTCCTCGTCAGCAGTATCAGGTAATTATGCCCGTTCCTTCGCTTAAGGACAATGAAGTGTATGCTCCTAACTATCGTGATGGAGAACAGGTAGCATTGATTCGTTTCCCACATCAGGGAACATTCGAAATACCTATTCTTACAGTAAACAATAAGAACAAAGAAGCTATAAGTATGTTTGGAAAGACACCTACTGATGTTGTTGGTATCAATAAGACAAATGCTGATAGACTTTCCGGAGCTGACTTTGATGGTGACGATGTTATTGTTATACCAACTGGTAAAGGCAATAAGGTTAAGATCAACAATTCAGATCCCATTAAGTCTTTGAAAGGTTATGATCCTAAAGAAGTTTATGGTACTAAAGTTGCTTATGACAAAGATGGTAAAGAGATTTACCTGAATAAGAATGGAGTTGCTATTAAACCTCTTGACGAGCAGAGTAAGCAAAGGCAAATGGGTATTACAACCAATCTTCTTACAGACATGACAGTTGCTGGTGCACCTATTGAAGACATTGCTAAAGCAACAAGACATGCTCAGACAATAATAGATGCATCTAAGCATCACCTTGACTACAAACAGTCTGAAATCGATAACGATATAGCTTCACTTAAGAAGATGTATCAGGTAAGATACGAACCAGATGGAACAGTTCATCGTGGTGGTGCATCAACTCTATTGTCAAGAGCAACAGGTGAAGCTCGAGTTCCAGAAACAGGTGGACAAGAGCATTACAACATGATTGGCAAACCTTGGTATGATCCTAATGAACCTGAAGGTGCTATCATTCGTAAGGAGACAGGTAGAACTAAGAAAGCAGCACGTATAGTAACGGATGAAGATGGTAATGAACGGAAAGAATACTATGACACAGGCGAAAAAGCTACACAGAAGACTACCCAGATGGCAATGGTTAAGGATGCCAGGGAGCTCATCTCCGCTATACATAGTGAACCTGAAGTTCTTTATGCAGACTATGCCAACAAGCTTAAGGCTATGGCCAATGACGCTAGGCGTACCTATATGTACACTAAGGACATCCAGTATAACCCCACCGCCCGTAAGGAGTATGCCGATGAGGTAGCCTCACTTAGGGCTAAGCTGGACCAGGCATATAGAGCTAAGCCAAAAGAAGCAAGGGCACAGAACATAGCCCTAGGCATAGTTAACCAGAAGATAGCATCTGACCCCAATCTATCGGCTAAGGACCTTAAGAAGATAAGGCAGATAGCCCTAGATACTGCACGCACCCAGGTAGGGGCTAGCAGGGAGGATAGGGAGATCAAGATAACAGATAGAGAATGGGCTGCTATACAGGCTGGTGCTGTAACTCACAATGTTCTTGATGACATTCTTAAAAATTCTAATCCAGACAGTCTTCGTGAAAAAGCAACTCCTTCAAATGGAAAAGCTTTTACAGATGCACAAATTGGAAGAATTAAAAACATGCACAATGGTTACTATACAATTGCTGAAATTGCTGACATTATGGGTTGCTCAACATCAACAATTTCTAGAGTTTTAAGAGGTGATTAATTATGAGTTCAGAAAACTTAATAATTAAGTCGATGCTGACAACTTTTGACAATCCTTACAATCCTTTTGACAATTTTGATGATTGGTATCGTTATGATTGTGACAATCATTATGATTCTTGTGGTTTGTTAGCAAGACAAATTGGAAATGTTTTGGATGATTCAATGCCAACAGAAGAAATTAAAGTAACTGAATCAGCGATCGACGAGATAGTAAGGAACGATGTACTCAATAGGTACACCAAAGTTCAGAAACTATTACCCGTATAATATTAAAGTGCATGGGGATGCAGACACATAGGGTCTTTAATGGTTACGACACTACCCCCCTTCACCGTAATCCATATAGACCCACCCCACTGATACACAATCCCCCGTTAAGTACCTTATGCATTCCCATGCAATTTAATAAAAACAATCTTAATTGTTAAACATTTTACTAATTTCAATTTAATTCGATTTTGTTTTAGAAATTAATAAATAATTTAATAATTTTGATTGTTTTGTGTTCTTTTTTACATTCTATTTTCGTTTTTGCATTATTATCGATGTAGAGTCAATGTTTCAGTTTGAATTCTTGATTCTTTTTTACATTTTCATTTAGTTTTTGTTTGTTTTATTGAACTTTGTTTTGTTTAGTACTGGTTACTGCACTATAGTACGTGCTTTCGTTTTCAAACCCCCATTTAAAGGTATAGGGGGGGGGTCGCCAAAACTACCCCCACCCCTTTAAT
>Ga0247610_10005268_pt1 | contig 13642 bp, 11 predicted proteins | sample 174DNAGHGhighgp2_FD_193483 | JGI IMG/M metagenome (GOLD analysis project Ga0247610, IMG submission 193483) | Sheep rumen microbial communities from Palmerston North, Manawatu-Wanganui, New Zealand - 1742 DNA GHGhigh gp2 | ecosystem: Host-associated > Mammals > Digestive system > Stomach > Rumen...
AAGCCTTTGTTATCGTTTTTTTGTCATCATCAACTTTAGTTATCGTTTTTTTCATTGTCTTTTCGCGTGTTTTATTTATTGTTTCTTAACAAAATTACTCTTTGTCATGAAAAATTAAATAGCTATCTTTGCACAATGAAAAATTAGGGTCTTTTTCGAGGGCATTTTATCATGTTTTTCTGTTCTTTTAATTTAAAATATTGATTATGAAGTCTTTATAATTTTTGCCCTCCGAGACCATCTTCCATTACAACAAGGATTAAGACTGGTTACTGATACACTGGAGAATCATCTTTGCTGCTCTCCGAGACCATCTTCCATTACAACAAGGATTAAGACTGGTAGACCTTTGGCAGAAGATTATACCCTCCCTCTTTCGAAAGTATTCCATTACAACAAGGATTAAGACCGGATACTTCTCTCCTTTACACAGATACCTATGAGTAATCTTTCGAAAGTATTCCATTACAACAAGGATCAAGACATCTCGGTGTTTGTTAATGCTAACGCAACAATTTGCGGATTAACCATTTGCCCCATTGTTCTGAGATTATCTTCCATTACAACAAGGATTAAGATGGCTTGTAGTAGAGTTGGAGCATTTCATCTCGCTTCTCCGAGAGTATCTTCCATTACAACAAGGATTAAGACGCTTTTAGTCCAAGTTCAAAGAAATGCTTTGCAATACTCCGAGACCATCTTCCATTACAACAAGGATTAAGACACCGCTACGACTTCATCGTTGGCGACCCCATTGAACTTTCATAGTATTTCCATTACAACAAGGTTTTTTATATTATTTTGAAGTTTTTTCTAGTTCAAAGAAATTTTCTATGTCAGAATTTCTTTCTTTTACGATTTTGTTACTATATTTGCCATAACAAAATCGAATGCCATGGGAAAACAGATTCGCACTTTGACGGTGATATTTAACTCAGAGCTACAAGCATGGGAGATTCCTCTTTTTCGAGGAGCGGTTGTTGGTGCGATAGGAGAAAAAGCCAATCTACTCTTTCACAATCATTTAGAAAATGAAGCCTTGCGCTATTCCTATCCGCTGATTCAATACAAGCGTATTGGTAAGAAAGCTTGTGTTGTGTGTGTGGAAGAGGGCGTGGACACCATTGGTCAGTTCTTTACCGAAGCTAATGCTACCTTGAAAGTGGGTGAACGAGAAATGCAATTAGAGGTGGAAAAGGTGATTCCTGCTAAGGTGTTGGTTCAGTTATGGAAAACTTCTTTTGTCTATCATATCAATAGATGGCTTCCATTTAATTCTGCTAACTATGCCCGCTATATGGCTGCTGACAGCTTGACAGAAAAAACTCAACTTTTGGAGAATATTCTGAAGGGCAATTTGCTTTCCATGCTGAAAGGTCTTGACATTCGACTGGAAGAAGAATTGCAACTAAGCATCAAGGAGCTTAGTCCTGCTTTTAAGGTATATTGCAAGGGGGTTCCTCTTATGGCATTCAATGCAGAATTTGGGTGTAATCTGTCCATACCCAATTATCTTGGCATTGGCAAACATGCCAGTATGGGTTATGGTGTAGTTCACCAAAAGAAAAAGGAATAATCATTTAATAACATATTGTATGGAAATAAAGCCCAGTTATGAAAAACTATTTGTAGGTGGTGACTTGTCGGGCATCCAGAAGTTTCTATATAACATCACTTCTCGCAAGGCAGCGGTGAGTTTGAAAGGCCGTTCTTTCTATCTGCGTCAGTTCATGGATAATGCTTGCAACATGATGACGGCAGCTGCACATGAATTGGATGCCAAGACAGAAGTCATTTACAGTTCGGGAGGCAAATTCTACTTCATTGCCGACAATCGTGCAGGAGTTGTGGATGCCATCGAACAATGTGCCAAGGAATTAGAACAATCTCTATGGCATGATCATAAGGGATTGTTAGGTCTCAACGTATCATCAGAGCCTTTCACGGAACATAGCGATGGCACAGTGGATGTTGACGGTAAGGAACATCAGCCATCGGGTATGTTATGGCGGTTCGTGAATGCATCGTTCAATGTGCAGAAGAACCAAAAGTTCAAGAATCTGCTAGTTAATCAGTATCAGGATTTCTTTCAGCCTATTGCTGTTGGTGCCAAGCCCAAGGTATGTGCTGTATCAGGCATTGAGTCGGATGACTGCGTACCGATGGATTTCGATGAGGAAGGAAAGCTCTTTGTGTTACCTTCTGTGAAACAGCAGATAGAGTTGGGTGAGGCACTTAGAAATCAACAGCATTTCCGCACTTTCGAGGAATATGCAGGAGATAGTTACTTGGGGGTGCTGCGAATGGACGTGGACGGACTTGGCAAGCGCTTCATTGATGGTTTTCGTTCCATCAAGGACTATCAGGCGTTTTCAAAACGTTTGGTGGATTTCTTTGAGAAAGAGACGGAGCAGATACAGAAGGAAGAGGAATTTCGCAAGTATCTTAATATCATCTATGCTGGTGGTGATGATTTGTTCGTTGTAGGCAGATGGGACAAGGTGATAGACTATGCTGAACGCATTCATAAGGAAGTGGAAGTGCGATTCAAGAATGATGGCATCAGCATTTCAGGTGGTATGGTAGTGATGAAACCGAAATATCCTATTTCTAAGGCTGCGGAAGAGTCGGGACGTGCAGAGGAGCAGGCAAAGGATTTTCGGGACGGTGAGAAGAATGCGTTTACTTTTTTAGGGACTAGTGTTTCGTGGAAAGACGAATTTGCCTATGTGAAAAGTTATCAGATGCAGTTCGTTTCACTTGTTAAAGACTACGAAATGAGTAAAAGTATTCTCCATAAGATTATGCTCTATGCTGAAATAGCTGAGTCCAACAAAAGACGACGCAAAGAAGGGAAAACAGAGGATTTCAGCTACATCTGGCATATCAGCTATTATCTTACTCGCTACATGAAGCGCAACGACGTTAAAAAGGAAGTGTGCGATTTCTGCAAGATTCTTCGTGACCACGAACTATCGGGAGCAAAAGGCAGGAACTTGCAGCTATTGGCACTTGCCGCACGTTGGGCGGAATTATTATTGAGAGATATTAAACAATAAATAAAAAAGCTATCATTATGGAAAAATGGAAAAAAGGTGAATTAATACCTAAATCGGAAATTGAGGAAAAGGTGACTGATACGACGGTAGATTTTGCCAAACGTTTTGGTGAATATCTTGCCACTGATGACAGTAAACAGGGTGGTGACAAGAATCTTACAACAAGTCAGTTGCGTAAGTTCTTTGGTGAAGTGAAACGTCAACAAATGAATGGATATGACGAGACAGGTTTTGTCATGCTCAAGCCAAAACTGGCTTATGCTGTAGGACGAGCAAGTGCACAAAGTAAAGGAAAAAATAAGATTAAGGACTTTGGCGATGTAATGTCAGATGCTATTGACAAGGTTGTAAAAAGTCCTGACACGAAAAAAGCCTTCGGTAATTTTATTTCCTTTTTCGAAGCAATAGTAGCCTATCACAAGGCTTATGAAGTGGAAAAATGATAATACAAATATATTAAAAAAATCAGAAAATGAAACAGCTTGTTAAAAAAATAAAGATACAGACCACCATCACACTCGTAACAGGACTTCATATTGGTGGTAATAAGGAGAATGTCGAAATCGGTGGTATTGACAATCCTGTTATCAAGTTGGCAAGTTTGGGTGAACAGCCCTATATTCCTGGTAGCTCACTAAAAGGTAAGATGCGTTGTCTGTTAGAGCAGGTAGCTGGTTCTCCTGAAGTGGGTGGCAATGATGAAGTGAACAATCTCTTTGGCATAGCTAATAATGGCAGGAATGACGTGAAAGACTCTCAGCCTTCTAAGATAATTGTGCGAGATGCCATGCTGACGGAGGCTTCTGTCAAGCAGTTAAAAGAGTGTCGCAACCTTGATTTGCCATTCACGGAGAATAAGTTCGAGAATGTAATTGACCGTGTGAAAGGTGTGGCAGAACATCCTCGCCAAATTGAGCGTGTACCTGCTGGTGCTGAGTTCGATGCTGAGTTCATCCTAAATATTTGGGATGACGACAACGAGGAAGAACTGCTTGCACTGTTCGATAAGGGAATCAGCTTGCTTGAAAATGATTACATCGGAGGCAGTGGCTCGCGTGGATATGGCCAAATCAAGTTTGGCAAACAAGATAGGTGGTTATTGTCAGAAGAGAATCATTGGAAGGAAGAAAAACTATGATTGCTTATGGCTACATTCAAGATATTCAAACTGCACTTCACTGCTCCATTCCACATCAGTGATCCGAGTGCTGATAGCAGTGTGAGTTTGAAGACGGTCCACTCCGACACGATGTACTCCGCACTGATGTCTTGCCTTGCTAAGACGGGACATGACATTCCTGCCAATGGCGACTTGGGCTTCACATTAAGTTCACTGTTCCCTTTTTATCAGAAAGACGAACAAAGTGCAGCGGTGTATTTTCTTCCGATGCCTTTGCTGACACGGCTTCCTAACTTGAAAGATGTGTCAAAGGCAAAGAAGGTGAAGAAAGTGAAATGGGTTGAGAGTGAACAATACGGGACAGTGCTTTCGGGAGAACATTTGTTCGATGGCGACAGTGGTCACATGGCTGAAATCAATGGTGAATATCTCACCAGTCACAATGTGCCACACGACTTTGTGAGGTCAGAGTTGAGTCAGCGAGTGAAGATTGAGAGCCGAACAGGTGAAAAGGACGCACTTCCTTATTATGTGGATCGTATCACCTTTACAGACAGGTCTGGTTTTTATTTCTTGGCTGAAGGAGATGTGGAGTTGCTGGAAAAGGCACTTCGGATACTTTCGATGGAGGGACTTGGCACTGACCGCAATGTTGGTTTTGGCTTCTTTGACTATGATACTGACACGCTGCAGATTGACACTCCAATCACAAGTTCGTTTGTAGTTTCTCTTTCACTCTTCTTTCCAGAGTCAGAAACTCAACTGACGAGTCTTCTTGATTCGGACTATGTGGCATACGACTTCATCCGCAGAGGAGGATGGATAACAACATATCCATACCATCATTTCAGAAAGAATGTGCTATATGGATTCCTACCTGGCTCAGTGTTCCGTTTGGATGATGCAAATGAATATCAGCAGATAGGAAAAATCTGTGATGTGTCTCCTGCTCTTGAAGGCGTGGCAAAACTTGACCACAAGATATGGAGATGCGGTAGGGCATTGACTCTGCCGATTAAACTTGACGACCGCTTATGAAAGACAAAAGATACTATATAGGACTGCAGGTTCTTACTCCTCTGAATGTGGGTGCTGGCAACGATAACGAATGGATATGTGGTATTGACTATGTTCAGAAGGACAAGAAGGTGTATGTTCTTGACATGGAGAAGATGGTCTCAGAGGGGGTAGATGTCAATCGTATGACAACCCTTTTCGCACGTGCTGATGAAGATGGAATTTGTCAGTTGTTGGGCAATCAACTTCAACACTTTTCGAGGATTGTGCTCCCGTCACCAGTAAAAACAACGAATTCCATCAAGACATTCTTGAGAACAGGTCTTTATGATAAGCCATTGGTGGCAGGAAGCTCTTTGAAAGGTGCTATGCGCTCTGCTCTTTTCAGTTATCTGAGGACAAACGAAGATAACAACGATGCAGTATTTGGCACGATGAAGGATGGTAGTGTTTTTACTCGTTTCATTCGAGTTGGTGACATCATCATGCCATCGACCTTGTTGCTGAACTGTAAGCTTTTCAACCTCAGAGAAGAGCCGGACACTCATTCTTGGTTAGGAGGATGGAAGCAGGGCTTGCATCAAACGATTGCCGATTATCGTTCCGTTGGCTTTAATACGCTCTATGAATGTGTGAAATCAGGAATGAATGGATATGGAACGGTAAATCTTTCAGGTCAAGCCTTTGAACTCTTTGAACATTATGGAAGAGTGAGGATGACATACGAGGATAAGAAACGAGATATTTTGAATGGAGGCTTGCGTCAGCTTTTCCGAATAGTGAATAGAGCTACCAAGGGCTATTTGTTGAAAGAAAGAGATTTCTTTGAAAAGTTCAGTGCTGACAGAACAGAGGAGATAGTAGATAGTATAAACAATCTACTTTCTGAAATTCCAGATGATGGCTCATGCTGCATAATGAAAATGTCGGCAGGTGTAGGGTTCCATTCCATCACAGGTGACTGGCTGTATGATGACTATGGCAATACTGGCTTATGGACTCTCCAAGATAGTTTCAAAAATGCTGACAAGTTCAAATATAAGTCCAGAAAGGTTATTGAGTATCAAAAACAGCTTCAACTGATGGGCTTCGTGAAACTTTATGAATTGAGCGAAGAAGAACAAAAGGCATACCAGAGTCAAATCCTTGAAGTGGAAAACCAAAGGACGGATGTGGATCTGAAAGGCATTATTGAACGTGAGAAACAGAAGGCTTTACGCGAAGAGGAACAAAGAAAAAAGCAGGCTTACGAGACTTTGCTTCAGGAGGCTGAAGAACTAGGCTTACAGGAACGATGGGATGATGCTATTCAGAAAGCAAAGGAAGCTGGCAATTTGTTCCCTGAGCAGGGCAAGCACCAGCCACTCATTGAAAAATGGGAAAATTATAAGCAGGCTCTGATTCATTTGCAAGAAGAGGAAGTAAAGAAGGCACAGAAGATGAGTGAACCACTGGAAGATGTGCTGCAAGGCAAAACTTCGGTGGGAAACATTGTCGGCACAACGGGTAAATGGCTGAAAATGCCAGGTCATAGTTGGGGTGAAGCAGAAATGGCTGTTTTGATTGCAGCTCTTTCAGCTCTGCCAGATAAGGAAAAGAAGGCCATTCCGAAGAAGCGAAAAGACTTTGTGAAGTCGCTGGGCGAAGAGGCCACGACGAGGGTTTTAGAGAAAATGGGATTTTGATTCCTGAATTGAAAAATGGCAAAAACAAAATATTCAGACTTCACATTGACCAATGCTCAGACCAACGCACTGAAGGCTTTTAGGCATTTCATGCACGACAAGGAAAACCGAATTTTCGTGTTGAGAGGATATGCAGGAACGGGCAAGACGACGCTGATGCGTTTCTTCATCGACGAACTGAAAAAGGCAGAAAAGAATTTCCAACTCTTGGCGTCGACGGGACGAGCTGCAAAGATTCTGCGCGATGTGACAGGAAACGATGCTTCCACTGTTCATAGTCTGATTTATCAATTCAAGGATTTCAATCAGAACCTGGAAGCCAGCCTCGGGAAGGAATATGACCAAAAGAAGGTGGACAAAACGGGGCAGCTACTGTTGCAGTTTGAGTGTAGCCCTGTGGTACATGAAACTGATGAAACGTTTTTCTATATCATCGATGAATCGTCGATGCTGTCGGATGTGGCTGATGCTGACCCCAATCAGGCTATGTTTGGTAGCGGTCGCCTGATTCGTGACCTGCTGGACTATGATTCTCAGGGGAAATTTGTCTTTGTGGGTGACAACTGTCAATTGCCTCCAGTGAATTCGGCCGTGTCACCAGCTCTTTCTATCAGCTACTTGTCGGAAAACTATGATGTTGGTTGTGTCGAGTCGGAGCTGACGGAAATTACCCGACAATCGGGTAGTAACGATATTATCACTGTTGCCACGAAATTGCGCCGACTGGCTGCATCGCCACCTGTTGTGACATGGGCTAAGTTCCCGATGTTGGGTCACCAGAACGTTAAGGTGTGCTCCGATCAGACGCAGTTGCTTGACCTCTACATCAAGGATGTGAAGAAGAATGGCTACAACAGTGCGACGATGATTTGCGGAACCAACAAGCAATGCGACCTTCGTTCAAGGCTCATTCGTCCTGCCTTGGGTTTTGCTCAACCTACGCTTCAGGTGGGTGACTTGCTCTTGGTAACGCAGAACAATGCTTTGACTCAGTTGCTGAATGGCGACCTAGTGAAGGTTGTGTCAATAGGAGATCGGAATGAGAAGGCAGGGCTTACGTTCTTGATGGTTGAGGTAGAAGAACTGGCAACAAAACGGAGATGTGGTCAGTTCCTGATAGAGGATGTGCTTTATGGTGGATGGACGAATTTGTCACAAGCTCAACAAAAGGCTCTCTTTGTGGATTTCTACTACAGGATGCGCTCTCAGGGTATCCGTCAAAAAGACCAGCGTTTCCGTATGTGCATGATAAATGACCCTTATCTGAATGCCTTGCGAGCTGTGTTCGGCTATGCGCTGACTTGCCACAAGTGTCAGGGTGGCGAGTGGAAGCGTGTGTATATCGACATTCCTCGATACTTGAGTCACAATGCTAGTGCGGCTGAGTATCGTTGGCTCTATACTGCCTTAACACGTGCTCAGGAGGTGGTATTTGTAGCAAACGACTTTTATCTTTCAAAATAATACAATCATGGCAAAGATATACATAGCTCTTGTGGGTGGACAACCTTATCCCGTTTATCTGGGCTTGATGGATTATGCACCCGACCGTGTGGTGTTTGTTCATTCCGAGAAGTCGAAGAAGGAAGCTGAGCGAATCATGAGTTTAAGTAATATAAGTGATGTTCAGTTTTGCGAAATGCTCCCAGTGTCACTTGATGATGCTAACAGAAAAATCAAGAAAATCAAATCGAAGATTCAGTCAAGCGATCAGGTGGTCATAAATATCAGTAGTGGCACGAAGGTGTGGACCTATGTATTTATTGCAGCTTTCATGGGGGCTGAGAATGTGGAGTTTTGCTATGTTGATCAGAACTGCCAGGTTTATATGCTAAAAGCCGATGAGGTTCACAATCCAGAACTCGAAATCGACATTGACACGGCTTTGGCATTGAATAGAACTCAAATCGAAAGCTGCATTGAATTTGAATATTATGAAGATGATGATTTCGATGCAATAGAAGATTTAAAGGAAGTGCGCAGATGGAATTATGATGCTTTCCAGAAGCTGACTCAGATGGAAGATGAGAAACGGATGGATTTCAATCAACATGAGATTGGGGTTTGGAACTATGGTGGTTCGACCATGAGGTACGACCGTACTCAATGTTTCGTTGTATTTTCTATGATGAAAAAGGATGGCAAGATGTGCATAAAGACTGTGTCTTCTCCTCATTTGTTTGACATCCTCTTCAATTATGCCTGGTTTGAGTTGGAGGTGGCTGACATCCTTTCTCGCTGGAATAAAGCTAATGAGGTGCTGCTCAATGTGAAGTTTCCTTATAACAATAAGAGTCCTAAGAACGAAATAGATATTCTTATCAATACGGGTGAACGCTTGCTTTTCGTGGAATGCAAGACTCAGATTTTCGACATCACAGACCTTGACAAGTTCCGAACCGCAGTGAAGAACTATGGAGGCATGGGCTGCAAGGCATTGTTTGTGACCCAAGCACCCATGAAAGAAACAGCGCGGGAAAAATGTGAAGATAGTGACATTCTTTGCTTTAGTTTAGAGAACTATCACATTGACGAACAAGGTCTTTATGATTTGCTCGACAGTGAAATCTATAAAATCAACAAAAAATAGAACGATGGCACGAAAGATATTACTTTCCTTTTTAGGAACGAACAACTATGTACAGACTTTCTATGAACTGAATGGACAGAAATGTCCAAAACCAGTGAGGTTTATTCAGGAGGCATTGGTGGAATTGGTCTGCAAGGACTGGACGAAGGATGACCGCATCTACGTGTTCTGTACTAGTGGTGAAGTAGGTTCATACGAACTGAACTGGAAGGATGGAGGACAGAAGAATGCCAAGACGGATGAAGAGAAAATAGGATTGGAAAGCAGACTCAAGTCTGTGTGTAAGTCGGCGCCTTTTGAACGAGTTGAAATCAGTGAGGGTTTTTCGAGCGATGAAGTTTGGCAGATATTTCAGACGATTTATGGTGTGATAGAAGAAAGTGACGAAATCTATTTGGATATCACTCATGCCTTTCGTTCTATTCCGCTGTTTAGTACTGTGCTGATGAATTATGCTCGCTATTTGAAACACACTTCGGTGCAGGCTGTCTATTATGGAGCTTTCGAAAAATTAGGACCAGCCTTTCTTGTAAAAGAAATGCCTATGGAGAAGCGTGTAGCACCGATTGTTGACATGTCAGATGTGATTCATCTACAACAAATCACTGGCACAGCTAGCAGTCTGACGGAATTTGGACGCATCGGAAAGTTAGGAGAGGACTTGGTTCAGCATAGTGGATTTGAGAAATATGGAAAAGCCCAGAATTGCTTCAGGGAAATTGGCAAAGCGGCTTCCGACTTGGAAGGCTACATTCAGAGTAATAGTATCCTAAATATAGAGGAAGGTAAATATATGTTGCTAATTGGACAAAACTTGAGTGCGCTCAAGAATAGTCCTTTACCTGAGCCAATCAAAAGAGTTGTCTTGAAATTGGTGGATGAATTGAAAGAGTTTGTGCCAGAGAAAAGTAAGCAAAACATAGAGGCTGCCATCAACTGGACACGAAAATATAAGATGTTGGTGTCTGCCTTGACTCTTTCGCAGGAATATATCATTACGCTCTGTACGGAGCATTTTTATAGTTTACTTCCTTACCATCAGCTGATTACCCCTGATATGAAGAAAAAGGAACGTAGGACATTGGAAGTAAACGACCGTTTATTCATGTCGGCTTGTTTGGCTATCCCACAAAAACAGATTGACGCAAGGAGTTTTAATGATTTGCTAAAGCCATACGAAGATGTGGTAATGAATATATTAGAAGATGAATTCACACAAAAAGTTCGTCAATACTTTGGCAAATTGACCGAAGCTCGAAATAGTGTCAATCATGGCAAAGGCAAAGTTGCGTTTGCCAAACTGTTTCAGGATTTCGAAGATAATTATCCTCCTTGTTTGGAATATATAAAAACAAAAACAAATGAAGATACTGCTCAATTTTAGTAATCATCCTTCTACGCAGTGGAAGGAGGAGCAGTTGGAGGCTGCTCGTTGTTTTGATGTTGTGGAAGACTTGGCTTTCCCTGCTGTAAGTCCAAGTATGGATGAAGAGGAGCTGGATGAGCTGGTGGAAAAGTATGCAGAAATGATAGCAAATGGTTTTGACAGTTCCTGCACTTGTGTACATATCATGGGCGAGATGACCTTCGTTTTTAGGATGGTCTTTCGACTGAAGACGTTGGGATTTCGTTGCATAGCATCCACTACAGAGCGGATAGCACAGGTAACACCCGATGGGCAGAAAATCTCATCGTTTCAGTTTGTGAGATTCCGTGAGTATTAAATTAAGGACTAAAGAATATGAAACCATCAAAAATGACCTTGCAGAGGTACAGTCGCTCTACGACAATCATGATAGCATCATCATTTGCCCTGTTTCTTCTGACTTAATCAAAAGCATGAAAGTCATAGGCCATTCTATAAATCTTGACATCATAACTCATAGTAAAAGCACTCTTTTCTTCTGAATTTATTTTATTGTTTTTTAACAAAATTGCTCTTTGCCATATAAAATTAAATAGCTACCTTTGCACGCCGAAAAAAATAGGGGTCTTTTTTGATGGTTTTGATAAGGTTATTGAAGGTTTTTCGATTGAAATAGCTGAATATTAAGTCTTTATAATTTTTGCCCTCAGAGACCATCTTCCATTACAACAAGGATTAAGACCCGTCTTTTCTCTCTTTCCAGATAGAAGTAATTCTCAGAGACCATCTTCCATTACAACAAGGATTAAGACTATGCGAGTCGACATAATCTAATGATTTATACTTTCTCAGAGACCATCTTCCATTACAACAAGGATTAAGACTTTCTTCGCCGCCATTTTTCAAGTATGATATGGTCCTCAGAGACCATCTTCCATTACAACAAGGATTAAGACCGCGCTGCGCTTGCTCATAGATAGCCATGCAAGCATCTCAGAGACCATCTTCCATTACAACAAGGATTAAGACAGCTTCTTGTCACGCACATAAATGAGTTCGTTGCCACCTCAGAGACCATCTTCCATTACAACAAGGATTAAGACAAAACGCTATATATTAATGTTGAACAATATTTTCGCCTCAGAGACCATCTTCCATTACAACAAGGATTAAGACTCAGCTAAAGTCCTCTAAATAAAGTTGAAAGAACACCTCAGAGACCATCTTCCATTACAACAAGGATTAAGACTTTTTTTACATTAACATTAATAAAACGGCTGCTAACTCAGAGACCATCTTCCATTACAACAAGGATTAAGACAAACCCTCGAAGACTGCTTGCGTCACTTTCTTGGCCCTCAGAGACCATCTTCCATTACAACAAGGATTAAGACGATATGAGTTGGAACGAATCCTGGAAATCCTGGGAGTCTCAGAGACCATCTTCCATTACAACAAGGATTAAGACATGGGAGAAATAAAACGAAGTTTAACATTTTTTTTGCTCAGAGACCATCTTCCATTACAACAAGGATTAAGACAATAACGAAATTCTTTTGGTCACAATTAAAATGATAACTCAGAGACCATCTTCCATTACAACAAGGATTAAGACTTTTAAGAGCTGTAAGATTTAAATCACTTCGAACGTCTCAGAGACCATCTTCCATTACAACAAGGATTAAGACACACCCATTTTTTGCCAATATGCTACACGACCTGAGATCTCAGAGACCATCTTCCATTACAACAAGGATTAAGACTGCACTAACGAGACCTAGATAAACTAGGAACTTGATTCTCAGAGACCATCTTCCATTACAACAAGGATTAAGACTTCCCCGCGTGCATTGAAATACTCCTTTTCGGTGCTCAGAGACCATCTTCCATTACAACAAGGATTAAGACTACTTGTGTTCCAATTCGGATCATACTCAGTATGTCTTCTCAGAGACCATCTTCCATTACAACAAGGATTAAGACCACTCTTGTTTAAAGTAAAACTAACTCGTGTGTAGTCTCAGAGACCATCTTCCATTACAACAAGGATTAAGACGAAGTTTGCCGACAGCCTTCTTTGCTCTGAGAGCCTCAGAGACCATCTTCCATTACAACAAGGATTAAGACCTTGTAAAAATGCCCTTGAGCTCGTTTTTCGCATTCTCAGAGACCATCTTCCATTACAACAAGGATTAAGACCCTTCGCGGACGCTCTTGGCCATGCGGTCGGCTAAACCTCAGAGACCATCTTCCATTACAACAAGGATTAAGACACTCCTGCCCTCGATAATAACGACTTTATACTCTGCCTCTGAGAGTATTTTCCATTACAACAAGGATTAAGTAATAAGTTGGCATACGCATAAGTTTTTTAAGTATTTTAGGAAGAATTAGATTGTCAACTATCTTATTAGTCAGATTTTTTGGATAGTAAGCTCTTTAACATAAAAAGAAGGAACCTACTTACCGCGGATGGTTATACTTACCACGAGTAGGTTCCCTTTAATTTGAATATTAAATGGTAGTTTCTAATGTCCTCTTCGGAAGTGAATGAGTTGATGTAACTCCTTCTGCTTAGGAAAAGCTTATGAAGTAATTTGGGCTCAGTTGATAGCACTCACCTGCCTTCAATGAATTCCGTTGTTTCTGTCATGAAAATCATTCCAACTCGCCTGTGAAGCTGATGAAGTCGCGATTGTAGGAACGAACACTGACGGTGCTGGAACCATTGTCATAGATTTCGATGAGGTAAGTGTATCTGTCCTCGTCGTTTTCCACATTGAGCGTGTGAGTGGTGCGTTCTTT
>Ga0247610_10005270_pt1 | contig 13637 bp, 5 predicted proteins | sample 174DNAGHGhighgp2_FD_193483 | JGI IMG/M metagenome (GOLD analysis project Ga0247610, IMG submission 193483) | Sheep rumen microbial communities from Palmerston North, Manawatu-Wanganui, New Zealand - 1742 DNA GHGhigh gp2 | ecosystem: Host-associated > Mammals > Digestive system > Stomach > Rumen ...
GGAGCGTGCAAAAATTGTTGAAAAGTGTGTAAAATGTGCGCGTGCGCGTAATATATAAGGAAAAGATTTGCATATCTCGGAAAAATTGTGTAATTTTGCACAGAATTTTAAACATACCTGAAAAATGAAGCACCTTATTCTCGAATCTATCAAACCATTTTCGGTACTTTTTATAAGTCTGATCCTCTGTGCCGGAGAGGCTTTGGGAGCGGAAGAAGCAGTTATTACAATAGGAAACACTTCTTCCAGCAGTTATGCGGCTACTTTTACCTCTAGTTCCACCAATACCCATGTAACAGCATCTGCAACCTCTTTTACTAAAGGAAGCAGTATGAGTACGAGTAACTCTACTTACACCAGTGCAACTGCGCCTTATTCAGTTAAATTTCTTCCAAGTTCCAATATCAATACGGATGAGTGGAGCGATAATTATTCTGTTTCCGCTCAATTTACAGTTGCGTCTGAATACACATTCTCTCCAACAGCTATTTCTGCAACCATAGTAACCGAGGCTGCAAATTATACATACCAAGCAATTCTAACAGATGGCGTCACATCTTACACCTCTGATGATGTCTCATCTTCTTCCAATGGGGTTTTTACTTTCAATTTCTCCAGTCTGTCAGGAACAGCGCTTGCAGGAACCATCACATTTAAAATTCGTTTCAAGTCCACCGCAGGGAACAAAAAATTCTTTGTAATAAATCTTCCGATTACTATAACAGGTGATGTGGCTTCCGGTTGCTCTGCGACACAGCCGGGGGCGATCAGTAAAGGAACGGTGAGCGGGGGAGTAATAACCTTGACGGCTGGGGGTGATCCTGCGACAGGGGAGACTTGGTATTGGCAGGATGCAGCGGACGGTACGGCAACTACCGAGTCCGGAGCAACGAAGAATGTGAACACGGCTGGAACGTATTATATCCGCTCCTACAAAGCATCAGAAACATGCTGGAGTGCCGCCACATCGGTCACGGTAAATGCGGAGGATTTCTATACTCCTTGTGAAACGCCGCATATCAGCGTAGACCCTAACTCGGCAGAGGCTACGTATAACCGCGGCGATGCTGCTACCGCCTTGTCGGTAACAGCGAGTGTGAGCGACGGCGGCACGCTGAGTTACCAATGGTATTCCAACACCACGGCGACCAATAGCGGCGGTACGTTAATCAGCGGTGCGACATCACGCGATAATACTCCTTCTACCGCAGTCGCCGGAACGCTCTATTACTACTGCGTTGTGACGAATACCTTGGCCGGTCATTCCGCAGCATCGGCTACGTCGAATGTGTCCGGAGCTATTACCGTCAATTCCAGTTGTCCGGGTGCAGAAGGGGGGATCCTCTATACACTGGCCGTTAAAAATTTATCGTACTCCGTTCCTGCTGCAACAGAGACGGATATGGTAAGCACATATGCTACTGTCACTGGCGGTGGCGCTTACATAGGTAATAGTTCGTCTGATGGAAAAGCACAAGTATCTACTACCGGTGGCGGAACTGTTTATTTTAATGGCGCGGATGGTTATCTGAAAATTGTATTGGATTGCCCCATTCAAACAGGTGATATGTTGACCTTTACTAACGGCGAGGGCTCTCGTCAAATATCTTTTACGACAACAGCTTCCCGTGCAACAACATACTACACAACAAGCAATTCTTATACTTTTCCGGAAGCATTCAATGGCGTTTCTACTATTTATATCTGGCGTTATGAAGGAAGTGCAACGTATCTGCATGAACTCAGCATCACCCGCCCGGTTGATTGTACCGCGAATGACTTGGCATATGCGGAAACGGCAGTGTCCAAACAGGCAGGTGATGCCGCTTTTGTCAATACGCTGACTAATCCGCACTCGCTGCCAGTGACCTATTTGTCCTCTGTACCGGCGGTGGCTACCATCGCTTCTGATGGTACTGTTTCTATAGAAGGAGCCGGCACAACGGTTATCAAGGCGACCTATAGCGGAACGGCTTATTGCGAAGGGGATGTCTCTTATACATTAACGGTGACTCTGCCTCCTTCAACTGCTCCGGAGATTACGACCCCGCCTGATGGAGCAAGCTATGATGTTGGCGAAACAGTAATTCCGCTCAGCGTAGCAGCAACCGGTAGCGGTACGCTGTCCTATCAATGGCAGAAAAACGGCGTGGATATACCGGGCGCTACCTCGTCCACGTATACTCCGAATGCTTCCGGTTCGTACACCTGCGTTGTAACGAATACCGAAGCCGGTCATTCCGCTACATCCGTAACATCCGATGCCGCTGTAGTCAACATTAAATCCAATACCTATATCCTGCAAGGTATCTCGGGCACCGATGGCACAGGCACGCTTACCGGCGATTTTTATACAGGGGCTACAACGATGGCTACTGTTCCTGCCACCTCTTACGACGGCGTGAGTTATACCACGGGAGTTGAGTTAAAAGGAAATGTAACCTCATGGTCCAATATGAGCTATCATGACCGAATGATTCGCTACGATTGCAAGACCACTCATACAGAATTCACTATAGTTGTCTATAACAAAAACGGTTCCGCTAAAAAAATCTATGTCGGAGACATTAAAGAGAACCCGATAGGCACAGCCAATACGGTATCTTCTTTATCCAGTTATAGTGTTTCCGGCACTTCGCCATTGACTCAGACTTATACCATTGACAATGACAAGCAAACGCCGGCATCATTGTATATTACGGTAGAGAGTACTGATGTGAGAATCGTGCAAGTCATTGCAAACGAAACAGGTATTCCGTTGCCTGCCCCGGGAAGTGTGGGATACAAACTGAATTTCAATAAAGCCCGTCTTGCTATACGTAGTGGTAATGAAGTATGGTTGGACGATGAAGACTTTAAGTTCCTTCCCAATTCTAACGTTACCGCGGGAAGTGCAACCTATATTCAAATACAAACAAAAGGAACCAACTATATCCGATTCCGTACAGATCGACAAGCGACCGTAAAAATCGGTATAGGGTCCAACATCGGTAACGGATTCTTCGTATCGGATGATAAAGACGGCCTTGTCAATCCTATTGAATTCCCCAAAGCCGGCGGGGCAAACAAGATATACAATGCGCTTGTAAAAGCCGGTACGCACTATGTCGTGCCCAATGGAAGCAATGTATATGTTACTTCGTTAGAGTTAGCTACTGCCGTTACCATTCGTTTTAATGCAAACGGAGGCTTGGGAACCATGAAATCTCAAATCGTATCGCCGGGAGAGGTGACGTTGGATGAGTGTACGTATCTCCGTCCGGGATATGTATTGGGCGGTTGGAGCCGTAACGCCGATGGATCCGGTACCCTTATTCCGAATGGCGGTACACTGACGGTAGCAGAGAGTCCGGATGAGATCACGCTCTATGCCGTATGGCTGGACGCTTGTGCAGCTACTCCTACGCTGAATAAGATATCCGCTGTGCTGAATCTCAAAGATAATAAGAAAGTGGATATGCCGGTAATTAACATGGTTTGCAATTACGACACAACGGATGTACATTATTCGTTTGTTTCGGCTTTGCCGGCTATACCGGGATGTACCTTCTCGTTCTATGAGTCCCAAGTCCATATTGTCGGTACGCCTACCATAGGAAACTCCACGGTGGAGAACCGCACGGTGACGATCACCTTATCTAACGACTGTTCACCTGCGACAACCTATACTATCACGCAGGATGTACGAATCACGCCGGCAGCGGCAAGACCCAAGGTGGCATTTATTATAGACGGCACGAAAGAAGGAAATTTCAACGAATACAACTCAAGTCATGCGACGGCTTGTAATACGCTGGTGACTTATCTGGAGAGTTTCTATGACGTTGATTTTGTCAATGGATATGCAACCAAGGACGAGGCGTCAATCGCGACTTTCTATAATGACTACGACGTGATGGTGGTAACGGATTATCTGGAAACGCCGGAAGGATATACAAACGCGCTCGGTACGCTCATTGACAAGAAACCCATCTTGTGCTTCGAGGCCTATGTGGCAGGTGAACACGGAAAGAATTGGCATATCCATTCAGAACCGGCAGACCCGAGTCCGAAGACCGGAACGATGAAAGTGACCTGCGCCGGGCATAAGATATTCAGCGAAGATGAAGGTCCGATATTTAATCGCCCGGGAGGCGAAAGCGATACCACGATTACGGTTCTCGAATCTATAGGAGGTAAAGGGTTACAGGGATTTGTAATCAACGAGGCTCCCGACTTTGTATTCCTGGGTACGGTACGCGATGCAAATAATAATCGTGACCTCATCGTGTGCTGCGAGCGACAAGTAGTGTTCCAAGCTCGTTTGATGATGTATTGTATCAATTTCAACGACATGAACCGGTTAACTACGGCAGGAAAAATCGTCATGCACCAAATGATAGAGTATCTGCTGTCCACCGATGAGACGAAAGCCGCGGATTGTTCGCTTGTCTTTGATAACGGTGCCGGAAATACCACTTTCAACCCGAGTACTTATACCGGAACGGGAACCAAAGGTGACGGCAAATGGAGTACTGCAGCTAACTGGGGTCCGGGATATAATATTTTACCATCCCCCTATGATGGAGCACGTATTACCGCAGAGTGCCATGTCGATATTCCGAATGCGCATGCCGGTAACGTAAAACTGAATATGGGTAAAGATGAATTTGAGAATCCCGTACATGGTAAGTTAATTATCGAACCCAGCGGAGGACTGCTTGTTGCCGGTATGGTGAAGAAGGTCAATGATACCCGCTATGCATCCCCGTTAGTTACCAAGGCGGAAGATGTGCTCATCAAGGCGGACGAGAACAACAACGGCGCATTGGTATTCGGAAACAAGGAGTCCGACGTGTACGCAACGGTACAATATTATAGTCGCGCCTATGGAGCGAAGGTCGGTAATCCGGTATGGCAATATATCGGTATTCCGCTTCAGGCCGGCAAACCGGCTATCGACTTGTATCCCGATGCGTGGATGTGCCGCTGGTCAACCGAGTCGGACGGATCCCTCGGCGGACAATGGCAGTGGGTAAATAAGTATGATATATTGTTGCCGTTTGAGAGTTATTGTATCACGCAGGATGTCAAGAAAACCTATACGTTTGTCGGCAAACTGAATGAGCCTTTGGATAAAACGATCCTTTTAACTGAGCGTGATGAAGAAGGCTATGCCTTTGCGGCTAATAGTTGGACAGCTCCGATTAAGATTCAGGAAATGCTGGATGATGACTTTACCAATGCGGAAAGATCCATCTATATCTATCACTCCGGTTCATATAATGATTGGAAAGGATATTCCGATGCCGGAACAGATGCCGTGAACTCAAAGACAGCATTAGCTTCTCCTGGACAGTATTCGGTTATACCTATCCACTCATCTCCCTATCTGTCCGGGGCTGATTCTGTTATTCCGGCTATGCAGGGCTTTGTCATCAAGACAACTGCTCCGGGTGCGAAGTTGGTTCTGGATTACAGCAGGGTGGTCTATGACAGCAAGACTTTCCGTACATCCACGCAACCAATGCGTGCTCCGAAACATACAGCCGCTGATTCGGATGCTCCGGACGTGATGCAAGTGTTCGTCTCCGGAAACTCCTATGGAGACCGCGTGTACCTCCTTGCCCGTACGGATTTCTCCGAAGCGTACGAAGACGGATGGGATGGCCGTAAGATAGACGGAGACTCGGATGCTCCGAAATTAGCCGTTGTTAAAGAAGGCGGCGAAATGGCAGTAGCCGCTATTCCTACCGCCGAGGAACGTTTGCTTTCCTTCCGTGCCGGTATGGATAGTATTTATACGTTCTCCTTTGTTTACGAAGGCGAGCCGTTGTATCTGTACGATTTGCTGGCACAACGGGCGACTCGCATCCAAACGGGTAACACCTATGTGTTTGAGGCTCGCAATAGAGAAACAGCATCGCAACGGTTCCTGATTACGGCTAATCCTCCACATCAGGTGGTTACTGAGATGGAGACGATTAGTAGTGAGGAATCCGTATTCCGTGGCGTTCGTAAAGTCATTATGGACGGTCAGTTGTATATTCTCCGAGGAGATCGCGTATACGATGCCGTCGGAAGGAGTGTAAGCAAAAGAAAGGAGGCGGCGCGATGAAAAAATTCCGGATACAACTGGTGATAGCGGTTGTCGTATTCGTGTGCGGCGTGTCGCTATGCGGAATGATCTATATCGTCGGCAATAAGCCGGCGGTGTATGTGAGTCCGGGAATTGTCAGCGCTCCCTCTCCAATAGCGAGTCCGGTGCAGCAGGTCCGTCCTCCTTTTATAAAACCGTATAGCGGACATTCTGGTTATGCCACTCATCCGGTTTCGCCTATGGCGCATCAGCATTCTTGGTCCGGTGCATCGTATCGCTTGTATGAGACGAGCGGTGCAACGATGAAGTCCATCGGTGGCGGTGGCGGCGGATACGGAATAGCGATGACCTCGCATGGTTCTTCTTCGCGCGGCATCACGACCAGCGGCGGAAGTGTATCGATGCCGGTGACGACGTTTGTGTCTGTCGCGTCGAGTCGCCAGATGGCTCAACCGGGGGCACAGGAAGCTCCTGAAGTGGCGCATGTGCTGGCGCGCAAGGCACCCGGACCACCGAACACGGGAGATGATCCTCTCGATCCGAGTCACCAATTGCCTATTGGCGCACCCTGGATTCTCGCCTTGATGGCAATTGGCTATGCCGCTTATAGGCTAAGGGATAAAAAAAGAAGACTCGCGTGATGGCGAGTCTTTCTTTTTCTTAGAAGCGGTAGGTGGCTCCGAGCAAGAAGGAGATACCTTGCGAACGATAGCCGTAGTAGTACTCGTTCTTGTGATGCAGCCAGTTCTCCAACTCGAAGAAGAGCGTGAGGTTCGGCTTAGGCTCGGGTTTGAGAACACCGGAGTCCGGGCTCGCGGCTTTCTTTGCTTTTCCTACCCACATATTGTACTGAACGCCGGCATTGCACTCCATGATCGGACGGAGCGTATGCTCGATACCAAGGGCATCGAGGGCCAGACGGTTGCCGACAAAGCGGTTAGCCGAATAGAGCGACCAGTGGCGGTCAATGCGGCCGTCCACGCGGACACCTAACTCCCATACGGGGCGATCATAAGCAGGGATGTCGCCTTTCCAGAAATAGTAGTCTCCATGGACGTTGATGCGCACCTTATCCTGCAGGTGATAGTTGATCTGACCACCCACTTTGCCACGCTGATAATCCGCGTACGCATAGTCGAGATCGCCTTTGAGGTCGGCGATGAGATACGTCTGGTTCATCATATACGCATAACCTCCGTGCAGCTCGATGAGCAGGTCGCGCACCGGACGGATGTGGAAACCGAGTTCGGCATCCACAGGCGTGTATTCCGTAGCATGGTTATCGGCGATACCTGCCGGTACGCGGCGGTAACGGTTGGTTTCCATGAACTCCTGCAAACTACCCAGACCGTGGTGACCCATCACATCCGCATAGATAGTGAGCCATTGTTTGGCTACCTGCGCCTCAAAATTGATATGCGGCGAGGGAGCAAAGGAGATCTTTTCCGAACCGGAGAGCATCTGACCATGGCCGATATTGAGGTCGAGGTTGACACCCGCATGCACGCGTACGCGCGTTCCTTCATAAGCATAATAAGGCTCAATGCGGAAGTTATGGCGGTTGCTCGCATATGCCGGGAAGCTGAAGTTATCGCCCGGTTGGAGGAAGTTATTCTGAATACCGATGTTGGTTCCTACATGGTGTGCCTCGGAATGCCAATCGAAACCACCCTTCGTGCGCAACTGATGCTCCGATACCGTGCCGGGTTTGGAGAAGAGCACGTAACCCGTCTGCACTTGCCACTGGATATCGTTCTTCGGATTAGACTTGACACCGATAAACGCCTCTACAGACCAAAGAGAGGTGAGGTCGTAGTCATTGAACTTGTGCGGCTCAGGGTAGGCAACTTTGTTTTTCTCCCACCCGCCGAAATCACGATTGGTCTGCGCATAATGGTTATAATTGTAGAAATGGCCGTACTTATGGTAGTACAGGTTTCCGCCGTTGACGCCGAAATAGAGATCGCAGGTAGAGAAGGGGTGGGTGAAATCGAGTCCCACCTTGGTCTTACTCAGCGTTGCGAGTCCCCATTCTGCTTTATGATGGGCATAGACATCGAGGATGGAACGTTTACCGTCATCAAGGTGGTAGCCAAAATCAAAGAGCGTGTTGGGATGACCGATTCCGCCGCGGATATAACCGTTATAGAGTCTTCCCGGCTCGAAGCGCGTAGGCTGCGAGAGGAGCGGATGGAAGATCGAAGCGGGTTGAATCTCCGCCGTGTACTCGGAGTACTCGATGGGTGCGGGTTCGATAGTGGTCTCCACAACCGCCGGTTTGGTCGATACCTTGCCTGCCGCCTGGATGACCGGCTGGAAATCACGCTCCACAGTAACCGAACGATTCAGTTCATCGCTCTGCGCGAGAGCGCACAAAGGCAGGATAAGTGATATCCCGCTAATCACTAATCGAAAATCGTTAATCGTTATCCTCATCGTTCTCCTCCTTTCTTACGGGTTGTTCGAGTTGGTCGAGTGTGCTGATACGTTGGGCAATCAGCGCAGGTATATCGTCGTTGGTCGCCCTGTAGTTCTGCTGCAGCACGAGTAGATACTGCCGCGCTTGGAAGAGTTCGCCGCGTTCGCGGTTGATATCGCTGAGCAAGATCAGCGCGCGTGCCAACCAGTACTGCTGCTGGGTGTTGCTCTGGGTGAACTCCATGATCTGCGTCTCTGCAGTATCGTAATCATTAAGCTCGTAGTACGACTGCGCGAGCAGGTATTTCGCTTCGGCGCCTTGGGCCGTACGCACCTCGACAGAGAGGTTCGTCAGGTCCTCTTGCGCCTTGGTCCACTGCTTGAGAGCTACATACGCTTTTGCGCGACCGTAGAGTGCTTCCGCTTTCGTCTCCTCGCTCAGCGGTTGGTCGCTAAGGATCTGCTCGGCGATGTCAATTGCCGCTTGATGACGACCTAAAGCCTGCGAACAACGCAGGATACCCAGACGGGCGATAGTCGTGTTCTCGCGGTTGGAGGCAAGGGCGTGCATGCGGTAGAACGCCTCGAGGGCACACGCATAATCCGCTTTGTCGTAACAGATCTCGGCTACACGGGTAGCTGCTTCTTCCTGATACGGGTTGGCGCTCATCTCCGCGAGCACTTTGTATTGCTCAAGTGCCTCGGTGTTCTGACCCAAACGATAGTAGGAGTCAGCGAGGTAATAACGCGCCGTCGTACAATAGCGACCGCCGGCGCAGAACTTGGTGATATAGTTAGCGAGCGAGATGGTTGCTTTTTGGTAAGAAGCCTGCATGTACTGCATCTCCGCAGATGCATAAAGGAGCGAGTCCTCAGCGGTGGTGACGTTCATGTTCATCTTCGCCAAGTTCTTCGTGTAGGCCAGATACTCATTTACATTACCTGTCTCCACATAGAGCGCCTGGAGTGCATCCAATGCGGTGTAGGCCTCCTCAGTAGCCGGGTATTTCTCGATCGTCTGCCGGTAAGCGGCAATCGCTTGCTCGTTCTGATGCAGATTGCGATAGAGCATCGCGCGCTCGAGGGAGGCTTTGCGTGCCAAGGTCGAGTGCGGATAGGTTGCGAGTAACTGCTCGTAGGTGGCGATGGCATTGCGCTCATCGTCCATCTGGAGCTGCGCACGGGCAATCTCATAGATACCGTCATCAGCATAATCGGACTTGGGATAACGGCTCACGAGCTCGCGGAGCACGGTTATCTTGTCGCTGTACTTATGTTGCAGGCCGAGTGCATAGCCGCGCTGGAAGAGCGCATAGTCTGCACCGGAAGCCTGGAGCTTGGACACCTGCGCATAGTAGGTGATCGCCTGCGGGAACTGACGGGCATTGAAATAGCAGTCACCGATACGGTTGAGTGCGTCGGCGTACGTCGGATCGGTTGCCAGAGAGGCATCGATATAGATCGAGAAAACCTCGCGGGCTTTGTCGTACTTGGCTTGCGAGAAAGCGGTATAGCCCTGCAGGTAGCGCGCGATCGTGTAGTTAGCCGATTGGCGGGCATCCGGACGCGCAAAGAAATTATTGAGATCCTGCTCGCAGGCTGCGTAGTTACGCAAACGGTAGTTGGCTTCCGCGCGGATATATAATGCCTCGGTGGTGTACTTGTCCGACTCCGCTTTGTGGGCAATGACCTCGCTCATCCAATCGATGGATTGCTGCATCTTGCCTTGCAGGAAATGATCCGCACCGAGTTGGTAACGCAGGTATTGCTTGGTCTCCCGCATCTTCGGCGAGGGATTCGGAATCGAATCCAAGGTAGCAATCGCTGCGGCGTAGTTCTTACTCTGCATCAGGGCGTCGGAGAGCAACTGATAGATACGGCCCTCGTACTTGGAGTCGGGGTACTGCGTCAAGAAATCGTTGAAGGCGCGCACGGATTCGCCGAGGGCGCTGGACGATTGGTAGGTACAGAGCGTGTAGTTATATGCCGCTTCCTCCGTGATAGCCGGCGTGAGACCGTAGTTGGCTGCGGCTTGGAAGGAGAGCTTTGCCTGCTCAGGCTGGTCGAGTTGGACATAAGCATTACCCATCGTGAGGCAGGTGGCTTCGGAGATGGTGTCGCGTTCCTGCTTGACCTGCTTGAGGTACTTCACAGCCTCCTCATGACGACCGAGCCGGTAGTTGGAAGCGCCGAGCATATACATGTCGTTGCGCAGCAACTCCTCCTGTTGCTCTTTGGCCATCTTGGCATACTGACTCAAGTGATCCACCGCTGTAGCATAATCCTGCTTGTTGTACGCGATCTCACCGAGTATGCGGTGGAGTTCCCCGTTGTTGAGGCTCTCCGGCTGCTCGGCCAGGATCTTGTTGGCACGTTCTTCCACTTCTTCGATATTGCCATTCGCATACTCGATCTGCACGATGTAGAAAGGAACGGTCTTGGCGTATGCAGGGTTCGATTCCAACTGTTTGAGCGCCGGCAGCGCCTTGTCGTATTTCTGCAACTTGTACATGCAGTAAGCGTAGTAATAGTTGCCGCGTGTGGTGTAACGGCTCTCGCCTTTGGCGAGGATGCTGAAATAGATGGACGCGCGTTGGTACTCCTGCTGCATCAGGTAGGCGTAGCCGCGGTAGAACGCATAGTCCTGCTGATGCGGACGCGTGAGGGCGTGGATGTCCACCGGTTCGAGCACCTTAAGGGCCTGCTTGTAATGGCCTTTCTCCACCTGCAGCACACCTTGCATGAACTTGACTTCGTCCTGGAAGGTGGTGTAGGGGAAGGCTTGCAAGTAGGCCTTCAGATCGCGCTGTAAGAGCTTGTCTCGCCCATCAAAACGATTGGCGAGTGCGTTATAGCGCTGCTCCATCTCCGTCGTTTGGGCGCATAGGCACAAAGGCAGGAGAAGGACGAAAAATAAAGTTTTTATTCTCATCGAGCTAATTTGATTTCGTTCCACATCTCGAGCAACATCTCTTGGCTGTCACCGGCGTCATGCATCAGTGCGCAGCGGTCGATGGTCGATTTGTCAGCATAGTAAACGGGGTTGAGGTGGAGAGCATGCGGATCGAGCAGTTCGTCATCCACCAGGATAGGATCGTCTCCGAAGAAATACGAAGCATCCACGGTCTCCGGCCACTCTTCGTCATCGTTCTCTTCGTCGAGTATCTCGGCTGCGGCTTTCGGTCCGCCGGCGCAGGAAACATAACCGATCTCGTCCATGTTAGCCAGTGCGTTCTCAGCCTTGCACATATAATCGATGAAATAGGTAGCGGCCTTGACGTTCTTGGCGTATTTGGGGATTACCCAACCGTCAAACCACACGTTCGAACCCTCTTGCGGAACGATATAATCGAGCATCACGCCCATCTCGGCTGCCTCTTCGATAGCGAACTGTGCGTCGCCGGACCAGCTGAGGTTGAGCCATGCTTTGCCTTTGGTCATCTCTTCCTTACCGAAGTCTACCTCCCAGCCGCAGATCTGCTTCTTCGCTTCGAGCAGAATCTCTTTCACAGCAGCGACGCGCTCCGGGGTGATGTTACGTACCAACTCGTCGCGGTTGACGGTTCCGGCCTCCAGTTGGTCGCGATAAGCGTAGAGTATGAGTACCGAATAGACATCGCGTACGGCATCTTTCATCAGGATGCGGTTCTCGAACTTAGGATCGAGAATGGCAGCCCAAGAGGTGAGGTCCTCGCGGTTGACAAACTGCGGGTTGTAGATGAAACCGGTGGTGCCCCACATATAGCCGACTGTGTAATCGCTTACTTGCACATCGCCGTTAGGAGCCATCTGCTGGAACTTATTGAGCACGAACGGCGAGATATTGTCGAAATAGAAAATGCTGTCCGGGATAAGCTCCTTCTGGATGGGGATGAGCAGGTTTTTCTTGAGCATGCGCTCAATAATATACTCCGACGGACAGAACACATCGTAGTCCTCGTGCCCCACCTCAATCTTGGTGAGCGCGGTCTCGTTGATGTCGAAGGTCTCATAGACGAGTTGCACTTTCTCGCCTGTCTGGTCGAAATACCACTGCTCGAAGTCGGCTTTGACATCTTCGTCAATGTAGTCGGCCCAGTTGAGCACTTTGAGTTGATGAGCACGGTCTGCGCGGTTACACGAACAGAACACGATGGCTACAAAAGCCAGGATAGAAACTAAAACTTTTTTCATTTCTCTTCTTGTTTAGATTTGCGTATGTTGATATAAATTAATACAGCCAGCATCACGAGCAAAATGATCGTGAAGAGCGGACGCAACTCGGGGGTCAGACCACCTTTGCGTGCATCCGAATAAATAAAGGTACTGAGGGTCTCGAGTCCACCGGAACCTTTGGTGAAGAATGTCACGCCGAAATCATCGACGGAGAGGGTGAGTGCGAGGATGAAACCGGATAACATGCCGGGCCATAATTCCGGCAGCATCACCATGCGGAGAGCTTGTGCCGGCGTAGCACCCAGATCCAGCGCCGCTTCGTAAGTGTTGGGGTTCATTCGGCTGAGTCGAGGCAGCACACTAAGTACCACGTACGGCGTACAGAACACCACATGGGCGATGCATACTGTTGCCAGACCCTGACTAAAACCGAGGGCTACGAAGAGCAGGAAAAGGGATATACCGGTGATGATATCCGGGTTGATCATCGGCACGGAGTTCAGCAGGCTGACCGCCTTGCGGCTGCGTGACCGCATATTGTAGATACCGATAGCCGCGAGTGTACCCAGGATAGTTGAACAGATGGCTGCCACCAAGGCAATCACCACCGTGTACCAGATAGCACTGTTCAAACCCGCATCGGCTTTTCCGGTAAACAGGTTGACGTACAGATCGAAGGAGAAACCGGTCCAGTTACCGAGGATCTTACTCTTGGTAAAAGAGAAAACTGCAATAAGCGCGATCGGCGCATAGAGTACGAGCAGCAAGAGCCATAAGTAGAGTTGCGAACCGTAATGTCGGCGCAGACCCAGGCGTTTGCGGCGCAACATCTCCTGCTCCACCGGGGTGAGGCTCTTCTCCTTGCGACGCTGCGCGATATAGCCGATTGCAGAGACGATACCGGCCGCCAAGAGGATACCGGCGAAGACAAACCAGATCCAGCCTGTACTGCGTTTGGCTGCGGCAGTGTGCTCATGCGTATACT
>Ga0247610_10005271_pt1 | contig 13636 bp, 13 predicted proteins | sample 174DNAGHGhighgp2_FD_193483 | JGI IMG/M metagenome (GOLD analysis project Ga0247610, IMG submission 193483) | Sheep rumen microbial communities from Palmerston North, Manawatu-Wanganui, New Zealand - 1742 DNA GHGhigh gp2 | ecosystem: Host-associated > Mammals > Digestive system > Stomach > Rumen...
GATTATTGATAGTAAAAAAAGACCTTCTCCAACTAGTTTCGCGAAGCGAACTGTTCGTATGTTGGAGAAGGTCTTTCTTTTGGTGGAGCATACGGGACTTGAACCCGTGACCCCCACACTGCCAGTGTGATGCGCTCCCACTGCGCTAATGCCCCGTCTGATTAACGATTATACGTGGCAGAGGATATTTATGCTATACTTCTTTTTAATAAAATCTTTGTGGAGGTTTTGAGGAATGAGTATTACCACAAGTGACTATCTGTCAGTAAAGAATCCCGATCTTAAGGCTAAAAAGTTTACGATCACGATCGACGGCGGCTATGAGGCTTCTGTTATCACATACGGCGCTGTTATTACAAATCTTATCGTTCCCGATAAGGATGGCAAGCCCACAGACATCATGCTCGGCTGCAAAGGCCTTGATGAGTATATGGGGAACGGCGCTAACCACGGTGCAGTCGTAGGACGTTCTGCCAACAGGATTAAAGATGCTTCTTTTGTTATCAACGGCGAGAGATACCAGATCCCTAAGAACGAAGGTGAGAACAACCTCCATTCAGGCAATCCCGGTTACCACAACGTATTCTGGGACGGCAAGATCCTTACAGAGGAAGAGGCTGATGCTATCATCCTTGATTCCAAGATCGCTGGCATTCCCGGCTGTGACGGCGGGGCAGTTCTTTTAAGCTACACGAGCCCTGACGGCGCTACAGGCTTCCCCGGAAACCTTGATACAAAGGTGCTTTACTGCTGGCTTGAGGATAAGACATTCCTGATCCTTTATTGCGGAAAGACAGACAAGGATACGATTTTCGCGCCCACGAACCACGCTTACTTCAATCTCAGAGGCGAGGCTGCCGAGGGCACTGTTAACAACGACCTCATCATGATCAACTCTGACAAGATCACGATCAAGGACGACATGAACGTTCCCACAGGTGAGCTTTTGGACGTTGATGGTACAGTTTTTGACTGCAGGGAATACCGCTTCATCGGCGAGCTCAATGACAGTGATGACCACCAGATGGTTATCTCAAAGGGTATCGACCAGAACTTCTGCCTTAATACGACAGCAGGCACATTCTCATTTGCCGCTGCTGTTACTGCACCTGAGTCCGGAATCACTATGGAGTGCTTAACAGACCTTCCCGGCATCCAGATCTATGCAGGAAACAACTTGGGAAGTCCGCTCGACATCAAGACAACAAAGGCATATGGCCAGTATGACGCTATCTGTCTTGAGGCCCAGATGGTACCTAATGCCGTTAACCTGAAAGGCTTTGCTTCTCCTGTCATCAAGGCAGGTAAGAAGGTATACCACGCCTGCGGATACAGATTCGTCTGATCCGAAAAACCGGAATAATAACTATAAGACCTTGCATGCCGGCTCTGGCTGCAAGGTCTTTTTTATGTCCTGATCTTATGTTTTGTGATCAGTTTCTGCAAAAGGTAAAACAGTACTGAGACAGCTAAAGCTGTTATCAGGATAATTGATGTTCTTATGTAAGCATTAAGGTTTTCGAGAATTCCGTATTGCAGGAAGATCCTGATAATGAAGTGATGGACTATGAAGAACTGGAATTGGATCTTTCCGAATAAGCAGAAAGGTTTCAGTGCCAAAAACTTACTGATAAGGCCTGTATTGCATGCAAATAGGATTATGAGGGGCAGATAGACCGGCGGCGTCAGGCTGTGTGACACTTTATTGGATACGAAAAAAAGGAACCATTCCAGAGCAAGGATATATACAAGTTCGGCGATCGTCATTACCAGAACGCCGGTTCGGGCATTCATTCTCCTGATCCTGGCGTCGAAAAACTGATATAAGGGGACGGCGAGGATCCCCATATAGAATTCAAGCGCCCTTAACGGAGGGAATGAATATGTGTTAAACCACGAAAATGTTTTGGGATAGAACCAGCAGAGGTCATTTAATATGTTCCTGATAAGAAACGCGGCAATAAACGCAAGAATGATGTATTTCCTGCTCCTTCTGATAGTCTTTAAAAGAAACGGCGAGAGGAAATAACAGAAGAGAAGGGCAGACAGGAACCAGCTTACTCCGTTGAACGACATATATACATCCGGATCAGGATGCCACGCCTGGAGCAGCAACAGATTCAGGATAAGATTAATTACAGTTCCATGTGTAAAGACAAGATTTGATAAGAACACGAGCCAAAGCAATGTGAAAAGCGCATGAAGAGGCCAGAATGCCTTGAGTTTCTTCCGGCAGAATCTGAACGGAGCTTTCCATGAGCTTTCGGCAATATCAGGCTTTCGCAAGCTGGAATAACCGGTCAGAAATCCGGAACAGATGAATAACAGCTGGCACATCTGGGCGCCGATATCAAAATCAGGCTTAGAGATCGGGGCGTGCCACCAGAAGATCATTAGAAGAGCAACAGCTTTAAGCCCTGTGATAGAGTCTATTCTCGGTAGATAAGTTGTTTTGCGGTCGGAAAGCAGGTTCATTATTTTTCGCTCTATTCATAAGGAATATATATTCAAAAGTATAGTTCAGGTGATAATACTTTTAAATATGCCGGCAAGATTAAAACAGGTATTGGAATTCTTGCCACACTTGCGATACAATTACATATTTATAAGTTTCTTTAAGAAAGAAGGCATGTTCTATGGAAAAGAAGAATCTTGACTGGTCAAACTTGACCTTCTCTTATCAGAAGACAGATAAGAGATTCGTAGCTAACTACACAAACGGCGCATGGGACGAAGGCGCGCTTATCGATGACGATATGATCGTCATGAGCGAAGACGCAGGCGTTCTCCAGTATGCTCAGACAGTATTTGAAGGCCTTAAGGCTTATGAGACAGTTGACGGCAGAATCGTTACTTTCCGCCCTGACCTCAACGCTGACAGACTTCATGACTCTGCAGTCCGCCTTGAGATTCCCCCGATTTCCAAGGAATTGTTCTTAAGATCTGTCCAGGAGACAGTTGCCGGCAATGCTGCATGGGTTCCCCCGTATGGTTCCGGCGCATCACTCTACTTAAGACCTTATATCTTCGGTATTAACCCCGTTATCGGTGTTAAGCCTGCTGAGGACTATCAGTACAGAATCTTTGCTACACCTGTAGGCCCTTACTTCAAGGGCGGCGCTAAGCCGATCGCCGTTAAGATCTCTGACTTTGACCGTGCTGCTCCGAGAGGAACAGGCAACATCAAAGCCGGCCTTAACTATGCAATGTCCCTCCACGCAATTGTTACTGCACACAAGGAAGGCTTTGCTGAGAATATCTATCTCGATCCCGCTACACGTACAAAGATCGAGGAGACAGGCGGCGCTAACATCATCTTCACAGACGGCCAGGGCACACTCGTTGTACCTAAGTCCGATTCCATCCTGCCTTCTATCACAAGAAGATCACTTGTTTACGTTGCTGAGCACTACTGCGGCATGAAGATCGAGGAGAGAGAAGTATATCTCGACGAGGTCATGAGCGGTAAGTTCACAGAAGGTGGTCTCTGCGGTACAGCTGCAGTTATCTCACCTCTCGGTTCCATCAACGATCACGGCAAGGAATTCAAGTTCGCTTCCGGCATGGAGGAGATGGGTCCTGTCATGACAAAGCTCAGAGAGACACTCACAGGCATCCAGATGGGTACTGTTGAAGCACCTGAGGGCTGGATCATGGAGATCAAGGTCTGATCTGATTCAAAATCCGGTTAATAAAGGCTGTCACTTCATATATGTGACAGCCTTTTTCTTTGATGGTTTTGCTATTGTTTTCAGATTTCCCGGTCGTGGGCAGACTTTAGTACTGCATAACTGAACAGGCCGATGCCGTCAGGAGCGTTGGGGTGGTACTGGTTGTACATGTATTTCTCAGCGCCTTCCGTGTCTAAGACTGATGCGATGACAGAGTCTGCGTCGATATATATGCAGTCAGAATTTTCGCAATATGATGCCATGGCCCTGCGGAATTCGTCACCGCGGATGAAATAGCTTTCATCAAGGTTGCAGAATGACCACGGGGAGACAAAGTAGATCCTGGCTCCATTGGATTTGCTTTTTAGAAGAGCTGCAAGATCACCAGTATTTCTGGCGAAGTCATCTGCCGTGACAGAGGCGGCCTGCTTGTCAGCGAAAAGAATATCATTGATGCCTATCGCAATAATATAAATGTCAGCAACAGGGATATTATCTATTCTGTTGATGAGGTCTTTGACCTGCCAGCCGCTGGTAGAGTAATTGGATACTTTTCCTTTTATATATGGCACCATTGGCTGGTACCAGGGCACACCGTTAGTGGTCGCTCCGAAAGTTATACTGTCACCCAGAAAACAAACAGATTTACCGCTTTGGAGATCTTCATAAAAGGTGCTGTCCTTAAGTTCGTCGGTCATCCCGCCGTAGAGCTCATAGTTTTTGTGAAGGACGCGGTAATGTTCAATTTTGGGATAGAACACGATAAATAACAGTGCTGATACGAGCAAAACTAATACGACCGACAGAATGATCGCTGTTTTGCTGAGTCTTTTGCTGTATGAGTTCCTGAGCATAAAAAGATAATATCACAAGTAAACTACTGCAAATAATAAACCTGCACACCTCAGGCGGTATGCAGGTCATGAACGGTGATTAAAAATACTGATTACAGCAGGTGAGCTCTCAATTCCTCTCCGGAAAGGGGAGAGAGGAGTGCAGGAGCGATGTCAAAGACTGTCTTGCATCCGAAGTCGCCCTTCTGTGAGAGGCGGTAGATAGCTCTTGCGTAAGCTGTGAGGACAGATCCTGTGAACTCAGGGTTGGAATCGAGCTTTAATGAATACTCGATAACGTGCTTGTTCTCGCCGTTTACGCCTGTCTTGCCTGTGCGGAATACGAAGCCGCCGTGGTTGATCCTGGAGTGATCTCTTACGAACTCTTCCTCGGAGATGAAGTGTACTGTCGTATCGTAATCTGCGAAGTAGTTAGGCATTTCCTTGATCGTCTTCTCGATGAGAGCCAAGTCAGCGCCTTCTTCAGCTACAACGAAGCACTCTCTTAAGTGCTTCTGGCGTGTTGTGAGCTCAGGCTCGGAACCGGATCTTACTGCCTCGAGTGCTGCTTCTACAGGGATAGTGTACTGCTTGCCGTTCTTTACGCCGGGAACTCTTCTGATAGCATCGGAATGCCCCTGGGATACGCCCTTGCCCCAGAATGTATAATCCTTGCCCTCAGGAAGGATGCAGCTGCCGTAAAGACGGTTGATTGAGAACATTCCGGGATCCCATCCGCAGGAGATGAGTGCTGCGTGATTGCTTGCTGATGCAGCCTTATCAACATTTGCGAAATGCTCAGGGATCTTAGCGTGAGTATCGAAGCTGTCGATTACATTGAACATTGAAGCATATTCGGGAGTCTGTGTGGGAAGGTCTGTAGCAGAACCGCCGCAGATGACGAGAACGTCGATCTTGTCCTTCCATTCAGCTGTGTCAGCGACAGGAACTACCGTGATTCCGGGAGTAAGTGTCTTAACAGTGGAAGGGTCTCTTCTTGTAAATACTGCTGAAAGCTCCATGTCCGGATTCTGACGGATAGCAAGCTCTACGCCCTTTGCGAGGTTGCCGTAGCCTAAAATACCGATTCTGATTGCCATTATCTGATCCTCCTAAGGATGAAGTAACTATTGGTTACTGATTTTATATTCGCTCGAAATTATAACAAACTTGATAGGAATTTGTGTATATCCTGAGAGTATAACAAAAATACGGTTATTGTATTATAATTGCCCTATGCCAAACATAAAGTATCTGATAAGGCGCGTTACGCGCATGGACTATAAGGCGATGAACGCCAAGATCAAGGATATCCACGAGAAGTCGGGCAAGTCCCGTGTGTGGATATTTTTCGACATGATCCACTGCGGCAGGAAGTTCGGCGCAGGCTATATGGATTACTGGCTCTATGAGATGTACAACCTCAACGACAAAGAGCGCGACACATATATCACCAGAGGACGCAACTACGATCTCGTTAAAAGGTACAATGATCCCGCTTATACGGCTCTGATCGACAACAAGATCGAGTTCAATAAGCTCTTCGGTGAATTCCTTGGCCGTAAATGGCTTGAGATCAGGAAAGATAATAAGCAGGAAGTCTTAGACTTCATTAACAGCCATGATTTCCTTATTGCAAAGGCAGATCTCGGATCCTGCGGTAAGACGGTCGAGAAGATCGACTGCAAGAAGGAGAAGGCCGAAGATATCTACGAGCGCCTGGTAAATCAGGAGCGCCCGCATTTCTTTGAGGAAGTAATCGTTCAGCACCCTGCGGTAAGCGCTATCTATCCTTATGCGATCAATACGATAAGGATCGTTACTATCCAGAGGGAAGGCAAGGTACATGTGGCCAGTGCCTGCTGCAGATTCGGCAATTATGGCCACAGCGTGGATAATTTCAATAACGGCGGCATGACCGCTCCTGTTGATGAGAAGACCGGTGAGATCACAGATTTCCCTATAGATAAGACCAAGGTCCTTTACGAGAAGCACCCTATGACAGGTGCCGTATTTAAGGGCTTCGTTTTCCCTATGTGGGATGAGGTCATTGCAATGTGCACCAAGGCCGCAATGGTCGTTCCACAGGTAGGTTTTATCGGCTGGGACGTCTGTCTTACGCCTGACGGACCGGTTATCGTTGAGGGTAATGACTATCCCGGTCATGACCTTTACCAGCTCCCTGAGCATACCCACGACAAGATGGGTATCTGGCCCAAATATCAGTTTTAATTTAGCGCTTGATAATTCAGGAACAGAAGAGTAAACTCTCGATTGTCAACTAAATCGTCAAAGAGGTTTACAATGTCTGAAACAAGCGTAAAATCAAGCAATTCAAAGACTAAAACAACAAAAAACAGGGCCTTTATCTACGATATGGTCCTTATATCTATATCTGCAGCCTTGATCGCAGTATGTTCATGGATTAGCATTCCGTTAGGTCCTGTACCGTTTACTCTGCAGACATTGGGAATTCTCGCAGTAATGCTTACGGCAGGTGGCAGGAGAGGAACTATCGCTGTTCTCGTATATCTGGCGCTTGGAGCAGTGGGTGTACCTGTTTTCGCAGGCTTTAAGGGAGGTATAGCTTCTTTTGCAGGCCCTACGGGCGGATTCCTTGTCGGATTCCTTATTGCCGCTCTGGTCTACTGGCTGCTCGAAAAGCTTTTCTTAAAGAAGCTCATGACAACACCTGTTAAGACCTGGATCTTTGGAATGCTGGCATTCCTGATTTTCGAAGTCATCATGTATATAGTAGGCGTTATCTGGTTCATGACCGTATATGCAGCACAGACAGGCCCTGTAGGCCTTGCAACCGTTATGGGATGGTGCGTTATACCGTTCATTATTCCCGATATCGTTAAGATGGTTGTGGCAGTGCTTATCGGCGAACGTGCCTCAAAACTCACTAAGTTTTAAGCCTTTTTTTAAGATTAGTGCCGTTCTTATTCTGATATAATGGGAGCGTTTGGGAGCCGTAAGGTTCCTGAATAATCTGGAGAATAAGGAGATACAGCTCGTGTCTGAGAACGGTGATTTTATAATTAAAATTAACGACGTTTCAAAAGACTATGGGAAATTCCGTGCTCTTGAATCAATGAGTTTTACTGTTCCGAAAGGTTCAATTTACGGACTCGTAGGCAGGAACGGCGCCGGGAAGACCACGATAATGAGAATTATCTCAGGTCTTCAAAGCCCCACCAAAGGAACCGTCGAATACGGTTTTGACAATAAGAAATTAGGCAATGTGGGTGCTCTTGTTGAGCTTCCTTCGATCTATTCGAACTATTCAGCAAAAGATAATCTTATCTTCCAATACATTAACTTAGGCCTTAAGATCGACGGGTCCCTTGATGAGAATCTCAGATTTGTAGGACTTGGCAATACCGGCAGCAAAAGGGCAGGGAAGTTCTCTTTGGGTATGAGACAGCGTCTGGGAATCGCCATGGCAATGTGCGGAAATCCGGAAGTGCTTATCTTGGATGAGCCGATCAACGGCCTTGATCCGCAGGGCATCATCCAGATCCGTGACCTTCTTATCAAGCTCAATAAAGAGAAGGGTATTACGATAATCATTTCGAGCCATATTCTTTCCGAGCTCTCAAAGCTCGCTACTGATTTTGCTTTCATTGAAGCAGGAAAGGTAATAAAGGAGATCAAGGCTGAAGAATTGGAAAATGTAGGCGGGCTCGTTACCGAGTTCTATACCGGTACTCCCGAACAGCTGATCCCTGTATTAAATGCCAAGGGCCTTAAAGCTGCATTTGATCCAGAGAGCCGTGTCGTTACCGCAAAGGGTTACTATAACCTCACGAACATTGTAACAGCCGCAAGTGAAGCGGGAGTCAACATTGCACGAGTCGTTACAAGGGAAACAGACCTTGAGACTTATTTTGTTAAGCTCATAGGAGGTGAGTCAAATGCTTAAATTATTAGCTTTTGAATTCAGACGAATCTCCAAGAGCATCTTTTTCTGGATCATCGCTGCGATCAGCTTTATATGGCCGGTGATCACAGCGGGATTATACCGTCTGATTTTAACTCTCGATCTGTTCTCTGATGAGATCCAATTTGTTCCTTTAAGTGTTACACAGGATCAGAGGCTCTATTGTACCTGGTTCATTTCCGTGGCATTCATGACGTCGCTTCCTACATTTGTTGCACTGTTTACGTGCCTTCATGTCGGAAGAGATTATACGGACGGTATAGTGAGAAATAAGATAATCGCCGGACATTCCAGAGCTGCGATCTATTTCTCTTATGTGATCACCCAGATGTGTGCTCATGTCGTTTTGTCCTTGCTCTATATTCTCTCGGCATTCTTTGGACTTACTATCACGGGCATAGGTGTGGATACTAATCACGGCGAGATGCTCGCCAGATTAGGCGTTGCCATTGTCGTATTCCTTGTTATGAGCGTTACATTCACGGCATTGTCTGCAGTTTTCAGAAGGCGTGCCGCTCCGGTAATCCTCTGTATCCTGATCGCATATGTTTCCAATATTGCATCATCAGTTTTCGGATTTTACAGCATACCTCCGCAGGCCGTTCAGGACTATATCAATATCAGAAATACCAAGTATGAACTTATGGTTAGAGACGAGATGATCGATGAGAAAACCGTCAAGGATTATGAGGCGGCATTCGGAAAGAACAAGCTTTTAACCTTCGGCTGGCAGGTATTCTATCCGGCATATCTCATTACTCCCATAGGTTTTGAATCCGATTATGGCGCTTCAGGTGCTGCAAGCCTTATCGGAGGCGGTTCAGAATATCCTAAGGAACTGAATTATGCTCAGATTATCTTCTCCAAAGACGAGTCTCAATTTGACATCTGGTATCATACTAAGGTTTTCACGGAAATAGAGCTCGATCCGGAGGCTGATCCTGAGACATATGAGATCCCTGATCCCAGTGAAGCTTTGTATAAATACTATATGACTGTTGATAATTTCAAGCGTGTGGATTCTATGCATATGTCCTTTAGCAAGCTTAACCTGATATATCTCGGCAAGTCACTTGCCTGGATAGTAGTTATAGGCGGATGGGGATATCTAATTTTCAGAAAGAAGAATTTGTTCTAATGTTTTATCTTGATCATCGTTTAACAATAATCATCGGCGCATACGGCAGCGGTAAATCCGAGATTGCCGTCAACATGTCTCTTGCACAGCGAAAAGCTTTGCCGGACAAAAAGCTCCTTATCGCAGATCTTGATATTGTCAATCCGTTCTACCGTTCATCAGACTGTGCGAAAGATCTCGAGGAGGCGGGAATAAGACTCGTTACGCCTCTTTATGCGGGCTCCAACGTAGATGCGCCCGTTCTGCCGCCTGATATGTATGTTATTTTCGACGACGAGTCATATCAGGGAATCTTTGATATCGGCGGTGAAGACATGGGCGCTCTTGTTCTTGGCTCCCTTAAGCACAGGATCGAAAACACGGATGCTGTAATCTACATGGCCGTAAACAGCTTGAGGCCGTTCACTTCAGACCCTGAGCAGATCGCAATAATGACATCCGAACTGTCTGCTGCGGCAGGTTTTAAGATCGACGGATATATCAATAACACTAACCTTCTGGAAGAGACCACCGCTGAGATGGTCAAAGATGGTGAATCCAAGATTTTGGAAGCATCTAAGATCACCGGTGTGCCGCTTGTTGCCAACTGCGTTATGGAAGGTGTGGAGATTCCTGAGGGAATGCTTGCAAATACAGAGCTTTTCAGGATGAGCAGGAGAATCCACTACGCGTACTAAATCGTGTTAAATATTATTGTTGTTTTGTTAAGAAAATGATATTATTTTTCTTGGCGGAGCAATTTCGACCAAGTACCTAGGAGGAATATTAATATGGGATTGATTAGCTTAATCAAGAATGTTGCAGGAACAACTTTTGATTCTATCAGCAGCCAGGTTCAGGATCAGTATCTTGAGTTCTTTACACAGGACTCTTTAGGTCAGGATATCCTTGTAAAGAAGGGCGCTAACAAGATGGAGAGAGGCAGAAACAAGGGTAATTCCGAAGTTATCTCCAACGGATCCATCATCAACGTACCTGAGGGTTGCTTCTGTCTCCTCGTTAACAACGGAGAGATCGTAGATGTAGTATCTGACGCAGGCGCTTATAAGTGGGATACTTCCACTGCACCTTCAATTCTCGCTAACAAGAATTTCGGTGAGAACGTAAAGCAGTCCATCGGTGACATCTGGAACCGTATGAAGATGGGCGGAGAGATTCAGCAGCAGCAGAGAGTTTACTTTGTAAACAAGCTCGAGATGATGAATCAGAACTTCGGTACACCTTCACCGGTACCTTATGCAGACCCTGAGTATCGTAACATTTATATCCGTTTGAACGGTACATTCTCCTTCAGAGTTGAGAATCCTGTTACTTTCTTCAGAAACATCGTTGGCAACGTAAAGGACGAGTACACAGTTGCAGACTTCATGGGAACACCCGCTAAGCCTCAGCAGCCTCGCCTTGAATTCCTTGACAACATCACAGAAACACTCAATAAGTGCGGCGGCCCTTACCCGAACGGCATCATGTTCTCAACATTGCCTTCCAAGCAGGGCGAGTTCCGTAGATACATGCAGGATTGCCTTGACGACGAATGGCTCCAGAAGAGAGGTATCGTTGTAGAGAAGGTTGCCATCGCTTCCGTTACACCTGACGATAAGTCCCGTGAAAGAATCGAGAAGGTTGATGAGTCCAAGCTCTATGGTCAGGATCAGGCTGCTCTCGGTGCAGCAGTTGCATTGGGCCAGACAGAGGCTATGAAGAATGCTGGTGCTAACGCTAACGGCGCAGTTACCGGCTTCATGGGTCTTGGTATGATGGGACAAGTTGGCGGCAACAATGCTACAGCAGCAGCTCTTAATACAGTTCAGGCTAGCCAGGGCCAGCCCCAGACAGGTTTCTTTGCTGGTCAGACAGCAGCACCTGCAGGCGCTCCCGCAGCAGCTGGTTGGACATGTTCTTGCGGCCAGACAGGCAACACAGGTAAGTTCTGTGGCAACTGTGGTCAGCCTCAGCCCGCTCCCGTAGCACCTGCAGCAGGCTGGACATGCTCTTGCGGCCAGACAGGCAATACAGGTAAGTTCTGCGGTAACTGCGGCGCACCTGCACCTGCAGCAGCTCCTACAGCTTGCCCTAAGTGCGGCTATAAGCCCGCTGACGGCAATATGCCTAAGTTCTGCCCTGAGTGCGGCACAAAGATCGAATAAGATCTTAAGTTTTCCAACAAGAACACTTATGGAGGCTGTCTCTTCGGAGACAGCCTCTTTGAATTGCGCTTAAATATTTTATATTTGTCAAATACTGTCGAAAACACGCTGCACCATGATGTATAATCAATTTCGGGGATAGATTTTTTTGTTGGAGAGTGTAAAGGGTATGAACGGGTTGTGGCATTATATGTCGGTTTGTTCAGCATATTTGCTGAACGTTGTTTTTGTTTGTTTTCCGGAAGAATCAGAGATCGGCAGGAGGGCAGTTTATGTCTGACCTCGTAAGTGTGATCCTTCCTGCATATAACTGTGAGAAAACGTTAGCGGATACTCTGGAATCCGTTTTAAACCAGACTTATAGGGATATTGAGGTAATCCTTATCAATGATGCTGCAAAAGACAGCACTCACGTGATCTGCGAATCATTTGCGTCAAAAGATCCTAGGATCAGGTATTACCTTAATCCCCAAAATATCGGAACCCTTGAGACCAGGGTCAGGGCGATAAATCTTGCAAGAGGTGAATGGATAGCTTTCGTCGATTCTGATGATATATGGAGCCATGACAAGCTCGAAAAGCAATTTGCCCTGCAAAAAGCCACAAACTGCGACCTGATCTATACCGCATCGTCCTTTATCAATGAGAACGGTGAGCCTTTTAAGTGGATAATGCATGTTCCTGAACAGGTAACTTACAAGAAGCTCTTAAGGCAGAACATCATCTCCAATTCATCTGTTCTGATGAGAAAAAGGGATTATCTTAAATATTCTCCGTTCTCGGAACGTGAGAACGATATGCATGAGGATTTTGCCTGCTGGCTCTGCATGCTCAGGGCAGGACTTACTGCCAGAGGCGTCAATGAGCCACTCATCACATACAGGATCCATAAGAAGTCTATAAGCAGCAATAAAGTGAATGCGTCCAAACTGAATATGAATACTTATAAATATATCGGTCTTGATTTCTTTGAAAGATGTTATTACCAGTGCTGTTATGCAGCTAACGGGATCTTTAAATACATGCACTTAAGATAAGGAGAGCATCAGATGAGACGCAATCTGGAAGTGCTTGTAAGTGCGCTTGAAAAAGATCCGATGAAGCTTGCCTCCGCCATGAACCTTGAGTGTGATGCTCTTATCGTCAATCAGGGAAACAGGGATTCCGGTTACGAATATGAGAATGAGAACAGGCTTAAGATCAGGGTTTTTGAATCAGGTGCAAGAGGCATAGGCAGATCCAGAAATCTGGCACTTGATAAGGCCGACAGCAAGATCGTTCTGTTTTCCGACGACGATATAGTTTATTCAAAAGGCTATGCTGACAGCATCTTAAAGGCTTTCAGTTCCGATCCGGGTGCCGACATCATAATGTTTAATGTCGATGTCTGTGAAGAGCGGAGGACCTATCATATAGACAGGCCTTTGAGAGTACATAAATGGTCGGTCGGAAGATATCCCTGTTATGCAGCGGCAGCAAGGCTTGAGAGCATAAGAAAGCCCGGGATCAGATTCTCAGATCTTTTCGGAGGCGGGGCGAAATATTCCTGCGGAGAAGACAATCTGTTCTTTATGGACTGTTTAAGGGCAGGCCTGGTTATAAAGGCCGTTCCGGTCAATATCGGAAAAGAAGTGCCAAGAAAGTCCACCTGGTTCAATGGTTTTAATGAGAAATTCTTCAAGGACAGGGGAGTGCTCTACAGCTTCTTATACGGAAGATTTGCGGTCATCTGGGCTTTAAGATTTGTTCTTGCAAAAAGGAAGTCATATGAGAACTCGGTTAAGCCCTCTGATGCCTTCAGATGGATGAAGGAAGGCATAGCTGAAGGGAAGCGCCTGGTGCTTTCTTCGGGAAGGCAGGATATCTTATGAGTCTTAAAAACAGCATAGGAAATCTGGTAT
>Ga0247610_10005274_pt1 | contig 13634 bp, 9 predicted proteins | sample 174DNAGHGhighgp2_FD_193483 | JGI IMG/M metagenome (GOLD analysis project Ga0247610, IMG submission 193483) | Sheep rumen microbial communities from Palmerston North, Manawatu-Wanganui, New Zealand - 1742 DNA GHGhigh gp2 | ecosystem: Host-associated > Mammals > Digestive system > Stomach > Rumen ...
TTTTTCATTACATTCAGATATATCGCAGCTGACGATATTATAAACATGCCATCCGTAGATCCACATCTGAGTGTCCGGGTCGACGTATCTGTTGTTATACAGGATCCTTCCATACTGGTTTTTTTCAAGTATAAAGGCCGTTTCATTCAGTCTGTCTCTGTGATAATAGATCGAATTCACATCATTATATGACTCGTTGTGTCCCCGACGCTTTGTCGGGCACCACTCAACATTTTCATCACAGAACATTACCCTGTATCTGTCTTCTTCCTTAAAGATCCGAATGAACTGTAACAGCTTGTTAAAACTATCATATCGATCTTTAGTTCCTTCGGTAAATATGTTTGCGCCATATTGCTTATATTCAGTAATATAAGGCTGCGCCTGTGATACTTTACCATCGTTACCATATCTGAGACGAATAACCTGTGCAAGCACCTCGCATTTTTTGATCTTGCTTATATCAATTTCTCGAAACAGATCTCCGTTTCTTAATCTGGCATATTCTGAAGACCGTTTATGTTTGTCATAATATGTATTTAAAGATTGAATGATCAGCATCTTTCTTAGCCCTGTAAACTTTCCGCTCTTCAATAATGTGTCAATACTAACTCTTAACAGATATCACAGCTTTAGGCTCAGATTATTATCAAGTATATCTTTCACTTATGAATTAAATACAGCGCAGATAAGAAAAGTCGCTCCAAAAAGTATTACAGGCACTAAAAGCAAACAGATCCCAAGTGCCCGGACTCCATGAGTCTGTCTTCCCTTTATCTTGCATATTATTGCATAAATAATCATTAGTATTCCCGGAATAATGGCTGAATACGGAATATCTGCCGAAAGCATTAATGTGCCACTATTCCATTTAAAACTTAGGATAATCTCAAGAACAGAAAGAAGAACTGTTGTTGCTGCAAATGTATATAAGATGATCCTGCGTTTTTCTTCTGCTTGCGTATTAACCACATTTATAACATCATTTACTACTGCCTCAACCTCTTTGTCAGAATTATTATCTATTGTTTCTGATCTCATTAATTCTATTATGGATACACCTAAAGCATCAGCCAAGGTTTCTAAAGAATTAATATCCGGAAATCCTAATCCAGTTTCACTTCATTAAAGATATGGATTCTTGTTCGATGGAAAGATCACTCGATCTTCCCGATAAAACGGTAGTAGATCTCTACTTCCTGCTCTATGGTGCCATCTTCCTTCTTTACTGCCTGATGGATCAAGATCTTTTCTATAAGAGCATTCAACAGAGGGGCTGTCAGTTCAGATATATCACTGTACTGTTTGATCAGTTCGAGCCATTTTCCTGCATTGGATTCATTCACCTTTACCGTATTGATCTCTTCGCTGAGAGCAGTTATCTTTTCTTCAAGTTCTGCCTGCTCTTTCTGATACTTTACTGACAGCATATTGAAATTGTATTCCGTGATCTTTTCTGAGACATAGTCCTCATAGAGTCTTGAAAACAGTCCGTCCAGTTCTTTCTTTCGCTTCTGCATGCGCTTAAGGTCGTTTTCCTGCTTGTTGCGCATATTTCCCGTTTCCTTATCGCTTGCAGCCATGAGCTTCTTTATGAGCTTATCCTCATCGGTCTGAGCCTGTGAAGACCAGTATCTGAGTCTTGAAAGGACGTATGCAGACAACGTGTCATATCGGATGTAGTGGTTTGAACAGTGATCCTTTCCCATAGAACTGTATCTGCTGCATTTAAAGTAATGGTAAGGTTCCTTTGCACTATTGTTGATCGAATATCCCATCGACCAACCACAGTCCGCACACTTCAAAAGTCCCGCAAAGATCTGTGTATCCTTATCCTGTTTCTGTCTGCGCCTTCTCACATCGACCATCTGCTGGACTGTTTCAAAGTCTTCTTTTGAGATGATCGGCTCATGTGTGTTCTCGATACGCATCCAATCATCCTTATCCTTTCGGATACGGTGCTTATTCTTATACGAGACATTGGTCTGCTTATAGTGGATCGTGTTTCCGATATAAGTCTCATCCTTTAAGATGCTCTTGATCTGTGCTGCTGTCCAGGCATAAGCTTTCTCTTCAGGCGCTCCTGCATAGATGTTGGAAAAAGATCCGTCCCTTTTATAGTTAAGATATCCGGGAGTAGGCACTTTTTCCTCTGTGAGCATCTTCATGATCTTCCATGAACCATGTCCGAGAAGTGCATACTCATATATCTTTTCCACTATCCATCTGGTCTCTTCATCTATCGCCAGTTTGTTCTTTATCTCAGGATGCTTCTTATAACCTATCGGTGCATATGCACATGTCCTTTCGCCTGCCTTGAACTTTGCGTTCATGGAAGCCTTTATCTTTCGGCTCGTATCCTTTGCATACCACTCATTGAACAGGTTCTTAAAGGGAACGAAATCGCTAAGTCCCTTCTCGGTATCCTCTCCGTCCGAAACGGCTATGTAGCGGACATTCTTCTCAACAAAGTAGAATTCCAGGTAATAGCCCATCATGACATGTTCCCTTCCAAATCTCGACAGGTCTTTTGTGATTATGCAGTTGATCTTTCCGGATTCCACATCTTCTATCATACGTTTGAAAGCAGGTCGGTCAAAATTCGTTCCTGACCATCCGTCATCCACATATTCTTCGACCACATGAAATCCGTTATCCTGTACAAACTGTCTTAAGATGGTCCTTTGTGTCTCGATACTCACACTGTCGCCATAGTTTTCATCATCACGGCTTAGTCTTAAGTATAGTGCTGTATTGTTTTCCTGTTGTTTCATCTCATTCTTCTCCTTTCGCGAATGAAACAACCCACACTTACAATACATGATTCAACTATATCATAAGTGTGTTTGTCCTACAATTACCGGATCAGATTTTCATATATGTTTTGATCATGACTATCCGACTCCTCTAGGTGGGAGTGCTGCATAACTGTTTTCTGATCTTGCCTGTCTGATGATTGATTCCTCGATCAGATCCTCATATCTCTTGCCTGATTCATTGAAATGTTCATTTATTATGATCCTTATATTTCCATGCTCAAAGTATTCTTTTCTTTCCTGTTCTTCCATATGATCACCGCCCTCGTTCTTCTTCAGTCAGTCTGCATGTGGTATAATCTCCATAAGTATTGCAATCCTTATATGATCATTTTATGGAGACGGATGCTTTTTAACATTGATGGCGGATTGATGTGAAATTGATGACTTTTAATGGAAAGGAGTATCAGATGGAACGACTTGATTTTTGTTCTGTCACAGGTATCATAAGAGAATACTGTAATGAAGAGAAACTGGGTGCCCAGCTCAACTTTGTCGAAAAGCTCTTCTATACATGTGTCTATGGTGAAGATGAAGACACCATATACTTTGATGAGACTCAGGTCTGCCGCTGGCTCAAAGGTCAGGTCAATATCAGCAGGACCATCATTTCCTATTACATAAACAGCAGTAAACATCAGGAATCTCTTAAGAATGATATATTAAACGGTATAGTCAATATCCTTTATGATAAGGAGATGACTGTAGATAAGCTTAAGCAGCTCCTCTTAAATGACACCACCATATCTGGATCACAAAAAGAAAAGTTGTTAGTAAATTGCGGTATAGATTCGGATGAGATGATCGCATCCTTCATAGCTGATCTTTTACTCTTTTCAATGGAGCGAAAATTCATAAAACGTGACAGTGAGAAAAATCTCATCACTGCAGCCGAATACTCACCGGTCATTGCGGATTACATATTTGAGAATGATACTCCTTCCCCGTGTCGTTTTTTCTGTGGCAGAGACAAGGAACTGTCAGCACTGCATGAACTGCTGACAAAAAAGGGAAAGATATTCCTGTATGGCTTAGCCGGTATAGGCAAGAGCGAGCTTGCCAAGGCCTATGCGAGGAAATACAAAAAGGAATACAACAACATACTCTATATCATATATACGGGGAGTCTCAATGCTGATATAGCAGGACTTGATTTTGCCGATGATCTTCCCGGCGAATCATTAGAGGAACGTTTTAAGAAGCACAACCGTTTCTTACGTTCTTTAAAGGATGACAGTCTCATCATCATAGATAATTATGATACTACTACGCAAAAGGACACATTCCTGCCTGTACTCATGAAATACAGATGCCGTATCCTCTTTACTACAAGGAGCAGTTTCTATGATTATGATAAGTATGAATTGAATGAGATAACTGACAGGGAGACTCTGATGTCACTCGTTTCGGATTTCTATGAATATGATGAATCTGAGCGTGATATCATCAGTCAGATCATAGATGTCGTTCACAGTCATACATTTACCGTTGAGCTCGCTGCAAGGCTACTCAATACAGGCATGCTAACCCCTGCTAAGCTTCTTGATAAACTAAAGGCTGAGAATGTAAAACTTTCTTCTACCGATACCATAGGTATCAAAAAAGATGGTGCCGTTCATAAGGATTCCTATTATGGGCATATACATACACTGTTCTCATTATCATCGCTTGATGATGATCAGACTTCTGTAATGCGATACATGTCGTTTGTTCCACTTGACGGGATGAACAGGAGGCTCTTTGCCGGATGGACCTGTCAGGATGACATGAATACCATTAATAGCCTCATAGAACTCGGATACATAAAGGAGCTGACGCTCAACCGTATCTGTCTCCATCCAATGGTAAAAGAGATTACGGTCGCTGATACTATCCCATCTGTATCTGCCTGCATTAAGATGCTCACATATATACAGGAGAACATCCTGACCATGCATGGCATCGATGTTCCCTATCCGGAGCTGTTATCCGTTTTCATCACAAATGTGATGGATCTTATCGTTAAGGATGACTCTTCGTTCTTTCTAAGGTTCATCGAAGATGCTTTTACATATCTGGACGATTACCATAATGAACAGCTTATGCGCAGGATAGTCGATGAGATGGATGAACTGCTGGAGTCTGATGATACAGGCACAGTGTCCGACAGGGCATTGCTCTATGACTTTAAGGCAAATATCAAAGAGACCTTTGAAGATGATATATCCGAAGCAATAGAACTTGAAAAGAAAGCCCTTGAGCTCTTACCGGATATCTCTGCTGATACAGCGCTCTTACACTCAAACATCAATGCCAACTACGGAAGTCTCATGCAAAAAACAGGAAACTTAAGTGACGCGGTCTCATATATGGAAAAAGGTATCGAGATACTGCGCGTGTATCATCTTGAACATATGAATCAGATGGTCGTTCAGATATGCAACTACTCAGCTGTCGTTTCGGATATGGGAGATCCTCAAAAAGCCCTTTCCCTTCTTCGTAATTGTCAGAAGCTCGTTAAGAGTTTCAACTCAGATGTATGTCACGATAATGCGATGCTCGAAGAATCTATCAGCATGATTTACCTGATGACAGGTAGGATAGATGAAGCGACTCTTCACAGAAAAAAAGCATTGAAGATATATGAGACTATCTGGGCTGATCAGCCCTTGCTCATCCAGCAGAAACAGGAAGAGATCAGGCAGGATTATCTGAAAGCCGGTCTGAGTTTAGGTGCACTCATCACAGATGTTTTAAAAGAAATATAAACAGCGGATGACTATGTCATCCGCCTAATCTTGTTTCTATGCTATAAGCCATAGCTATATAGTTTGTATCCTCTCAGTTCAGTGCTTCCCGCACCTTCTCCACCATTAAACCCTACGCTTACACTCTGACCAGGCTCAATGTTGGAATTATGTTGCGCATTCTTTATTATATAATGCGCACCTTCATGACTGACTATCTCTGCATTCCAAATGCTCGTAAGTTCTGCATCAAAGTCAAACTCCAATACCCAGTCTTCTATAGTTGTATCACTGTTATTGGTAATGGTCATATTTCCATTGCATCCGCTTCCCCAATCATCGTATATCTGAATACTTATGCTAAAATCATTTGTATTTCCTTCATTTAATACACTGATCAATGAGTAGTCCGTAGGTTCAGATACAAAGTTTTCTTGGCCGCTCAAGCCTATCTCTATTGTTTGGCCCGGGGCGATATCCTGATTCCATCCAACATTTTTAATGGTATATTTACTTCCATCATGTGAAAGGATTTCTGCATTCCAAACATTTGATATTTCTCCATCATAATCAAATGCAAGTGTCCAGTTATCAATGTTCTCTTCCGAGGTATTTTCTATCCTGATTAATGCATTGTATCCGCCTTCCCAGATATCAGTAATCTCAAAAGAAACCTTAGCGTCATCAATTATGTGTGTGTTTTTATCCTTGTCATTATTGTGTTCATCATTATTATAATCATCTGTTATAGCATTTTCATCATAATCTATTACTATCCTCTCTCCTTCTTTCGTGAATACAGCCTTCTTAAGATTATTGCCAAGTTTTATTGGTTCTAAGTCGTCTTCAAGAACATCCGTCAACCTAACATTTGTACCAGTAAGGTCATCTCCTTCAACGATTACTTTATCCCCAATTAATTCAACTGACATATTCTGTCCGCAGCTAGACGATGAATATATATAATTCCACTGATTTCCCATCTCACCTTCATTTATACCCCAAAGAACCGTTTTGTCTGCCTTTTCCAATGATTTTATATATGTATTTCCATTATTTTTAAATGTTATATCTCCTCCTGATATCACACTAGCATATACTGTATAAGTGCCTTTCAAGAAATAAACATCATAATCATTAGGGGAACTGATCATATAATCATCAGAATCAGGTAAACAAATCGTTATAGTTTTTGACAAATGCTCTGAATCAGCATCTTCGTATATCACTGAAACATTCTGATCGTTACTTATAACTCCTCCATTTTCATCAATGATTATTTGGCCATCTGTCCAATTAACAGAATACTGATTTCCAATGGGCACACGTAAAAAGGTATTTGATTTTGGACTAGATACTATCTTTGAACTTGGCTCTCCTGTATAATAATCAATTGCATTAATGTAGTCTTTATCAGCTACTATTCTTTTTATATTTGAGTTCTCATTTTTCAAGTCTCGCTTTGGTATATAATATGTTCCATCGTCATTGAAATAAATGTTATAATCTGAATGAGATGATACATCAATAGTAGCTGGATCATAAACTATTGCGCAATACTTATATTTTGATACATCTATTCCGCTATACGTTTTTTCATTATGTGCCACGTATCTTAACGCAATTCCACAAACACAATGAGATTGATATACATCATTAATCTCGCCCGTAGATGCATCAAGTTCTTTTTGTATCCACTCATAGGATATGAGAGACTTATTCTTTCTTAATGCCTCTAACAATAAAGGGATTTTGTCTGCATCTGTAAGACTTAACACGTATTCTGAAAGAGTATAATTAGTCGTGAGTTTTTGTTGGAATTGATAATAGTTAATCTTCGACTCAATATCATAGCTTAAATCAACACCTTTTAACCCAGTTGGTAAAGTAACCCAGTTATTATTTTGCAATGCGCTCCAACAAGACATGCCATAGCAGGACCCATCCCAAGGTATCATATCGCTTGGCAATACTTTCGTTTCTCCGTAACTATCATCAATTGTTCTATAATAATTTGATTGTTTATTTCCCAAAATATTGATCTTTTCTGATTCGGGTAATTTGCTGATCAACCTCGTTAAATCGCTTTCGGTTATAAAGTAATAATTCTCTATATCATTTGGAGCAAAATATTCTTCTTGATTTGAAAATTTATCCCAATAATCATTCTTGCAATATCTTACATATGTGGAGTTACTATTAGATTTCGAAATATACTTTATTTCTTCTGTTTTTCCTTCTTCATGCCAACCCCAAACGGATCCATTATTACTATCCACATAAAGTTTAATTTCAGAATCTCCCATATTATTGGGAGGATTCACCTTCTTAAGTCTATAACAAAAATCAATCATATTTGTAGTTGATGTTGTTCCCTTAGCAAGACTTTTGCAATCAAAATTCATAAGATTTAATTCTGCGATATTCATACACATGGAAAACATGTAACTCATATCTTTCACGTTTGATGTAATAAAGCTTTTTCTAAACGTTAATTCGAGAAGGCTTTGACAGCTAGCAAACATAGCATTCATGTTTTCAACATTTCCAGTATCAAAGTTGATTAAATCAAGTTCTTCAAGATCAAAGCATGCCATAAACATACTCTGCATGTTTACAACACTTTTAGTACTAAACTTTCCATCAAGATTAATAGTTTTTGTCGCATTGCAACCATTAAACATATAACTCATATCTTGAACTTTTGAAGTATCAAAACCACTTAAATCAATCGTTCCCAAAGAACGGCAATAACCAAACATAGACATTGTATCAGTTAGATTTCTAGTATCAATCGCTCCCCATTCAATGTTGCTTAGACTATAACATCCCTGAAACATACCTTGCATGGTAATTGGATATAAAACCTGTGTATTAATAAATACTACATCTTCGAGATTAGAACACTTCCAAAACATTTCAGAAAAATCTTGTGTTCCTTTTAAATCTACTCTAGCACTTCTAATCTCATCAACATAGTCATACCATGGCGGTACTACAACTCTTTCCTTGCTCGGATTCTTCGTTTTAAACTCCCCATCACCCGAAATGGTCAACAATCCATTATCGTATATTTTCCATTCTATGTTTTTATACTTACCTTGGTATTTAACACTAGTTGGACTCAAAGCCTTCTTAGCAGATTTTCGATTATATAGGTTTTGTTCCTTAGATGCTACTAATTCATCCCTATTTAATGGTATTTCCAATAAACTCATCAAATATTCATCAATATTATTCTCATCTCCTCCCACAATGGGATTGAAATCTTCAACGATGCTTGTATACGACTCCTCATCATGGTGATTTTCGTTAGTTTCATCTGCATATGAAAAAACCACATAATTCCACCAGATACACATGCATAGCATTATAGTAAACAATCGATATTTATTCTTTGTCATTTTTCCTCCTCCTAATAACATTACTTGATTTATTGGTTGATAGGTATTATCGATAAAACAATTATCCTACATTCTCCTGCTGATGACGGAATGCTTCTTATAAGTTCAAAATGTGTTTCAATCTCCATTGCATTACTAGATACATTTAGAGTATCATAAGTAAATCTTATGTCATCACAGACATGATTATCTAAATATGTCGCATATACCCATATATCCTGATCTTCTTCAAGATTTACAATCCTCGGAGGAATAGATACTACTCTCATGGTCGTATTATTGGATTTTTCTTTCGGAAAATCCTTATATAATTCTCCGATGCTCGTTCTCACAGGAATTATGTATTTATTTAAAACATTGTCATAATTCTGATACTCCTTAGATCCTACATCTTCAGGATTATAATATGATCTATATTCCAATTCATAGTGTTCTATACCTCTAAGTACGCGTACTTCTTCTGGCTCCAAAACGTGTAATTTCAACATTTGTTTTTTTGAATCATACGATAAATCTAAATAATACCCCTCCCAATCATATGCTTTATAAGAGTTATTCTCTCGTACTTGGAATAAATTAAACCCATGCGATTTTATCTTACATTTGTTTTGGTATTCTTTAAAATCATCTTCAGAAAAATTGTATATATATGCAGAAAAGTCAGTATTATCACTATTCTCAATATACCCATTCAAACTTTTGGGTTGAGGTATCAAAGATGCAATATTGGTATCCGGCCATGTAAAAAAGCTATTCTTTTTTAAAATATCGCTTAAATACATAGGTAAAAAAATTGCAATACTCGCTACAAAGCTTACGATAAAAATAAAAAAAATGATCTTAATAATCCTCTTTTTCATAAATAACCCCTAACAAATTTCATGCTTAACAGGTATTATTCTCATTTTATACCATACTATATTTTAAACGAAATATAAATATCAGAAATCCTCTTTTTAAAATATCACCCATGGATGATCTTCCATGGGTGATATCTTTATGTTCTTTTTTATCAATTTACCATCAATCTGCCATCAAGGCTTATTTTCCCTTTTCACAATAAGATTAAGTCAGGATCACAAAACAGCTGATATCCCATCAGGCAAAAAGGTGATCACTACTATCAGGAAAGGAGGAAGACCATATGCCAAGAAGTAAAAAGAGTTTCGATGAACGCATTGATGCAAAGGATAGCGAGATCAAGAAGTATCGCGAAAAAGCTGAGCAGCTCATGGCTCAGAAAAAGCAACTTGAAAAGCAGAAAAAAGATGCCGACCGCAAAGCCAGGACGAGACGCTTGATCGTGATCGGTGCCACTGTCGAGAAAGTACTGGGCAGGGAGTTTAGGGATGATGATGACATTCGTCTGGCGAGCTTCTTAAGGCTCCAGGAACACAATGGTGGCTACTTTACCAAAGCTATGGAAAAAGAGATCACAACGGATGAGAAAATGCAGGCATCTGAGAGTATTTCTTAGTTCCCTGTTAAGGGCGCACTTATATATGGGCGCAGCCCATATATACCACTTCACTTCGTTTCGTTAGTGCGGCAGGGCTTTGCCCTTGCAGCCCAGTCCTGTGCGGACAGCACCAAAGGGCTCTGCCCTTTTGGATATCCCGCAAGGACGCTTCGCTCCTTGACCTAGACCATTTCATGGAGACCAGGTTTCACCTGGAGGGAGTCAAGGCTGGCTGCCTTAACAAACCGCTCCTGCCTGTAAAGATGTTTTCCTTATAAGGAGGAAATCATCTTTACGGCAGGGATATCCATTTAACAGTGATCGTAGAAAAAAGGGGGTGATGTTAAATGTCTATCTATCACTGCTCAATTAAGATCATAAGCCGTAGTAGCGGACGATCCGCTGTCTCAGCTGCAGCTTACCGATCAGGAGAAAATTTATACAACGAAGAGACCGGTCTCATGTATGACTATACCGCAAAGGAAGGTGTCATCATGAACGAGATCATGCTCCCTGATGGTGCTCCGACAAGATTGCTCGACAGGGCTACTCTTTGGAATGAAGTACAAAAGATCGAAAAAAGGACGGATGCACAGTTTGCCAGAGAGGTTGAAGTTGCTCTCCCGTGTGAACTCACACGTGAACAGCAGATAGAATGTGTAAGATCCTTCATAAAGGAAAACTTCACTTCTAACGGTATGATCGCAGACTGGGCATTACATGATAAAGGTGACGGCAATCCGCATGCTCACATCCTCCTTACCGTCCGAGGGATAAATGAAAAGGAAGGATGGCAAGTAAAGCAGAAATCGGTCTTTGCAAATGCGAGAGATGAGAAAGGAAAGCCTGTCTTTGATCCTTCAAAGCCGTCATACGATCCTGCCAATAAAGAAAAGACGTCAAGGTACCGTATACCGGTACTTGATGAGAATGGCATGCAGAAAGTAAGGATACGTGAAGGAAAGGGAACGGAGTTTTTATGGGAGCGCATATCCATACCTGCAAATGACTGGAACGAACATGGCAAATGTGAACAGTGGAGAGCTTCGTGGGCTGAGCACTGCAACACTTATCTCCCACACGAGCTTCGTATAGACCACAGATCCTTTGAGAGACGGGGGATAGATATGGAACCGACGATACATGAAGGAGTCACTGCAAGAAAGATTGAAAAAGAAGGAAAGATATCTGACCGGTGCGAGATGAACCGCTCCATAAGGCTAAGGAATCAGATACGCCAAAAGATAGCTGAACAGTTTAAAGAACTGTCGCAGCACATCATCACGAAAGCGAGGGATATATATGAACGATTTACTAAGATCATCACAGGTAGAAAATCTGGAGGAGCTGATAGGGATACTGGAAAAACAGGAAGAGATGGTATCTCTCATGGAAGATCTGCAAATACTGAACGATTCATTGGAACAGGAACTGGCTCAGACAAGACAGCTTCTGTCGGAGAAGGAGGAAGAGCTGGACGAGCTGATGAGATTAGCAGACAGCTTGAACAGCGAGAACGAACGTCTCTCCTCACAGATAAGAGAATTGATGAGCTTAAGAGAATAAAACAAAAAAAGGAGGTCTCACTGGATGAAAGGATCAGAAACATCATGGAGCATCGAGGATCTCGTGGATCGGATGGAAGAACTACAATCACTAAACGAGATACTGGAACAGGAGAACATACAGAAGGACGAACAGATTCAGCAGCTCTCATCAGAGATATCAGATCTGCAATCTACTCTGCTAACATTAAAGAATCAGTTGCTGGAAAAGAGCGAGACGATCGTGAAGCAAAAAGGCTCAGACCTGATCCTAGCAGAGAACGAACAGCTGAAAGCGAAAGACAGACAGCTCGTGAAAGAGATAAGCGATATAAAAAGCCGGGCCGAGAAAGCGGTCCGTACCTGTAATGAAAAAAATGAATCTTATAAACAAAGCATGGAATTCAGGCTCAAAAAACACTCAGAAGACCTTGAAGATAAATACAATACTGATGTTAAAGAACGTACATCTTTGTTGATTGTATCTGTCATCTACTCACTGTTAGTGACTTTTGCGTTCATCTTAAAGAACGATACCCTTAGGAATGATCTGGCAGATATCTTTGGATTCTTTAAAGATATCTTCTATCATACGATAGAGATTGGAGAATGTGCTGCACAGATTTTCATTGATATCCCGATAGTTGGAGATATGCTGTTTGCATCAGTCACATGCCTTATCAGCGTTGCCATCCTGGCGATAGAAGGGCTGATAGTTTACTTCCTGCTAAAAGGATATATCACCTGGTACCAAAAAGAGATCAGTGATGAGGCGTCATTTTTGACAGCAGTGGTTACATTCTTGCTTACCCTCTTCTTTGCAGATGAGATAAGAAGTGTCATACCGATCAACGTGGTAGTCATCAATCTGCTGTCGCACGTGACATTCGTCATCTTCAAGCTTTGGAGACTACATGCATGCGATGATTGATGCAGGTGATCAGATGTTTTTATGATATTTCAAAGTGATCTGCGCATCAAGAGCAGGGACTTCGTCGTGGCAGTGCCACCTCTTGACGCTTCGATCCCTTTAAAATGAAGTATGATCAAGCGGTTCTGATAACAGGACCGCACTTATGACATCTGATCAGGTATCACAGCTGATATAAGCCTGTAGGATATATTTTTAGCTATAAATATGTTATACTATTATTGAAGGAGAACATAGATGATCACTTTTACTATCGATGAAATAACTGCCTGTTTAAAGGATACTCAGACCGGTGATATTGTTGAAACTGAGATCGTTCGTATAAGGCGAAAGAGCTTTCTTTCTAAATTCAATGAACGGACCGGATGGTACGTGAATTGGTCGAAGTTTCCTGAAGCAGTTGAAGTATATGCGCTTGTTTTAAAAGGGACCATGGACATTCAGGGATTGGTTGCTATAGAGCCGGACAATGATTCTCAGGCGGTACATATACATTGGGCATGTACTGCACCCCACAATAATATCTGGGAAAACGGAACCAAGAAGTATTCCGGAGTTGGCGGTCACCTTTTTGCGATAGCCGGTAATAAATCAGTTGAGTACGGTTTCGGCGGTTTTGTTTATGCTGAGGCAATGGATGCTGAAATACTACAGCACTATCAAAGGAATTTCGGTGCCGAATTATTCCCATACGGATTGACTCCACACCCCTATCGCTTTATCATCGATGAAAACAATATGAAAAAAATCACGG
>Ga0247610_10005275_pt1 | contig 13634 bp, 11 predicted proteins | sample 174DNAGHGhighgp2_FD_193483 | JGI IMG/M metagenome (GOLD analysis project Ga0247610, IMG submission 193483) | Sheep rumen microbial communities from Palmerston North, Manawatu-Wanganui, New Zealand - 1742 DNA GHGhigh gp2 | ecosystem: Host-associated > Mammals > Digestive system > Stomach > Rumen...
GGCGGCGTCGGCGAGGCTGTTGGTGGTGCCGTCGGCAAGGATGAGGTCTATGCGCTTGCCGCATTGTATGTCAATGGCGGCGCCGGCTGTGGAGGTGAGGTTGAGACCGTTGAGAGTGAACTTGCATTTGTAGGCGCCGTTGTAGGTCAACGAGCCGGCAGTGCCGGTGCCGCTGAGCACAAACTCCTGCTCCTCCCACACGTTGGTGTTGGTGATGACGACGTTGCCTGCCGTCACGGTGGCTGTGACGCCTGTGACGGAGGCGGGGATGTTCACTGCTGCCGTGTTGCCGTCCCATGTTATGGTCACGGGGTTGACGACGGTGATGCTGTCTATCTCTGCCACGCTGTAGGCCTTGGCGCCGATGGTCAGCGTCTGGCCTGCATCGTCGTAGGTATAGACCGATGCCTCGCTCATGGCGTAGCGTGTGCTCTCGCCGCCCTGCCACACGCGTATGCTCTGTGCCCCTGCCGTGGCTGCCACGGCAGCGAGGGCTAATGTAAGTAGTGTGCGTCTCATGGTCGTTAACGTATGAATTTCAAGGTTCTGTTGCCTAAGCGGGCTATGTACATGCCGCGTGAGAGGTCACTGATGTTGAACTCGCTGCGGCGGCTGTTTACTGACTCCTGACGCACGACACGTCCCAGTGCGTCGTAGATGAGGAGCATGCCCGTACCCGATGCCACGATGATGTTGCGTTGGAGGTTGAGGTCGTCGGTGGAGGCGCCGGGAGCCTGCACGGCAGATTGTGTGGAGGTGAAGGATATACTCTTGAGCACCGACAGGCCGTAGTTGACGTTCGTGCCGTCGGCTTTCGTCACCACGAGGTTGCCGGCCTCGAAGGTCAGCTTGCGCACATCGGTGCGAGCGATGTTCTCTGTGCAGCAGTCTGTGACTACTGACAGGTAGGTGTAGTCGTCTGCCACGGCCTTGCCGCCGGTGGCGGCAGCGATGGCGAGACCCAGAAGTAGGCGTTTCGTCATATCTATGATGGTTTAAGGGTTAGAACTTTAGCTTATAGCCGATGTTGATGGCGTGGATGTTATGGTCGCCATCGTCGTCGTCCTCGTGGTTGAAGATGTAGCCCAGCTGCAGGCGGTGCTGCTTGGTGACGTTATATTCCACGCCGGCCGAGGCGCGCACCTTGTCGGCATGGAAGCCGTCGGCCATGTCGTTGAAGACCTCAGCATAGACGTATGGCGTGAAGGCCCACCCCTTCTTGTCAATCTCTAAGGTGAGGCGTGAGCGCAGGGTGTGCAGCGTCTTGCCGTTCTTCTCCTTGTTGGTGTTCAGCCACTCCTGATTGTGTTCGGCAAGGTAGCTGCTGGTCACGTCCTGTGGCGTGGCGCTATCGTCGTTGAGGTCGAGGGCGTAGATGGACTCGTCGGCTTGCCAGTAGCGTATCACCTCGTCGTAGCCCATCAGGTTGCCCTCTATGTCGTAGCTCGGCTCGCGGTATTTCGTGACCTGACGTGTGCGGTTGACCTCCTTCGTGGGCACGAAAGACAGCTGATAGCGCTCGCGCAGGGTGAGGCGCAGCACCTGCCAGAACTTGCATGTGTATGCACCGTCGATGTTCAGGCGGTGCCTGGGTCGCCAGTAGGCCTCGGTGATGCGTGTGGCGTCATTGTAGCCGCGGAAGCGGTAGGTGGTGGCATCGACGGCGGTGTAGGTGGGTGCTCCCATGAAGCTGGCGAAGTCGGTGTTCTCGCTGGCTCCCGTGGCACGGTATTTCCACTCCGTCTTGTGGGCCGTCTCCTCGGCGGCGTGCTTCATGATGAAGGTGTAGCCGAGGCCGAACTTCCAGTGCTTGCTGGGCTTCCATGCCAGGCTGAGGCCTATGTCCACGCGGCTGGCCTCGTTGAACCAGTCGTTGGTGCGGAAGCCCGCGTCGAGTCCTATCGACAGGTCGTAGGGCAGCACCTTCGTAGCGCTGACTTCCGTCCAGATGGCACCCGTGCTCTTGCCGGCATCGTCACTGACGTAGTCTGCTTGCGCGCGTGCCTGCGCGCATATTAATAGTATAGGTATGATGAATAGCCTTCTCATTTTACATCCTGCATTTCACGTCCTACATCTCACGTCCTACATCTCCTTTGGCATGCGTCCGAAGCGGGATATGCTGTTGCCGATGTCGGCCGGGTCATTGTAGAAGATACGTATCATGGCGCTGTCCTTGAGGAAGTCGAGCGTGCCAATCTCTATGCGTGTAATCTTCACGCCGACACGTTTCTCGAGGTCGGCGATGAGCTCCTCGCGCTTGTCGGGAGTGATGAGCTTCACGTTGTCGTAGAGGATGATTTTCGAGCACTCGTCGCTGATCATCTTCGAGTTCTCGAAGAGCCATGCCAGTACGATGAACACTATGTTGACAAATACTATGGTCACTATGCCCACGCCGTCCCAGTAGTCGGCCTTGGGGTGATAGTCGCCGCGGGCCACGGCATTGACGACGCTCACGGCAATGAGCATGAAGAGGTACGTCATCTCGCGGATAGGCACGGCCTCCGTGCGGAAACGCATGATGCCGAAGATGGCAAAAAGACCCATGGCGGCACCCAGCTCCATGCCTCCGCCCTCCATGAGGCTCACCAGCAGGAAGATGCTTATGGACATGAGTATGAAGATGAACATGTAGTCGCGGCGATGGCTGCGGGGGAAGTAGAACTTACGCGCTATCACCGTCACGACAATGGCGTTGATGACGAAGCGGATGAGCAGTGAGATAAACTGCTGCGGATCGAACAGCGTTACGCCGAACATGTCGCCTAACGCATAGTTAATCTGAGTGAAATCCATAAATATTTATTGTTAATTGTTTGCTGTCTGTTTCTTTTATGAGTCTCGTGCCTCCTGACTCCCATGTGCTGTGGCAATGTGTCGCTGGGCAGTGGCGATGAACGTCTCACGAGGCTGCGCGGCGGCAGCTTGTGGCACGGCCTTCGGGGCGTCACTGCGGAATCACGAAGTTGTGGCGTGCCAGCTTGCTCACGCACACGAGCTTTGGCTTGAAGAGGTTGCTCTTCAGCGTGCCGTTGGTGACGATGGAGCCGATGCAGTACTTCGAGAATCCCGATGCCTTGATGCGCAGCTGCCGCAGGATGTCCAGCACGGGCGAGAAGACATTGCCGTCGCGCTTGAGCTCGATGATGACGAGGTCGCCGGTGCCGGAGGAAAGCCCCGTCTCCATGTTCACAAAGCGCACGTCGAAGTCTATGGTGAGGCGCTCCGTCTTGCCGTAGTTGACGAGGGTGATGCGCCTGAAGTTGTTCTGCACGGTGGGGATGATGTCGTTGAAGGTGACGCCCGTCAGACCCTCTATGAATGCCGAACCTCCGGCCTCCACGAGGTCGGCACCTTCCTGCGTGGGCACGGTGATGCGTTTCTTCTTGGTGCGGCCGTGGTTGTTCTTCGTCTTCACCTCGAGGAAGGTGAGGTCCGAGTCGAGGTATGTGCGCACGCGTATCTTCTGGCGCGGCGCACGCTTGTTGTGGTGCTCCAGGAAGAAGCGGTGACCGGGAGTGTCCCAGTAGGTCGTCTCGTAAGAGGCTATGCGCTTGTCGTCAATCTGCTGGGCGAAGTATTGACCTTGGGCCAGCTCCATGAGTGCTGCGAGTTCTGCCTTGCTCGTCACAAACTTCGTGTCGGTGCGGTTGAGCAGCTTCACACCGCTCATCTCGTCGAGAGAGATGGGCGTGAGGTGTGCGAGCCATGAGCGGATCGTTTCGTCGTTATTCATGCATTCCGTTGCGTTTGTGGCTGCAAATATAGTTATAACTTGCAAGTTTCAGCATGAAAGTTTAAAGTTTTTGCATGTCCGACGTCATTTTTTCTGCAAAAAGCCGTTTTGTGTCAACTAAAACCTTTATCTTTGTCGCCGAAAGGCTACGCCACGCTGCATCATCAGCCGTCCCCTTCGGCGTAAAGCCCAGAACTCTCAACCCTCAACCAACAACAATAATGGCAGACAAGAAAGAAATCATCTCCAGCGCCGAGGAACGCATGGAAGAAGCCGTGATGTATCTCGAAGACGCCCTGGCACGCATCCGTGCCGGCAAGGCCAACGTGAAACTCCTCGACGGCATTCGTGTTGACAACTACGGGTCTATGGTGCCCATCAACAACTGCGCCGCCGTGACGACACCCGACGCCCGCACCATCGCCATCAAGCCCTGGGACAAGTCGATGTTCAAGGTCATCGAGAAAGCCATCATCAACTCCGACCTGGGCATCATGCCCGAGAACAACGGCGAGATTATCCGCATCGGCATACCGCCTCTCACCGAGGAGCGCCGCAGGCAGCTCAACAAGCAGTGCGGCAAGGAAGGCGAGCAGGCCAAGGTGAGCATACGCACGGCACGTCGCGACGGCATCGAGCAGCTGAAGAAGGCTGTCAAGGACGGTCTCAGCGAAGACCATCAGAAGGACGGTGAGGACGAGCTGCAGAAGCTCCACGACAAGTTCGTAAAGAAGATTGATGCCCTCCTTGCTGCCAAGGAGAAGGAAATCATGACCGTCTGAGCGACGGACGCTAAAGGTGGGTGCCGATGACAGGTATCGTCATACGTAACACAGGGAGCTGGTACGACGTCCGCACGGACGACGGCCAGCTCTTTGCTTGTAAGGTGAAGGGTAACTTCCGCCTGCGGGGCATACGCAGCACAAACCCCGTGGCCGTGGGCGATGTCGTGGAGTTCCGCCCGACGGCCGAGATGTCGTCAAAGCCCTGCGGCGAGGGGCGCGACGGCGAGCCCTCGCCTCTGCCAGCTGCTCTCATCACTGAGATCCGCGACCGCCGCAACTACATCATACGCCGTGCATCAAACCTCTCCAAGCAGAGCCACATCATTGCCGCCAACGTCGATCTGGCATGCCTCGTGGCTACGGTGGCACATCCCGAGACATCGACGACATTCATCGACCGCTTCCTGGCATCGGCAGAGGCATACCGTGTACCCGTCTGCATAGTGTTCAACAAGACTGACCTCTACGACAGCGACGAACGCCGCTATCTTGACGCCATCATGTCGCTATACCGCTACATAGGCTACGACGTCGTGGCCACGTCGGCCACCAGCGGCGAAGGCATAGACGCCCTCGTCAGGCGCCTGCGCGACAAGACGACCCTCTTCAGCGGCAACAGCGGCGTAGGCAAGTCAACGCTCCTCAACCGCCTCGTGCCCGAGGCCAGGGCCAGAGTCGCCGAGCTGAGCACGGCACACGACCAGGGCCAGCACACGACGACCTTCAGCGAGATGTTCGACTTGCCGGGCGGGGGCCAGATCATCGACACGCCGGGCATTCGCGGCTTCGGCACCTTCGACTTCGAGCGCGAGGAGGTGGGCCACTATTTCCGCGAGATCTTCGCCACCAGTGCACGATGCCGCTTCGGCAACTGCACACACACACACGAGCCGGGGTGCGCAGTAAGAGAAGCTCTCGACAACCATCTGATTGCCGAGAGCCGTTATCTGTCGTACCTCTCCATGCTCGACGATAAGGACGAGGGAAAGTACCGTGAGAGGATAAGGGGCTGAGTTCCTGTGCTATTCCGTGGCAAATACCATGGCGTATATGCCGGCACGTTCGCCCAGGTTGGCATTGACGGTGAACGTCGCCGTCTTCCATTTGCCGTTTGCCTGCTCGGGGCCTATGGCACTGGCCGTCAGCGTGGCAGGATATTCGTTGTAGGTGGTGCCGCCGCCGTTGGGGTTGCGGTTGGGCATCTTGATGGTGCCTTGGGCCTCGCCAAACACCCATTTGCCGTCAACCTTCTGTGCCGGCACGTCGGCAAAGGTGGCCTCGCCCCAGTAGGAACTCTTGTAGCGGATGTCGAAGTTCGAGCTGTTCTGCACGGCGGCGCTGACGAAGACGGTGTCGGTGACGTTGGGCATCTTCAGACCTTGAAAATGCTGGCTGTTGCCAGTGGTGGTACCGAGGTAGTTGGCTATCAGGGTCGAAGACTCGGGAACCGAGGTGTCGTCATCATTGTTCTTGCAGCCGGTGAACAGCAGCCCGCCGACGAGGGCGATGGCAAGGAGTAGGAGATTCTTTTTCATGTTGATGTGTTGTGAATGGTTTTGTGCTTGTAAATGTAGTCGGATAGAGCGGTGCAAAGATAGGATATTAGTGCCAAACGACAGTAATATATGAGTCTCTTTTTTCATCTTCTTACATAAAAAAGTGCAGAAAGGCCTTTTATTCGGCTTTTTTGTTGTATCTTTGCGCCCGAATGAGTTAAACATGCCGTAAATGCGAATCATAACGACTGCCATACTTCTGCTATGCTCTGCCGTCGCACACATCAGTGCCGAGGGACGCCTTGACATTGCCGATGCCGGTATGCCTGCTGACTCGCTGCACACCACCGACATAGAGGAAATCGTCGTCGTCTCAACACCTAAGGAGACGGCACGCCTGCGGCAGCAGCCTATCTCGGCAACGGCATTCGCACAGGACGAGATGCGGCAGCGTAACATCGACGGCATGAAAGCACTGACGGCCCACGTGCCGAACCTCTTCATTCCTGCCTATGGCTCGCGTCTCACCACGAGCGTGTATATCCGTGGCATAGGCTCGCGCACGGGCACACCGGCTGTGGCGCTGTATGTCGATGGCGTGCCGCAGATCTCGCCGGCAAGCTTCGACTTCAACTTCAGCGACGTGGACCGCATCGACGTGCTGCGGGGAGCGCAGGCCACACTCTACGGACGCAACTCCATGGGTGGGGTGGTGCGTGTCTTCACTAAGAACCCATTCCACTATCAGGGCACAGACATCACCCTCAACGGTGCCATACTCCCATCCGGATTCCCCAACGGCCGACCCGACGGCGGGCCGGGACGGGGGCGTGCCACAGTGACCCACTACCACCGCATCAGCGATAAGCTGGCATTCTCGGCCAACTTCTTCGGCGAGCGCGACGGGGGCTTCTTCCGCAATGCAGGTCGCGACGACGAGCTCATAGACTCACAGACAGACCTCGGCGGACGCCTGCGACTCATCTGGCGACCCAAGGCAACCCTTGACATCGACGTCACGGCAAGCCACGAATGGCTACGACAGGGGGGCTACCCATACGAGTACCAAGGCATCGTGGGCAAACCCACCACGCCAGACCCCGCACACCCTGTCGGCACCGTGGCCTATGACAACCGCAGTGGCTACCGACGCAACCTCACGAATGCCGCCGTCACCATCGACAAGCGGTGGAGGCGTGCCACACTGACGAGTGTCACGGGATTCCAGCACCTCCACGACCGTATGGACCTCGACCAGGACTTCACCGACCGCAACCTCTACACCCTCATGCAGCGGCAGAACGTCAACACCATCAGCGAGGAGATTATAGTGCGCAATCCTGCAACACAACCAGCGGATGCCAAAGCGCCTGACAACAGATGGGCATGGCTCTTCGGCATAGCTGCCATGCGTCAGTGGAACACCACCGACGGACCCGTGAGTTTCAACGACGACGGACTGGCATGGCTCAACGGACTCGTCAACAATATGGCCAACACTCACATGCCCGAGGTGAGCACCACGCAATATACCATGAACTTTATGTTCAACAACCAGGTCCTCGGACGCCAGCTCGGATTCCCCGGCACTTACAAGATGCCCGTGAGCAACGCCGCCCTCTTCCACCAGAGCACGATTGACAACCTCTTCGGCGCGGAGGGACTTTCCCTCACGGCAGGGCTGCGCATAGAGTACGAGTACCTGAGTCTCGACTACGACGCGCGCTATGGCTTCGACCAGAGCTATGCCCTCGGCGGCAGGCTGACATATCCCGACGGCAGCGTACGCGAAGGCATGGTGCTCGTGCCGGAGTCACACTTCCGAGTTGACGATGCCATGCAGGGCAATGTCCACGACGACTACGTGAAGCTGCTGCCAAAGTTCACGCTCCAGTGGTCGCCAAAAGGCAGCAATGCCACGCCGCTGCAGACAGTCTATGCCAGCATCTCCAGGGGCTACCGCTCGGGAGGCTACAACTGCCAGATGTTCAGCGAGCTGCTGCAGGCACGTATGCAGTCGCGCATCATGAAGAACGTCACGGCATCCACGATGCCCATCGTGCGCGAGCAGCCGTCGATGCCCGATGTCGCCAAGGCCACGATAGAGCAGATACTGACATCAATGTCGGAGGACAAGCCCAGCGACGTGACGGCACTAACATGGTACAAGCCCGAGTCGTCATGGAACTACGAGGTCGGGGCGCATCTCAACTTCTTCGACTCGCGACTGCAGGCCGATGCTGCACTCTTCTATATGGACACGCGCGACCGCCAGCTCTCGCAGATGGCTGCCGGAGGACTCGGACGCGTCACCGTCAACAGCGGTCACAGCCGGAGCCTGGGAGCCGAGCTGTCACTGCGTGCCCGCGTGACCGACGACCTCGACCTTCAGGCTGCCTACGGGTTTACCGACGCGCGCTTCACCGACCAGGAGATGGTGAATGGCAGCACCCTCGCCGACAAGGCTTTCGTGCCATTCGTGCCGAGACACACCCTCAGCGTGGGAGCCACACAGTCATGGAGCATTCCGTCAAGACGGTGGATGGAGGCCGTCTTGCTACATGCCGACTACCGTGCCGCAGGGCGTGTCTATTGGAACGAGGCCAACAGTGCATCGCAGGCTTTTGCCGGGATGCTAAATGCACGTCTCACGCTGCGATGCTCGCAGCCGCAACCGAAGACCGACCACCCCGTGGCCTTCGACATAGCACTCTATGCTACCAACATCCTCGCCACTCGCTATCAGACTTTCTATTTCGAGACCATGCAGCGCGGCTTCGCACAATATACACGCCCCACGGAGCTTGGCATCGAGCTCCGCCTCCGTTTCTGATGCCTTTTTCGTCAGAAAACGCCCATTTCATCGAGCCGACACCCCTTTTTCATCGAGCCGGCACCCCTTTTTCTTTGTTGTCCGCAATGGTGATACCGAGACGTATGTTGAAGAGCCATCCCTTCGGGCCTCGCCTCCGCTAAGCATTCCCCAAGTTCAGCCACCAGTATCTTCCAGACGAGGTGTTTTCATCCCCTAGGCGAGTATTATAACTCCCCTAGGCGAGTATTATAACTCCCCTAGGCGAGTATTGTAACTCCCCTAGGGGATGCATGTGCCTCGCCTAGGGGATGCATGTGCCTCGCCCAGGGGATGCATGTGCCTCGCCCAGAGGATGCATGTGCCTCGCCCAAGGTCGAGCGCAGTGTGCAATCTTTCATCACGTCAGATCAAATATTCAAATTTGAATATAATTATGTCTCTGTTTCCGTAAATTGTCAATTTTAAAACTTGCATTTTCTGGTAAAACGACTTGCACTTTTACGCCATCACGCTCGGTGAAATGGGCGTTTTTTGAGGAAATATCGGTAATATACACACTTTTTACCGTTTTATAACATAAAATCTAAGTATAAAGCTGTATCTTTGCACCGCAAATTAACGATAATAGCAGTTTTATTCTAAAAGTAACACGTAAAGTTTAAAAATGAAAACGAAACACACATTACTTTTCCTTATGATGGGTGCGTCAATGCTTGGCGCATGCGTCTCGGAGGATCAAGACTTGGCTCCCAATCTGAGCCAGACAGGTGTGGCTAAGAAAGGTCGCCTCACCGTGAACCTCAACTCGAATGCGCGCTTCGATGTGACAACCCGTGCTCTGAATGAGGCCAACTACCGTAACACAAACAACTACACTGTCCAGATCTTCAAGTCGGGCAGCGATGCACCCCTCATGACATGTCTGGGGTCTGAGCTCACCACCAACCTGCCAAAGGAACTTGAGATCGGGTCCTACGTGGTGACAGCATCCTATGGCACGGAGAGCAAGGCTTCGCGCAGCGACTTCCGCGTTGAGGGCAGCAAGACCTTCACCATCGAGGCCGACAAGGATGCCAGCGTCAACGTTGACTGCGCACCCACCTGTGGTAAGGTCAGCGTGGCCTTCGATTCCGAAATGGCTACTTATTATGATAACTACAGTGTGACATTCGGCGGCACTCAGGCCCTCGGCACAGAGACCTTCGGATGGGCAAAGGCAGACACGGATCCTTGGTATGTGCAGCTCGGCACATCGGCAGAGACCATTAACTACACCATCTCCCTCACAGCCAAGAGCGAATATGCCATCACCGATGCCGCCGGCAACAAGCAGACCACCGGCACGGTGACAGGCACCTTCCAGCTCGAGCGCAACAAGGCTCAGAAGCTCATCGTGAAGCCCAACTACGTGGCTCCCACAGAGGGTGGCATAACAATCACTATCATCATTGACGACAGCGTCAACGAGAGACAAGAGACCATTACAGTGCCTGTGAGCTGGGTCTAAGCAGCAGGACAGCAAAATACTAAATCGTCAAAATAACGTCTAAACAAATGAAACTGAAATACACATACCTCACGGGCATCGTCGCTGCTGCCATGTTCACTGCCTGCTCAAGCGATACAGACAGCGTAGCACCTAACGGCGACACTGGCATGATGGCGGTCAACGTCACCAAGGAGACGCCAGAAACTACGCGTGCCAACACCCAAGTCTATGACTTCCCCGTCATCGTGAAAGATGCTGAAGGCAACGTCGTGAAGAGCTACGAGCGTGCCGAAGACGTGCCCTCCACGGTGCTGATGGCCGTCGGCAACTACGTCGTGGAAAGCCACACACCCGGCGAAATCCAGAAGCGCATGACAACTCCATACTACTTCGGTTCCGCCGACATGGAGATCAAGAAAGACCTCACGACGAATGTCGATGTCATCTGTAAGATGCTCAACAGCAGCATACAGATGCAGTACGATGCCGACTTCCTGAACCTCTTCACGGCGTGGACCATCACGCTCGACGACGGCACGGAGACGGCTCTCGCCTTCACCAACAACGACGGCAACACCCCCGAGGCTGTTTACTGGTACTTCGAGAACACCCCCGAGGAGCTGACCCTCCAGTTCAAGGGCACAACGAAAGCCGGTGCCGTCATCTCTGCCACACGCACACTGCAGAAGGACGAGGTCGCCCTCAAGGAATATGCTGATGCCGACAAGAAGTTCGTCGGCGGCGATGTCCTCGTCATCAACTTCTCACCCGTGGAGAGCACATCTGGCAACGTCACCGAGATCCTTATCAATGCCAACGTGTCGTTCGACGAGAGCGAGACAACGATACCCGTTGACGTCACTGTCGCAAGCCTGACACCAGGGACGGACGAGCCGGGCACGGGCGACGACCCCACACCGGGCGGCGACGACCTCATCACACTCACCATCCCCGCTCCTGTCACGTTGTCGTCCGACGAGGCTGCTACCGCCGACCCATCGACGGGCGACGTCACCATGGCGGCACAGAATGGGCTGAAGAGCGTCATCGTGAAGGTCCAGTCATCCAGCGATGAGATGATGGAACAGCTGGCCGCCGTGGCCGACGGGTACCCAGGCGTTGACCTCGTCAACGGATGCGAGGTCGTGGGCAACCAGAACCTCGTGGCATTCCTGGGGAACCTGGACAAGGAAATCACCGTTCCTGCCGAGGGCGACACCAACTATACCTTCCCCGTGGGACAGTTCTACCTCTTCCTCGGCATCCTGCCCGGTGAGCATAACTTCCTTATGACCGTCACTGACATGCAAGGCAATAAGAAGACGGGTACCGTTAAAGTCACCATCACGGAATAATCGCTTTTAAATTTTGAACCTAACGATACTGCAAAACAAAATGAAAAGGATATTATATATTTGCTCACTCCTCACGGCTTTCGTGCTATGCACGTCGTGCAGCAGTGACATCGAGAAGGCCGAGCAGGGCTACCTCAAGCTGGAGATGAACACCCTGGTCAACACCAACACACGTGCCTCTGCACCTGCCGGCTACGCACCGAAGACCATATACGTCGAACTGGTCAACAGCGCAAGCACCGTCATAGCATCCACCAACGACTTCGACAACGATGCCGACTTCAAAGGCAAGACCTTCGAACTCGAACCCGGAATATATACCGTCAACGCCCATTCCGCAGGTTGGGACGGAGCAGGGTCGGGACTCGACGCTCCCTACTACGCCGGTACGGCCACCGTCACCGTCACCGCAGGCACCATCTCAACGGCCAAGGTTACTCTGACGCAGAACAATGTCAAGGTGACAGTGAACTGGGACGAGAGCATCTCCGAAAACTTCGCCGAGGCCACTTCCTCTGTCGAGTCGAGCATCAGCGGCGTGAGCCCCATCGTCTTCACCATGGGTCAGACAACACAGCCTGCCTACTTCCCCGTCTCCGACCTCACCTTCGCTCTCAATGTTAAGAACAAGAGCGGACAGTCCTTCACTCAGAGCAACACCTTCAATGACCTCAACGCCAAGGACCACCTCGTAGTGACCTACAAGCTCGCCGAGGCAGGCAGCGAGGGCAACGTCAGTGTCTTCGTCGATGACGCCACTCACACCTACACCTGGACAATCCAGATACCTCGCAAGAGCAGCATCTCACTCGATGCCAAGGCTGTGAACGCATGGAGCAACTTCGGCGTGGCAAGCTGCACCGTCACCAAGTCGGCAACCTTCGACGACAATGCCGTGACGCTCCAGTACAAGAAAGCTTCCGATGCCGAGTGGACTACCGTTGCCAACAACCAGCTGACAGCCAGCGCTACAGGCTACTCATACAAGCTCACAGGCCTGACACCTGCCACACCCTACTCCTACCGCTTCGTTTACGCCACTGCCGATACCGAGGTCCTCAGCAACGAGGTCAACTTCACCACCGAGGCGCAGACGCAGCTCTACAACGCAGGATTCGAGAACTGGTACTCTGAGGGCAAAATCGCCTATTGCGGACTGCAGGCTGACGGCAAGTACTGGAACTCCAGCAACGGCGGTGCAGCAACATACGTCGGCAGCGTGACAACACAGGACACCGGCTTCAAGCATGGCGGCAACTCGTCGGCAAAGCTCGCCACCAAGTGGGCTGTCCTCAAGCTCGCAGCAGCAAGCCTCTTCACCGGCGACTTCATTGGGCTTATCGGCACCAAGGGCGCAAAGCTCGACTGGGGTGTTCCCTTCACATCACGTCCTACTGCCCTCAAGGGATATTACAGCTATGCTCCGGGTTCCATCAACCGCGGCGATCAGCCCTCGGGCGTCGGCGCTCCCTCCAAGGGCTCCAACGACGAATGTCAGATCTTCTGCGCACTCGTCACCGAGCAGTTCCATGTTGCCAATGCTGAAGCTTCCGGCTACGAGATGACGACAGGTCTCGACTGGGAGAACGACCCCAGAGTGGTGGCCTACGGACAGATGACACAGGGCACAAGCAGCAATGGCGCATGGCAGGAACTCAACATCCCATTGAAGTACCACTCTACGACAGCAAAACCGACACACCTCATCATAGTATGCTCGGCAAGCAAGTACGGAGACTACTTCTACGGCTCTGACAGCTCCGTCCTGCACCTCGATGACTTCGAAATGGTCTATGGCGACAACCCAACGGTAAAATAAGATGTAATGATAAAGCAACCTAGTAGATACCTTTTCGGGCTGCTACTGGCACTCTGTGTGCCGGTAGCAGCCTACTCGCAGACTAATGCACAGAGACGGTCGGCACGACAGACAACCTACAAACAGCCGGCACGGG
>Ga0247610_10005278_pt1 | contig 13630 bp, 12 predicted proteins | sample 174DNAGHGhighgp2_FD_193483 | JGI IMG/M metagenome (GOLD analysis project Ga0247610, IMG submission 193483) | Sheep rumen microbial communities from Palmerston North, Manawatu-Wanganui, New Zealand - 1742 DNA GHGhigh gp2 | ecosystem: Host-associated > Mammals > Digestive system > Stomach > Rumen...
TTGATGGGTACGATAGGCAGTCGGAAGGTGTGGTGCGGATTACGTCAAATACTCTTTCACCAAAGGGAAAGGAAGATTTTACTCAATCCGTACTGAATACCGAGGTCATTCGGAAACAGCGATTTACCTTTGCATCGTCAAAAAGAAGCTGCCTGTTGATGGCAATAGTAAGATGTTACTTTGAAGACACTTTGGTAGTTATACTATAGCTGTTTTCTAAAAATAATTAAAAATGGGCCTCAAGAACACTTTTCCATTTTCTTCTTTGCTTTTTTTTATTACCTTTGTGGTCAATAATTGGCAATCCCCATCAAGGAAAGTCTAAAAACCGTACTTAGTATTAACAATATTTGCAACTAATGTATCAATTTATTACTTGAATGGATTTTATTAAATACATTATAGAAGCAGACAATAATCCCCAAGAAGGATTTGTCTCTTTTGACAGTTCTGACCATATCAGATTTCAAAATGGAAAGGCTGTATCTGGACATAATTATGGATGCCACAGAAGATTTATTATCGAAAAAAACATTGAAGACAATGAGGGCTATACTATTACATTATACAATTTAGATGGAGTCCACCCGTTATGGCGCAATAATATTCAGATGGCCCCCAAACAAATGAAAATAGTTAATGCAAACGGGAACGTGTTTCAATTTCGTGGTTATGGCTATGATCAATTAGGTGCTGCTTTCTCAGACTATGGAATAGAGATCATGGTTGATGATAATAAAATCTCTAGAATACAACTTAACATGTTCGACAGAAAAATTAGTATTGTTTATCTCCCTTAAGACAATTATAAAATGGATAATTTCATACGTAATAGCAATAGTATTCATTTGTTCGAAGACGTAACGGAAGACATTCTGAATCTGTTTTTGAAACAAAGACAAGAAATGAAAGAGATTTGGGAAAAAAATCCCAATAACACATTGTCATATGAAAAATTAATAGATGAATTAACATCTATGCCAGTGACTGTTTATTTTCAAAAACAGAAAAAAGACGAGAAAACAGACCGGCTTCGTCAACGAATTATTATACAAATTGCGGAAGAAAGAGCTGTTGAAATGCGAACATCTTTGTGGACTATTAATAATGACGCATTTACTCAAAGTTTCTGTTTGTTGATTGGTAAGATTAGGGAAATCGATTTTTTTAATCCGCCCAAGAAAGATGTCATCACTAAAACGTGTAAGATTCGATTAGTTGGATATAATGAAAATGTCGGTTCTAACGAACCTCTATTTACATCTTTGCTAAAAGATATAGAATCATTATCATTACCTACACAGGAAATCAACAAGGATAAGGATCAGCAGATATGGACAAAATATGTTGAAGCACTAAAAAGACTTATTAAGCAAAAAGAACAGATTTGGAAAATTCAGAAAATTGACAAGACCTATAGTGAACGTCTTGATCAATTCACCCAAGAAAGAGCACGATATGTTGATATTTTCATTAATGAAAAGGATGTAGCAGAACAATTCGAAAAGGAACTACGTGATTATTTTGGCGAAGAAGAACTATATGATAACGGGGTCTCTGATAGAAGCGCATTTATAGAATTCAATTCTTATAGAGAACTAAATGATGAGGAAGAGACAACAGTTAGGGATATGGCTTCGAAGTATTTCTTTATGCTTTCTGACGAATCGCCTTTACATTCTATTTCTGGAGAGTTCAAATTCAAATATGCAGAAGAAGATACTCGCTCACAAGTTATTGAGCAATTAAAACAAGTTCTGGTAGATGAGTATGATATAGAACTCGAAATAGATGAAAGTGGTTTAATTCACAATAAAGAGAATGAAATACCACATATTACCAAAATAATTGAGAGTAAATTTGGCTTTATTGCAAATTTATATGAAGACAAGAGAATACACCATTCCGTCTCATTTAGACAAGAAAGGAACGTTGATTTTAATCTGCTTTCAGATGTTAAAAAGTATTGTAGAGAAAATGATTTGGGACGTGCCTTCGTAAAAATTCAAGACTCAAAAATTGTTATTGAGGTAGGTGCTTATATACCATATAATTTTCTTGAATCTTTTGGTTTAACTCGAACAAAACAGATTAACAGATATGGTACTCAAACACGACATTTTCATTATGAAGATGTCGATAATGCTCAACATGTTGGAAATGGAATATACGAATCAGAACAGGTTAAGACGAAAGAACAAAGTGACGCATTGTTGGAATCCATTAAGAAGGCTAATTCAGACAATTACTATCGCCAAATACCCACACGATACATTTTTGAGTTAGGATTAACAGAGCAAGATCGTGAATTGGCACGTTCTTTTAAAACCGAAGTGGATATTGAGGAAAAAGTTAATTACCGGCTCCGTCAAGCTGATTTGATTATTACTCCAGAAGATGCAGAAGAATATTCTGAAATTATGAGTGATATACGCAGTAGATTCCCACAAGCAATAATAGAAGACAAAGAATATTCCAAGTCATATCGAGTACAATACGGAAAAGGAGATTCTTCTCAGAGGGAAGGTATTATTAATGAAATAAAAAGTGAATTGCGAATTAATCATATTAATGAAATAGAATATGATGCCATTAAGAATTACACTCGTGTTCTATTTACTTATAAATTTAAAACCCCCTCGGAAAGAGATTCGTTTGTTGCTTTACTAAATAAGATTACTAATAGATACAGAAGTGTCCTTGACCTATCTTTTGAGTCAGAATTTGGAACAAGTAATTATCAGTTCGTCAAAAATGAGTCTTTAGAGGCTGAAGCAGAAAAAGAGACACTGAAAAATATTAGGAGAGCAACTTTTATTTATATGAATAGTTCACAATATGAAGAATACCAGAATTCTTTGGAAAGATACGGTGACTCTGCTTTTGTGAAAGGTGCTGTCCAGATAGGTTCATTTGTTAGGAAATCTCGTAATAAATTTACCTTTAAGTTGACAGATAAATTTGACGATCTTATTAATGGCTATGATAGTCCATTAAATTCAGGTGAAGAGCTAAACGCGGGTTATATTAAACCGATTTTCCCAGGCGAAATGACAAATATAGATCGCATGGTTAAAGCCATGTATAAAGTGACTGCTCCAGGAGAAAAACGGAATGGTTATCCTGTTAATAGAAATCTTCCTAACTTTATATTTGACCCAACAACTGCTAGGGTCTCACACGATGATATCGAAGAAGAGAAGAAACGAATACTTGAGAACTTAAACGAAAGTAGACTTGAAAGTCAGCCTAAGCAACTTGAAGCCGTCGCTAAAGCAATGTTGGCTAGGGACATGGCATTGATCCAAGGCCCTCCAGGAACGGGGAAAACAACAGTTATCGCAGAGATCATTTGGCAGACACTCTCACGTAATCCTGAGGCGAAGGTGTTATTAACATCGCAAACTAATCTTGCTGTTGATAATGCCCTTGAAAGGCTGAAGGGGAAAAATTTGGTTCGACCTATCCGCATTGGAAAAATCGACAAATTTGAGGATGAAGGAAAAGTATACTCTAGTGACCGACTGACACAGTGGTATGAGGCGAAGGTCAATTCAAAAGATGAAGATGTTAATTCTGATAATGCCATATCGGAATGGATAAAGAATATTAAGACCCAGTGTAGTACAGATCCGATATATTCAGATGTTGTTGATATCTGGAAATCTTATCTTGATAGTTCAAACAAATCTATCAAAGATAAATTCTTCCATAGCTACTTAGGTCATATTAATGTCTTTGCTGCCACTTGTAGTGAGTGTGGTAGTAGGAATTTTGCAGAGATTTATCAACAGATTTTCCAGAAAGGGCAAGAAACTTTAGTCGAAACTGAGTTTGATGTTGTTATAATGGACGAGGCCAGTAAAGCAACGCCTCCAGAACTTGTACTCCCTCTAACCTTAGGAAAAAAAGTCATCATAATTGGTGACCATAAACAGTTACCACCCATGATAGATGAAAATGAGTTTTCGGAAGCATTGGAAGCTGTTGGAGCTAAGAAATTAGTTGAAGATTGGACAAAAGCGGACTACAAAATTTCTCAATTTGAGAAACTCTTTGTTAACGCACCTGAAGAATGTGTTGCTAGTCTAGATACACAGTTTAGGATGCATAAGCAAATAATGAACTGTATATCTCAATTTTATAGAGATCAAAAGCAATTGCAAAATGGCTTGATATGTGGTATCGAGGAGGATATGGATAATCCTAACTGGGATTTAAAGGGAAGCCGTTGGCATGGTTTGCTGCTGAGGCCTTTTATAGAACATGATGTACATGCTATTTGGGTCAATGTTCAAGGCAAGGAAAACAGGGTTGGAACCTCATATGAGAACATAGATGAGATTGAAGCCATAAAAATTGTTTTGAATTCTTTAGTTAAATCTGAAGGATTTGAAAATTATTATAATCATTTCACTAAAGAGGAAGAAAAGGAAATTGGTATTATCACATACTATATGCCTCAAATGCAAAAAATAAAGAGTGCACTCTATCCAAATTTGACTCGGAATGAGTGGCGACAATTTGAACAGCACAAATATGAAAATGAATACCATATACCCTTCCGCATAAATACAGTTGATAGATTTCAAGGTATGGAACGTAATATAATCATTATTTCTACAGTTCGAAGCGATATGCCAAAAGACCCAGGTTATAAATTCAACAAACAGTACCCATTTGCTTTAGGATTTGCTAGAGAAATCCCACGTGTAAATGTAGGATTTTCTCGTGCTAAGTCGTTACTTGTTGTAATTGGAAACGAAAAGCATTTTTCCCATAAACCAGAATACGTAGAAGCTATTGGAAAAATGCATAGGATAGATATTGAACAACTCATTAACTTGTAATATGGCAAAGAAACTTTCTAAAATATCTAAAGAGTTAAAGGTGGGAATATCTGTAATTGCAGAAATTCTCAATAGTAATGGTTATGAATGTGAGGAGAATCCTAACGAGAAAATTCCAGAAGAAGCTGTCGAATTTTTACGAAATAATATATCAGCATATTTACAGGATTCAAAGGCCGATGGGCAGGAAACGTCTACTCAAGATATCGTTACAGAAACGTTGACAATAGAGACACCCGTTGAGATAAAATTGATTTCATGTGTGTCTAAGCAGAAATTGCTAATCGAAAACATCATCGGTTTTACAGACTATAACTGGAACTATTCCGTAGCAAAATTCCATGGAAGTTGCTCTCAGCCAGTTAAATTTTCAGTATTTGATGAGATAATAAGTAAGATTCTGCTTATAAAAGAAATGCCATTAGCTGAAATTGGTCAGATTCTTGGATTTAATATTTCTGACGAGGCAGAGAAAAACATTCTTTTATCTGCAATAGCCGACTTGAAGAATGATAAAATGCTGGATGGTGATGAATCGTATTATTGGTTAACTGATACAGGAAAGCAATATGCGAAGAATGGCGTTAAGTTCTCGACATTTGAACGCGATTTTGAGCTTTACATAGATTCAACTACTGGATACACAGGTAACTGTAGGAAGGTTTTTGAAAGGTTAAAAAGCCAAAAGCAAGATCAATTTGTGAAAGATAATCTTCCGAAGAATCTAGAAGAAGTCAAACCTTTAGCAGAGATACAAGCGCCCGAGATACATTTCCCGGACAAAAATTATATTTTACAATCATGTAAGCCTACTGGTATAGAAGGGTACACAGCACAGGTTTGGGTTGTATTGCTCGAAAATTTTAGGGAGCAAACTGTAAGAGCGCTTGTCTATGATGAAGGAAGAGACTGCGTTGTTGAAGAACTGTCAGATGCTCTAAATGCTAATGATGAACTAAAACAGTCTATTCTGGAAAAACTCATCGAAAAGGACAAAGACAACAATGAGGGAATATCATATACTGATGAGGACAAAAACAGTGCTCAAATAGATGTTGAATCTTCACTTATCTCAGAACAGGAAGCCTATGACAATGCTCTAAATGAAAATGACTTGACAAAGGCAGAAGAAATTGTTATGAATGTGGTAACCACAAAACGGCATTTTAATTCTGTTGAATTTGAGGTGGAATTGAAGCGATTATTTGAAGAAACAAAATGTGATTTGTGGATAATCAGTCCATGGATAAAGAAATATGCTACATTACATAGGCTTCCTTTCTTTGAGCAATATCTAAAAAAGGGAGGTCGCATCTTTATTGCTTACTCTAAACCAGAAAATGGCATTGACGAAATGGCAGATGCTGAGGCTCTTGAGAAATTAGAAGAACTAGAGATAAAATATCAAAACTTTTACATTATTCAAATGGAACCATTCCATTTCAAATATGTCTGGGTCCGCGGAACTTCTGAAGAGGATTGGTTCTACTCTGGTAGTTTTAATATTTTGTCCTTCTTTGTAAAGAAAGGACTTACTAAGGTTCGTCAGGAGATGATGTCGAAATTTAACTGGGGAGCAGAGGAGGAAGATTATTTTAAGAAAGTATTATCTTTGTTTGGTGCTAAATATCTAGCTCAATCACAAACTAGGATAAAAAGTATTATGCTGGATGAGGTGCAGATAGAACGCAAATTGCTCCAAGAAATTAAATCCTTGAATTTTAATAAATTAAAGCCATTTATAAATAACATCAACGAAGAGTATGATCTGGAGTGTTTAGAGTTACAAAAGCAAAGGGATGAACTATATCAGCAGGCCAAAATGTCCTTTTTTCATTTAGAGTTAAATAGAATAAATGAAATCGTCCAGAAATATGCTTTAGAATCAAACCTCTCAATAGAAAAAAAGCGCGAGTTGCAATCAAAGCTCAATGTAATAAAAAATGAATATCCTGACAACACTGATGAAATAGTACCAATCCAAGTGCAAATAGATGCTCTTAAGGTACGTGATCTTTCAAGATTGTCTAAACCACGTAATTTCGGTAATAAGGGAAAGTTTAAGAAAAAGAAATAATTATGTCTAGGTTTGAATCTTCAACGTTTGTACGTGATGTCAATACTATGAGCAAGGAGATATTGATAGATGCGTGTAAGGAACTTGGTTGGACATATAATGTGTCCAACGATGCAGTGCTTGTTACAGATTTAGGAATTGGACAAAAGTTTTATGGTGAGTTTGCAATTAAAGTTGAAAATAATGTTGTAACATACAATACATATTATTTGGGTAACACTTCTGAATTTGTAGGCATGCTAAAAGAAAAATACGATGCCCTAAATGCCGAATACTCAAAGAAATCAGTTATTGATGCTTTTAAATCAAAAGGGTTCACTTATAAAAGTATTAGCAATTTCGTAGCAGATGAGAAAATCGCCTATAAATTTGTTATGGTTGGAAGATCAAAAGATAAAAATGAAGCAGAGCCTATAGGCGAAGTTACTTTTTCTATTTTAAAGGATGGAACTGTAATTAGCGATTCTAATTATTTGCCAGATGACGTGAACAAAAGAGCTCACGCAGCAATGGATTTAATTGATTTGAATTTTCAGTCCAAACGCGTGATGGTAAAGAAAGATATTCCATTAAAATATAGAGATAAAGTTAAGAAATCTCAGTTAACTAGTCAACTCACATCTAAAAAATAAAGTTATGGATAATAGCATTTTTAATAATATAGCTGATATGCTGAAAGCATATTACCCAATTATTTATCTATCAACTTTCGAATATGATAAAACCAAACAACAGATACGTGGAATCCTAAAGCAAATGTCTATTCAATATGATTATTTTGAATGGAATGTTGTGGATGGTTTGACAAAAAAATCTCTGTCTTCACCAGCTTTAGAAAAAATGGAATTACTAGAGGAGCCTGAAGAATTGCTAAAACATATAGCAAAACAAACGGAGAACGATATTCCTCAAGTTTTTTTGTTGGAAGATTTTCATGACTATATGGAAGAAACGAATATCAAAGTTAGACTTCGCCAGCTCGCAGAGAAACTGAGATATCAGCGAAAACATATTATTATAGTTTCTTCTGTTTTAAATTTGCCTATTGAATTGGAAAAATATATTAATGTAGTAGATTTGCCACTTCCAGATAGGAATGATTTAGACAAGGTACTTCAAGCAATTGTTGACAATGCGCACACTACATTGACAGATGAAAAAAGGAAAAAGCTACTTGACGCAGCTCTAGGTATGACAGTTATGGAGGCTGATTTAGCTTTCTGTTTAGCAGCAGTGAAAGATAAATTACAAGATGCATCACCAAGAATTGTTGCTCAAGAAAAGGAACAAATAATTAAAAAAAGTGGTCTCCTAGAGTTCTGCCAAGTATCTGAAAGTATAAGTAGTGTTGGAGGTATTTGTTTTTTAAAGGATTGGTTGGAAAAGCGCAAACTAGCATATGATTTTAAAGCTCAAATATGGAATCTGCCAGAACCAAAGGGCGTACTGTTACTCGGTGTTCCGGGGTGTGGTAAAAGTTTAACTGCAAAATGCATCTCCGCCTTATGGAATATGCCTCTTCTTCGTTTAGATATTGGTAAGGTTTTCCAAGGGATAGTGGGAAGTAGTGAAGAAAATATTAGAAGAGCAATTGCTACTGCGGAGGTTGTAGCCCCATGTGTTCTTTGGATAGACGAAATAGAAAAGGGATTGTCGGGAACACAATCTAGTGGAACCACGGATGGTGGTACCACTTCTAGGATATTCTCTACTATTTTGACTTGGATGCAAGAGAAAACAAAACCTGTTTTTGTTGTTGCAACAGCTAATGACATTTCTTCTTTACCTCCAGAATTATTAAGGAAAGGTAGATTTGATGAAATCTTCTTTGTTGATTTGCCAAACAAAGAAGATAGAAAATCTATCTTTGACATACATCTTAGCAAAAAGGGATTTGACCCCAACTCTCTATGTACCGAAAAGTTGGCAGATTTGTCTAAAGGTTTTAATGGGGCGGAGATTGAAGAGGCTGTTAATGAAGCCATGTTTACCGCTTATACGGAGAATCAAGAGGCTCCTAAATTGATGGTAAAACATTTAATTGATGCCATAGCCGATATAGTACCACTATCGAGTACAATGGATGAACAAATAAAGGCTTTGCGTACTTGGGCCAAGAAAAGGGCAAAAATGGCAGGCGAAGCCAATGATGAACAATTAGAAGGCTTGGAAAATTTACTGCTTACAAAAACTGAAAAAGAATATAATAGAAGCTTTGACATATGATTTTTGGTGGAAAAATTAAAGAGTATAGGGAAGAACGTGGTTTCCTTCAACGGCATCTTTCGGCAGCGCTCGAAATAGACACGCCGATGTATAGCAAAATAGAACGTGGGGAGCGTAAGGCCAAACGAAGTCATATTCCCATTTTAGCCAGATTTTTCAATATTGACGAAAAAGAGTTGCTTGTTATATGGCTAGCAGACAAGGTACTAGATGCCATTAAAGAAGAGGAAGAAGTAAAAATAGAAGCGATTATTTATGCTCAAAAGGAAATATATGAGAGCAATAAATAGATTGTTTTGAACGAATGTTCTGTGGCCACCAAATTGGTTTAAGCACTAGCCCCATTTATCACCTATTTGGTCGTTGACTTTCTTCATAATCTTTCTCACGTATTAGTGAAGGATATTACTACGATACTCCAATGCTTAACAGCAAGACTTTCGCACTGCTACCAACTAATTTGTCTGTTGCTGTTATTCCCCATTTTATGACCTTTTGGTTATTGGGGTCCAGATAGTCAAACAAGCTACGCATCTCATTTACCCAGGTATCAATCTGTATATCTTTGCTGAACCAGAGGTATACGAGGTGAGCTTGGCACTGTTGCAGGTCAAATTCTTTTAGTTGTTCTGGTGCTAGTTTGAATACCTTATCAATTTCTCCTTTGGCAATTGTGACTACCGATAACTTACCTTCCCCTGCTTTGCTTAATAGTTTGAGGTCATCATAATCAAGATTGATGTTACCATGTTCGTTGATGATCTCATTGATACATTGCATGGTTTCCTGAATCAGTTGGTCACTGAACTTTCCTTCAACAAAGTTGAAATACTTCATTTCTGATACGTTTCCCGTTATATCTATCTCCATCTTTATAATGAATACTTCTTAACCAATCTCAATACCTTTGCCGTTAGTTTTGGTGAGAAACAGACTGTTAAAAACACAAGAATAAAAGAAAGCATAAAACCTACCAGCGCCCAGCATCCAATCTCAGTCTTACTCAACAAGATCATTGGTCCCAGCAGAAACATAAGATATATCGGATTCAGATACCAATACATCAGGTCTGTTTTTTTCTCATTTGCGCAATTGTGCCCACTACTCCGCCAATCTCAATAATGATGATTATCATCACAATAAAAGCCATTGGCACACTCTCTGTCCATAAAAAGCTATGTAAACTTTCCATAAATCTTTAATTTGTTTTATTTGATTTGTATTACTATGCAAAATACATATCCGATACGCAGAAATTCTGCGTAGCTGACGATAGTTTATTAAAACATTTCATCTTCATAAAAATCGAGTTCATCGTCCCACTCATAATCACAATCAGGACAAACATAATTAACACCATTGTGATAGGCGTTGTCATTTCCACAATTTGGGCATTCTGTAGTCATAAGCTTAAAAGTTTTATATATTAATACTAAGTAACCATACTTTTATTCGATCATTTATGAGATCTTCGTTTCTCTCAACTCGATACTGATAGCCTCGCGACGCATCACAGATTATTTCAACATCAAAAGTCTCTTCAATATCCTTACGATAATTCTCAAATGTTCGTTTAGTCAATGATGTACGCCTTTCATTAAGGGGACTTTCATCCCAATATTCTTTTAGTTCCAAATATGTTAATCCTCCGCTTTCTAGCAGCTGTTTAAGAATCCATATCTGTTTTTTAAATCGATCTTTCATCATTAGACCATTTGAGGATTGTTCATTTCATAATTCATTTTTGCTCGTATATAGGCAATCTGAATTACAGCAGGAATAGTAACGCGATATGCAGGGCCTGCTAAATCAATAGCAGTCCAAACTGCTGTTAGTGCCCAACCAATAGGACCGGCAAATATGCTTAGCCAGCGTGTAAGTCCAGCATTTGCCGCATAAGACAATCCACGACCCAATATCGCCTTTGCGACAGCATTAGCAACAATCACGGCAATTTTGTAAGACGCGAAGCCGCCACGTTTTATCGCATACAAGAGTGCTGCAGTCATTGCCTGTTTCCCTAATCCGTTATGAGGGATATTCATCTCATTCATTACTTTTTCCATCTCATCTTGATCCATATTTTCAAATGATTTGATAAAAATCGTCTGAAGAAGATTCATTTCAATTATTTCTACAGGTGAATTCTTGTTATAGTTGACTCCGACTTTGTCACACACATCCATCAAATTTTCATCATAGTTTACTCCACCGCCTCTTAACCAATTAACAAACGTGTTGCCTGCAAAAAGTGACAGCTCGTTGGTAATATCACCAACCATACATGATAGTCTATCAGGATAATACAGCTTATAAGTAGATTTTTGGGATAATCCCTCTGTCCATCTCAGATCACCATTTTTATCTTTAATGATATAATCTGTTAAAACTAGCAGATCTTCATTATCTGCATTCTCTAAAAATTTCAAATTGCTTTCAATCATTTTATTTGTTGTTATTAAAATTGTTGCCAGGACTATTCCTGACTTCTGGATGCAAAATTACAGCTTAAATCAATGGTTTCATAGTTTTTTTTATTATCTTTGCAACAGAATTTTTACTTCACGCAAAATTGCGTATTATAACACGGAAAAGATGAGCAATAATCAAGAAGAGCAAAGCAAAGAACTATATGAGCTCTGCCAAAAAATTATAGAGCACCCTCTTCATGATGTTGAGCAATGTCTAATATTGCATCGCACCAAGGAGGAGTTCCGTAAGGAGATTGATCTTGATATCAAAACGGGGCTTAATGCCTATGGTAGTGAGTTAAATATATATGACACACAAGATGGTTACCGTTTAGAAGACTGTTACCGTTTACTATTAAACAACCACAACTATCTTGTTGCTCCTACCAAGATAAATGCTCCGAGTAACAAAGTCGAGATCTTGTTTAAAACCACAAAGAAAAAGTTGAAGGCATTTGATCGTATTTTTGCATTACTCGACAAAAACGCGCAAAATATTATTGAGACAGATCTTGGTTTACAGGAAGTCATAGATAATTATAACTTCACATGGTTTTTTTACAAGATGAACAAATCATCGTTCACTCGATCGCCAATTAAGTTCGACTGTCGTAAAGAGGAAATATGTTTTCTGCTCCTTGACAATTACTTGGGTATTGAAGACCGTGAAGAACTAGGGAAATGGAACATTGTAGACATTCCTACTCTCATCTTGATTATATTAGGTGCACTCCCGGAATATGGCAAAAGTCCAAAGTCATATAGCATAGAGGATTCTTTTAACGCTATGTTAGATTTAATGCAAAAGTATCATCATCAGAGGGGATATTCCACCGAATCAATTACTATATTAAATATCTCAGAGCAAAAGCAAAAAGGAGATTATCCTTTAAGTAAGTTTTCATTGATAGCCTCATTGAAAAAAATTATTGATGAGATATGGACAGAAGTAAGCCCGTCCGCTCAGACAGAATTGAACGATAGCATGTTATATGAACAACAACGTTTTTGTAATGCATATAATATACAAGGTGTATGGCAAGACGACAGAAGTTGTTATTGGAATATTCGAGAAACAGGTGACTACTTTTTATTATACAGGCTGTCATTTGCCAATAAAATGGTAGATTATACTAAATATACGCTAATAACAAGTATTACTGGTGAATCAACAGCAATATTTAATATAAGAGAGGCTTCTAATGTGATGAATTTGTTCCGAGGTGAAAAAATTGACACAACTAAAATCGATGAACTAGATGTAAAAATGCACATTTCAGATGGTAATAAAGATAATAAGAAAAAACATGTTGATTCCATCAAACTAAAGTCACAAAAATTTCCAAACAATCTTTTTAAATTTAAAGAATTAAAACGAGTCGATAATAGAACTCATTTGGAAATAAAACGAAGATGGGAAATGCTAGAACATCAAACTTCTGCAGATTATACTTTCTTTCGATCACTGATCGCTATAACGTCAAAACATCTTTATGTAGGTTCGTACGAGAGGGATGAACGAGGTGATAATATTTATTTTTATAAACTATCTAAGGAGAAAGTTTGTGATTTACTGGGTGACAGTTTGTATTATGTAGATTTTAATCAGTCAGTGGGTGTATACAAAGCATACTGGTCAAATTCTAATATAACAAAATATTATCTTTCAATAGACAGTAAAGCCATTTACATTGATACAGATGAGATCAGAAGAGGAGAGGTTTCTGGCATTGAAATAACAGATGAGAATGAAACAAAAGTTATTCAACAATTTATTGAAATCGATGGTGATAAAGAAAATAAATTAACTATGCAGGAACTTGAATACTATTCTAGTCCTTTCTTCTATATGGAAAATATATAACCTGTAATATTGCTGTAATGGTGTACAAAAAGTAATTCAATGGAGAAATTAAAAAAAGGAGAGATTACTCTTCATATTAGGATGAAGCTAATTGGTTATTATAGGAGTGAGGACCAGTTTATGCGAACTGAGAAAATATTCC
>Ga0247610_10005279_pt1 | contig 13625 bp, 24 predicted proteins | sample 174DNAGHGhighgp2_FD_193483 | JGI IMG/M metagenome (GOLD analysis project Ga0247610, IMG submission 193483) | Sheep rumen microbial communities from Palmerston North, Manawatu-Wanganui, New Zealand - 1742 DNA GHGhigh gp2 | ecosystem: Host-associated > Mammals > Digestive system > Stomach > Rumen...
AACCTATTGACATTCACGCTATTGTATGTTATACTATAATCACAGTAAGGGAAACGAAAAAGAAAAACGTTCCCCAAAATTTTGAAAGGTTGTGTGTTTTATGAACAAATTGTTAGCAGTTAGTGAATTAGGTAAGGGTACTTGGAAACTCGGGGCAGGTAGGTCTGCTCACGTCGTAACCGATTTAGGCTATGACGCTATTAAAAAGAATGTTCTCGGACGTTGTTCACAGCTTGACATAGCTGTGACCATATCCGAGGGATACGTCGGAATTTTTACATTCGGCGTGGACGTTCTCAAAAATGACGGTTTTCTGAGAGCTTTACTGTTTGGTAGAGCTACAGCGAACTATCAGTTTTGCGCCACAAACGCAATCGTGGCACAGCTGAATGACAGATATTGTGCATACTGCACAAAAGTTGTAGCTGAAAGTGATTTTGACTTTGAGTCGAACTGTGGCTATCAGCTTGAAGATATGGCTATTGCTGACGGCGCTAAGAAAACTACAACTAAGCAGGATAAAGGTCTGAAAATAGACTTTATCCGTGAACATCGGAACGTACAAGCTAAGTGTAGCTTAAAGCACGTTGGTAGCAACGGCAAAAGCTACAGCCACAGCAGAACAAACAAGAGTGCTAAGGCGTAAGCCTTAGCATTCTATGAAAGTGAGGTATAGCTATGATTAGTTTAGGTTTATTTCAGAATGAGGAAGGCTATGTAATGACCTTCAAGGAAACTTACATTGAGATAGTTGATACTATACACGACTATTTCAATGACTTAGGTGCTGACTATTGGTCAGTCTGCACCGAAGCTACATTAATGGCAGATGGAATTATCAGGCAGATTGAGCTATTCGGCAATTACAGCTACCATGGAAAAAGATGGAAAAGGTTCGAATGAACCTTTTCTTTTAGCTTATAGTTAGTTATGACTAACTATGAATAGTTTGTTAACTATGAAATGTAATCAGATTGTTCATGTGAGCAGTTGTTCAGATGTTAGTTGTTAAGAGTTTATGAACGATGAAATACAGACTACATCTCACCGTTTACAGTTCGTTCACATTTAGTTAGTCTAGACTAACCAATTATGAATACAATGTTAACAATGAAATAGTGTAATTATGAACTAATTATGAACAATGAAATAGTCAAAATGAGCTATGCTTGCGCCGGGGGACGTCGTTGGCGAGCTGTGATTTGTTAATATTCTATTGCAATTGAGAATACTATTTCATTATTAATATTCTGTTCATTTTTATAGTCCTTTAGTTAAAACTTTTAATTTAATAATAGAAATATTACATGGTCTTTACAATTTAACCTATTGACAAAAGTCATAATATATAGTATAATTATATCATAGAAAACAACCTAAAACTTAAATCTAACCGAAAGGATGTGTCTATTATGACAAGAGAAGAATATTATGAAATGGCAAAAGGTGTTTTAACCAGAGAAGAATTTGTTAAAAGGTTTGGTATTGAACCTGTTGATTTTCAAGACCTTACTTGGAACTATAACCTCGAAACTGGTTACAATGAATTTTTAAGTGCCGTTGATTACTATGCAGATGATGAGGTTGATGAGGGCGTTATTCAAATAGACCTTAGTGATGATGATTTACAAGAAGATTTTGAGGAAGCCTTAATAAGTAGGAATATGCCTTGCGATGATACAGGCTTATGTTCTGGCAGTAGTTGTCCTAATTTTTATAAATGTCACTGTTAAAGTTAAAGGGGTTTTAAACCCCTTTACTTTTTATTTTTATATTTGAATAATTGTTCATATGAACAGAGGAAAATATGAACCCCTTGTTAACAATGAAATATAGACCGTGCCGCGGGACTATTAGCAATTTGTGAATGATGAAATCGGGAAACTATTTCATTGTTAACGCGGCGTTCAAATATGAACAGAGAGCGAATTAATTAACCCCTTTTAACTTAAAACAAATTCATATAATATTCTTTTATTGTTTACAAAATATTCATTGACTTTTTCTCTAAAACATGGTATACTTATATCAAGGAAAGGGGAAAGGAACAAACCCCTTAAAGATTTTGAAAGGTTGTGTTTTATATGAAAATGACAAAGAGCGTACTTAGAATGAAAATTGGTTATCTGAATTATATAACCAACAGAGAAGACCCCAAGAATGAGGACGGATATTATGCCCTTGATTATGGTTACAACGGCGTTAAAGTTGTTCTTCGTTCTGCCGACAGCGGTATCGCGGCAGAGATGTCACCAAGGGGAACCAAGACCGAGATAGGCATTATCTTAGATAGTATGATAATGGTTTATGAGCGGGAACTCATGAGGGCAAGAGGAAAGTGCGATTAATCGCACTTTTTCTTTGCTCTATTTCATTGTTTACAATTGGTTAACATTGCGCCGCGAGACCATCGAAAAATTATTAACTCAATATTAACCCTGAAATAGTATAAAAGGAATTTCAGTTTTAATAATTTGTTTTCTTTTATTTTATTTAAACCCCTAAATATTAATTAAATGTGAACGATGAAATACACCCCAAAAAAATGGCGGTCAACTGACCGCCTATTTTTAAGTGCAGAAAATCTTTTCCATTTTATCCAAAATCTCATAATCCCACGGACGGGATATCATTCTATCAAACAGGGGCAATAACTGCCTGAGTTTATCCCAGTAAGTAAGTATGCTATTGTGCTTGTGCTCTGCGCACATATATATAGTGTCCAGTTCTGACATGACAATCAGAAAAGCCTCATGACCGAAACCGCTTTCGGGCATAATCTCATGAAGCGACTTTTCCGCACTCTTAATAGAATGCAGATAGGCACTAAGGTCACAGAGGTTGAAGGGGTCACAGAGAGCGTTCAGAGAACAAATAATAGTATTAGTCATATAAGACACGTCCTTTCAAAGGTCTTAGGTTGTTTCCTTTACTGTATCTATATTATAGCATACTTTGCCTGACTTGTCAAGGGATATGAGAAATTATTTTTTAAACTTTTTGTGAATATGTTTTAACAGAAGTCTATTTCATCGTTCACAAAATCTTTACATTTTAATTGTAAACTTTTTGTTAAGGGTGAGATGTACTAACCTATTTCACCGTTCATACTTGGTTCACACTTAGTTAGTCGGCACAAACTAATTATGAACTACTTATTAATAATGAAATAGTGCTTTGTGAACTAATTATGAACAGTGAAATACTGTAAAGAAGCTACGTTTTCCAGTTCTTACCAAAAATATGGAGCTACGATTTAGTTTTTGGAACTAACTAATGTTTACATTTTATTTACTTTTAGGGTCTTTTTCCTATTGACTTTTATTTCTAAAAGTGGTATACTTATATCATAGAAGAGAGGAAAAGAAAACCTCTTAAAATTAGAAAGGTTGTGTTGATATGGAATACATCAAGATATTGAAAAAAATGCAGGCGGCAATGGAGAGAATTTTAAATTCAAATTCAAGCCCATGGGAAACAGAGACCGCTTTTGGATACCTTAGATATTGTGTTGATTATAATGATATTACAATTGAGTCTTTAGCAAGAATTTTTCTTAATAGAGCAGACAAAAGAGATAGAGTTCTGGCAAGGATTAAAGATGAAATTGAAGATTTAAGTTAAGATTTTTCCTAAATACCTCCATAAAATAGAAAAAAGAGAGAAAGGGTTTATACCCTTTTTTCTCTTTTTGACTACATCTCATTGTTTACATTTAATTCATAACTTTATGAACATTGAAATAGTTACACAATTTCATTGTTTACATTCTCTTTATATTTATACTATTTCATCATTCACATTTTGTTCAAAAGTAAACTTTCTGTTAATATTTGTTTAAAGGTCTTGACAAATTAGTTTAAATATGGTATAATATAGTTGTGAGAATGAGTATGAACAGAATATGAAGACTATGAACGAGATGTGAACAATCGGTCAACAAATATTTTTTTAAAATTATTTGCGCCGCCGTGCCATCTTAATAGGTGCTTTTGTTAAATAGTTTAACTAATTAATAAAAGAGCTGGAGCTACGTTCATAAAAAATTTACAGTTTATTCATTGACTTTAGCTACGCTTTATGTTATACTAATTATAGAAAATAAAAAAGAAAGGACGGTTAAAATGAAAAAAGCTTTTACTGTTATCAGTATTATAGGTTATATACTTCTTATATGGGCAATAGTAAGCTTTATTGATGTAAATTTACACAATAGTACTGTTGAAAAAGATTGTGCAAATTGGAATTTTTTTAAAATTATTTCTAGTATTTGAAAAGGGGTTGACAAAATGAAAAAGCAAAGTGTTTATGAAAGGCGGTTTAAGTGTCCAACGTGCGGATATATTGCAACGGCATTTAAGAAGTCATCGAGAAGAACGGCAGAAAAGCATTTAAAAAATATGTATTGTCCGTTTTGTAAAAATGAACATAATTTTATTCAGTTAAGTAGATATGAATAAAAGGGGAAGAAATTCCCCTTTGATTATGAGCTAAATGTTAATAGTGAAATACCTCTCCAATTTCATTGTTAATATTTAGAAAAGTGTGAACTCCTTGTTAAAATTGAAATGGGGCGGATTAAAAAAGAATAGGGGTCATTAAGACCCCTAATTAAATCACCAATCTGCTGGTGTAGAACATGAGAACTCACGAAAACGACACTTCATTTCTTCGGTATTATTAAACGGACAACCGTCGCAGTCCTCAGCATTATCACAATATGATTTTATCATTTTTGCTGTTTCAATAAAACTGTCGGCATTTTGTTCAAGCTTTTCTCTTTCATGCTCTAAACAATCGTATTTATCCTCAAATTGTTTGCCGTCAAAACTTTCATAAATTATTTTCATTTTAATTCACCTCACTCCATCTATTTCGCATTCTTCTATATAAGCAACCTCGTCTATACAACCAGTCTCTTCAAACTCTGCCAGAATTTCGTTGACTTCCTCTTCGGTATAACTCGGCGCATACACAAAATTAAAGTGTACCAATTCGTTTTCTCGGATTGAATTCTTAGCCTTTTCAAAGGTTGAGTAAACTCCCTTTACAAAACGTTCGCCGTTCTGTACTATAAAAACTTTCATAATATCAAATCCTTTCTAGTTTTAAAGAGTTCTCTCTCTTATCTTGATTATATTATAACACATAATTATCTATTTGTCAAGAGGAATTCTAAATTTAATTGTAAACTATTTGTGAATTAATTAAAACATTTAATTATGAACATCATATTAATAATGAAATATCTTGCGCCGCGGCACCAATAACAAAATATAAACAGTGAAATGGTATTCGTATTTCAATATTAACAATTACTTAATATTCCCACTCCATTTCAATGTTCATATTCTGTTCAAAAATTAAGAGGGTTCAATTTAATTGAACCCCTTATTATTAATAGTATGGTCTTGCTCTCGGGTCGTGGTCATCTTGATACAAATAGCGTAACTCTTTGTAATCCTTTCTGAGTTTTTCGTTTTCCTCTTTGAGTTTTGCGTTTTCTTCTTTGAGCCTTGCGTTTTCCTCTTCGAGTTCATAGATTTGACAGTCTATCTCATTATCAAATACTAAACCGTCCCTTGCTTCATACTTTACAGCAGTAACTTCAACCTTTTTCATTATATTACCTCGTTTCTTTAATTTGCAGGTGGGGTGACTATTGCCACCCCTTACCTTATATTAAACCCAACATCTTAGGGTATATTTAACCTCTTGTGAACCATTCTATTAAACGAATAATCCAACATCTATCACCGTATTTACAACGAATACGGAATAGAAATCTATTCATTTCTATTCACCCCTTTCTGTTTTAAGACTTCTTTTGTCCTTTACTGTATCTATATTATATCATACTTTTTTTTAATTGTCAATAGTTTTCTACAATTTTAATTGTAAACTATTTATGAAGTAATTAAATATTTTAATTATTACAGAGTTGTGAAGTCTGAAATATATAGCACCGCGGCACTGTGTGAATCAATTGTTAACACTGAAATACCACTCATATTTCACGCTTAACGATTGCTTAATAATTAAAACAAACAACTAATTAATAAAAACTTGACATTTTAACTCTTGATTTTTAATATAATTTATGGTATAATTATTATAGAAAAAGAAAAGAGGTGTTAAAATGACTAAACCGTTAAAACTTTCTCACGATAATTTGCTTGACCTTTATCGTAACTGTATGCATTATGGTATAATTCATTATTGCGAAGATAAAGTTCACTGGAACGGAGATTATGAAACTATTAAGGTTTGCCGTTTAGAGGATAAAGTTTATTTATTTTCTTGCATTAATGGTGATGTACAATCTGTAATTGAATGTTAAAGGGGTGATTTAATGCGGTTTAAAATTATGTATTTTGTAAATCAGTTTTGGATATATGCTGATTTGATAGTAGGCGTTATTTATAATACAATGATAGGAGTGTTTTGAATGGCAACGACAGTAACTAAAGGTGTAATTTATGTAGATAGGGACGGCAAGCGTCATTTGCTTAACCGTGAGGAGTTCCATAATCTTATGGTCAAGTTAAACCGTAAAGCAAAAGCAATTCATAAAATGAAAGTAATTGAACAAATGGAGATAGAGGATTAAATCCTCTATCTTTGTTAAGAAAGTATTAATAATGAAATAGGTTTGATATTTCATTGTTCATAATCTGGCAATAATTAAGCGAGCAATTTAAAATTGCCCGCCGTGAATATTTTTAATTTTTGTTAAAAATTTTATGTTATTTCTTAATTCATTTATCGCAGTTTGTAAGTCCCAAAAATAACCCTTATAATTAGTTACCCACTTATCATCAAATGCAAAGGGTTTATTATATTGGTAATAATCACTATCATCAAGCCCGCCCCATTCTTCGTCGATTATTTCATTCCACAGTTTTCGGTCTTCTTCATGAGGGATACGAAAAGCCCAACTATCAACGGCAAGTCCCAATATTTCACTTATATCGGTGTTCTTATCAAATTTACGGATATCCTCTCTTATTTCTTCGCCGTACTGGTTAGCAAGTATTACAATAGCCATAAAATCAATTCCTTTCTTTAGTCACTAATTGTAAGAGTTCCGTCTCTCCCATCAAGATATATATCTATATCTGTTGTCCACTTATTAAAATATTCAGAAATAGACTCACAATTTTGAGCACTTACAACACAAATTTCACGGTCACCTTCTCCCAATTTTTCAAGCCTTTCAAGTTTTTCTCGAAGTTCTCTTATTGTCATGAAATCAAGTCCTTTCATTTTGAACTCTCGTTCTTTACTGTAATTATAGTATACCATACTTAAAGCAATTTGTCAAGTAAAATTTTTATGAATTAGTTTGCGCCGCGAGACTATAAACAAATTATGAACATTGAAATACAATTCGTATTTCATTGTTCACATTTAAAGTATATTTTATTATGTTAAATAATATACACTTATTTATAAGTATTAATAAATTAGGAGGAAAATAAAATGGAGAATTGGGTTGATATAAAAAATTATGAAGGGTTATATTAGGTAAGTAATTTAGGTCGAGTTAAACGTTTAGCGGGGAGTCCAAAATGTAAAACAGATAGAATATTAAAAGAAAGTGTTTCATCTAATGGTTATTTATTTGTTACCTTATATAAAAATGGAAAATCAAAAATGTTTCGTATTCATAGACTTGTACTGGAGAATTTTAATCCCGTGGACAATATGGAAGATTTACAAGTAAATCATTTAGATGAAGATATTACTAATAATAAATTAACAAATCTACAATGGTGTACTTGTCAAGAAAATTTAAATTATGGTAATAGAGCAAAGAAATATACTATCTCACGAGGACATAAAGTAAAGTGTCTTGAAACAGGAAAAATTTATAATAGTATGAGAGAAGCAGAAAGAGAAACTGGATGCCCACATACTCACATTTCAGAATGTGTTAGAGGAATAGCAAAGCAATGCAATGGCTTTCATTGGGAATATGCTGATATTGATGAGTAATTTTGAAAAACTATTTCACTATTAACACTTCCTTAAAAATTAAACCTTTTAACTAATTAATAAAAATTTAATTTTATAAGTATTGATTTTTAATAATTTTTGTGCTATAATATAGTTGTAAAAGAAAAGTTCCTCTAAAAAAATGAAAGGTTGTGAATTTAAAATGATAATTCCAAAAGATGTATTAGACAAAAAAACCATAGTATTTGATATGGACGGCACTATTGCAGACCTGTACGGTGTTAATGGTTGGTTAAATTATTTAATCAATGGGGATACGTATCCCTATGAAGTAGCTAAACCGTTAATTAATATGGCTTTATTAGCTAGACTTCTTAACCGATTAATTAACAAGGGATATATGGTTAATATAATCTCTTGGACTTCAAAAAGTGGCTCTCCCGAATATAATGAAGCGGTTAAACGAGCAAAAATTAAGTGGTTAAAAACTCACTTAAAATCTGTTAATTTTTCAAATATTTATATTGTACCATACGGCACACCAAAGCATACAATACAAAAGGGTATTCTTTTTGATGATGAAGAACCAAACCGCACAAACTGGGGTCAAGGTGCTTACACTGAAAAAGAAATTTTTGAGGTTTTAAAGGCGATTGCATAAATCGCCTTTTGTTTTTTCTTTTAACTATTAACTAAATATGAATACTGAAATAGTTGGTCTGGCGGCGCGGTGTGAATAAAATGTGAACAATGAAATACCTCTCATATTTCAACGTTCATATCGCATTAATAATTAATTCTTTTAATCAATCCATAGAAAGTTTACTTGACAAATTAGGAGTTATATGTTATACTATATACAGAAGATAAGGAAAGACCTTATCAAATAAAAAGAAAGAGAGTGATTTTAATGATAACAATTGAAGTAGTTGACTGGTATGACGGTGACAGAGAGGTTATAGGAATAGCACATTCTTTCAGAGATGCCGCGGCAATTCGTAACGCAAGATATGAAGATACTGACGGCGAAGCCGATGTTAATTGTTATATGGGTGGTGAGTGCGTAGACCATATTGTATCACTTTACAGTCCTTGTGATGATGATGAAGATTATTAAAAGAGAGGGCGCAAAGCCTTCTCTTTTTTAACATTCTTTAAACAATGAAATCCGAATGGTATTTCATTATTCATAAATAAAAAAGAGTTGAGATAAACTCAACTCTTTTTACAAAGCTTTTAATCCTTTTTCTGTTAAATACTGAATTGCAAGTGTATGGTCATGATAATTTAAAATATCGTTAATAGAAATGTTCGTAGCTTTTACATAGTATGTTACAATATGAAGTCCTGTCGTATCTGTTTTCCATTGACAAATAGGTTTTTCAGGGTATGGTAACAAAAAGTTTTCAAAGTAAATCTTCTGTCCTTTTCTTTTCTTCTTATAATAAAAACGTAGTTTATAATCAATGTATCTTTTATACATTATAGGCAAATTATACCATGTTATAACCTCATCGATATATTCTTTACTTTCGCTCTCCTCAATAATTTTGAGAGAACAACGGTCAGAACCAATAGTATCCTGTCCTTTACGGAGTTCAATGTGCTTATAATAACAACCTAACATTTAAATCAAGTCCTTTCTTAATTTTTATTGTATCTATATTATATCACATTAATTGTATTTTGTCAACCCCTATTTTAAATTTAATTGTAAACATTTTATTACGACCGAAATGCCGCCCATATTTCGTGGTTAATCTCTTCTTAATAATTAAAACTTTTACTTAATTAACGATAGTTTATAAAGAAAATTTTTAAAAAGTATTGACTTTTACTGATTTATGTGATATAATATAATTACAGTAAAGGACAGAAGTCCAAAATGAAAGGAATTGATTATTATGGCAGAGAATAAATTTAATTATCGTTTTTCAGCAGGTAGTGTGGTTTATACCGCAAATGGAACCTGTTTGACTATCAAAAGAAGATGTGGCAAGTTTGATACGCCTAAATACTGGGTAGAACAGAATGGTTCTATTTATGACGAAACTGAACTTTTCTCCGAGAACCCTAATGAACCGACAGAAGAAGAGGTTCGCAAGGACTTTTACGCAAAAGAACTCCGCAGACTTAACAATGAAAATAAGGCTCTTTCAAAATATTCTCGTAACCTTAACTTGCTTGCCCTTAACGGCGAACTTGCTATGACATATGGCAGAGAAAAAGAAGTTGCTGAAATTTCTACTGTTTTGTTAAGAAGAACTAAACCTAATCCACTGCTTATCGGTATAGCAGGTTGCGGCAAAACTGCTATCATTGAAGAACTTGCAAGAAAGTTTGTTAATGAACATCTTACAACTAATAATCCACATACACCAGTCATTTATGATTTATCACTTAATTCTCTTATCAGCGGTGCAAGGTACCGCGGTGATTTTGAAGAAAGATTGCAAGCAATTCTTGATATTGTATCAGAGAATAAAGATATAATCGTTTTCATTGATGAAATTCATTCTCTTAATTTTATCGGCAATGCAGAGGGTTCAGCAAGTGCAGGGCAGATTTTAAAACCCGCACTTGCAAGGGGCGAAATTCGTTGTATTGGTGCAACTACCATTGACGAATACAAAAAATATATTACAACAGATAAAGCACTTACTCGCCGTTTTTCAGTTGTAAATGTTTCACCAATCACAGGAACAACAAGATATAATTGCACTACTAATATTCTTGCAGAATATAGTCAATATTTTGATATTGATACTTCAAAAGTAAAAGCCGAAACTCTTTTAAACATTATTGATAATTGTATTCCTGATACTGTTTTTCCTGATAATGTTATTGACATTATTGACGAAACACTTGCAACGGCAAAAGTAAATGAGAAAACAGAAATTAACGATGATGATATTAAAAAGACGGTAAACAGACAGCATAATATTATTGTTATCTGATTTAAAGGCGGTCATTTGACCGCCTATTTATATTTTGCTAAATTGTGAACAGTGAAATACCACCCATATTTCATTGTTAACATTTTTGTATAATATTGCGCCGCCTTACTATATTTCAGCGTTCACACGGCGTTAATAATTAAATCACTTAACCAATTAATAAAAACTTAAATAAATAACTATTGACTTTTAATACTTTTTATGGTATAATATATTCAGAAAAGAAAAAGAGAACAACAAAAAATCAGAAGCCAAACTGAAAGATTTAGTTAAGTAAATAAAACAAATTAAAAAAAAGTTTACTTGACAAATCCAAAAAAATATGGTATAATAAAGACATAGAAAAGAGAGAAACGGAAACCAAACCGAAAAGATTAGTTAAGTAAACAAAACAAATTCAAAGAAAGTTTACTTGACAAATCCAAAAAAATATGGTATAATAAGAACATAGAAAAGAGAACAAAACAAAAAACTCAAACTTAATTAAGTCGGCTGTGGACGTTAAAACAGAGAAAGAGGTAAATTATGGCTAACACTACTAAGACTAACGCAACTCCTACAACTGCAAAGGAAATGACTTCAAGACAGTTCTATCAGGCTGTTATCAAGGCTAACGTATCGGACATTCTGACCGAATACGCTGAACTGGCTATCAAGAAGATGGACGAGAAGAATGAAGCTCGCAAGGGCTCTGGTTCTAAGAGGGCACGTGAGAATGAGCCTATCAAGGCTGAAATTCTCGCTAAGCTGACCGCGGGCAAGGTATACACTGGTAACGAGGTATTCGCGCTCGGTATCGAGGGCGTTGAAAGCACCAACAAGGTGAACGCTCTGCTGTCACAGCTTGGCAAGGACGGCAAGCTGATTGTTAGCACAGTAAAGGTCAAGGGCAAGAGCCCTGTCAAGGGTTACGCTCTGCCTACTGAAACTCAGTCCGCAGACTAAAGATAAGGGGCTTTGCCCCTTTTCTTTTTTCTTTTAATTTGTTAAAAATTTTAATTATTAAGGAATTATGAACTTTGAAATAGATAGTGCCGCGGCACGACATATGATTAAAATGTTAACGATGAAATACTGCCAATATTTCACTGTTAACATTTAGATAATAAAAAGAAAAATGTCCGATTACTCGGACATTTTTACATCAACCATTTCCATTTGTATGAGTGAATCATTCCATGTAAGATACTCTGCTTTTGACATTAAATCTACAACGTGTCTATCACAGTTTTTGCCGATATAGCGGTATTTCTCACCACGCCAGAGAAAAACTTCTCCATTTTTCATCTCACAAAGTCTTTTATATACCGTGAGTTTAGGAAACTCTTTACCTGTACAACGGCAGTAAGCAAGAGCAATACCGTAATCTCTTATTTTTTCATCATCGGGGTGAAGTCTTGCCATGCCTACTTTGCCGTTTCTCTCGTTTACTACAAAAGTATAAACATCTTTTATAATAACTCTGTATTTGTCGCGGTTAATACTATTCGCAGTTTTATGTACCCACTCAAGTAATTCATGTATTTGCATAATATCAATTCCTTTCTAGTTTTATAGAGTTTCTTTCTCTTTACTGTATCTATATTATACTACATTTTTACTTGTTTGTCAATAGATTTTTGAATTTTATTTGTAAACTATTTGTGAATATGTTGTGCCGCGATACTTATGAACTAATTGTAAATAGTGAAATACCATCCCTATTTCTAGGTTAATATTCTGGTCATAATTAACTGTCATTGTTTTGTAACTATTTGTAATCAAATTGTAATTGACTTTATCTCTATTGTATGATATAATATAATTACAGTAAGGGGAAGGGCAGAGGTCAGTATCTCGGGGCGCGTCGACGTAAGTCGGAGCCTAAGCCGCCGTTGAAAGAAACGGTCGAAGCGGGTGCCAACTCCCGTCTTCTCCACCAATCAGAAATTTGGTTAAGTCAATAAATAAATTCAAAAGAACTTAATAAAAAGTTCAAGGAAAAGTTATTGACTTTATCCGAAAAGTATGATATAATATAGTTACAGTAAAGGAAATGAAAACCTTACAAAGTAAAGTAAAGTGACGTGTACAACACTATAAAACCAGAAAGGAATTAAAATTATGGCTAAGAGAGTTGATATCACAATTCATACAGATGAGTACAGAGAGGTTAATAGGCAGAGATGTTTGAGAAAGCGTAATATGCGCCCCCTTTCGGAAATAGCAAACAATATCGCTAATGCTTCAGATGAAACGGCTATACTTCGCGCCGCGTGGGATATTGTTCGTCAGGGAGCAAGAACTAAAAAGGCGACTGCTAACGAAAGTAACATTTCTATTATAAAGAATGAACTTCTTAAGAATGTTGAAAAAGGAGATATGTTTACATTGGATAGTGCTTCGCGGATTTTGTGGGCACGTCATCTTGTTTCTGACGGTGCGCAGGGCAGTTTAGCACTTCTTGCCGCCCTTGATGACCTTGTGGAAAAGGGAACTCTTGAAAGAAAGACAATGGTGCATGACGTTCCCAGTGGTACTAGTCATGTAAATGTTTATGTAGTTCTTTGATAAAAAGGGGTGAGAAATCACCCCTTTTCTTTTTTATTAAGACTTTGTGAACGTTGAAATAGTAGCACTATTTCATTGTTAATATTTCGTTTAAAAAAATAAAGGGGTGAAAATCACCCCTTTAATATTATTTATCTACTTCGTACTCAACATACGTAT
>Ga0247610_10005281_pt1 | contig 13623 bp, 20 predicted proteins | sample 174DNAGHGhighgp2_FD_193483 | JGI IMG/M metagenome (GOLD analysis project Ga0247610, IMG submission 193483) | Sheep rumen microbial communities from Palmerston North, Manawatu-Wanganui, New Zealand - 1742 DNA GHGhigh gp2 | ecosystem: Host-associated > Mammals > Digestive system > Stomach > Rumen...
CAATCCATTATAATTAGCATAGCGAACAACGAAAAAAAAGTTGTTTGACTATACGAAAAAGGTGGTTATAAATGAATAACAAAAATGTATTGAATGGTTGGAAAGACCCTAGCGAAAATCCTGAAGATGATGTAATATTATTGGTTGTATATCGGGACAACAAATACAATGGTGTATTTAGAACAATAGAATATATGGGTATTGAATATGCCCGAAAACGAAAAGATTTTACATTATTAGCATGGCAATATTTACCGGAATGGGTAGAGGATTAAATAAGTTTTGAAAGGTGGTTATAAAAATGACAAAACGTAGAGTAATAAAAGAGCGTAATGCACTAAATAACAAGTTAATAAAATTGCATGAATATTTAAAACGAGAAGATGCAAAACAAAAAGATTTGTTAATAAGACAAGAAATAATTATGACACATTATCTTATTGTGCTTAATGAACGTTTAGATGCGTGGGAAGAATAAAAGATTATTTGAAAGGTGGTAACAAAAATGATGGCAAGTTCTATTAAAAGTTTGAAAGCACAAAAGTTATTGTTAGACGAAATGATGAATCACTATAACATATGTGAACATCATTTTATCAAATCGTATTTTACCGATGATTCAGGTGATCTGATGGTCGGCACGGGTTATTTCGGTTATAGAACGGATAAATTAGATTTTATGCTTGATGCAGATAAATTTAAAAATTATTCATTATTTGATGTTGTGAATATGAATAATACAAGCGATTTAGTATTTGCGGGTTCTTTTAACAAATACATATATGGAGAGAAAAAACCGACAAATGTATATTGTTTCGTAACAAGTGATACGGGAATTGCAAAACACTATTTTGATAAAAAATATATGGATATATTTAATATGGAATATGTCGAATACCATTACAAAAAAGGTATATGCATTATTACGGATGTTAACACGCACGAAATAATCGGTTATGTATTAGAAATAATGAAAGTAGGTGAAAAAAATGATCAGAGGTAATCCGGATAGTGACAATTTGCACGTTGTTATTTACAACGTCAATAATTCAAAAGAGGTGTTCACGGCAACCGTGTATATGCTTGACATCGATGGTGAATTGGTCAAATTTTGGTATCACGTAAATGATGTGTTACACGTAGAGGAACATCATTACAACAAGGACAAATACAAGATTTCAATTCAATGATGTTTCACGTGAAACAAACGGTTTTAAAGGGTATCCGTTCAAAAACCCTATTCCAACCCCGTAATGCCATCGGGGTAACGTAAATTATATTATATCAAAGGAGTTGATTAAAATGGCAAAAAAGACAACGGCAACAAAAAATGCGTGGACGAACATTTCCGGAAATATGATTGTTTTCGGTAAAAAGTTCAAAGGTAACAAGGGTACGTTTTTGAAATTTTCAACAACGGTCGGTCGCAAATTTGACGGTGACGATGATTTTACAAATGTATTCGTTGATGTACAGTTTCCCAAAGACGATATACCAAAGGGAGAGGGTAGACACGATATTGACGTAAAAGACGGTTTTTTGTCGGTTGATAGGTACGTAAACAAAGACGGTGACGAAATTACCAAAATCAAGGTTGTTATTTTATCTTACGATGAAGAATAATTGATGTTGCGGGTGGGTTGGTGGGAACAATATTTGAAAGGTGGTATTAAAATGAAAAAACGTATTTTGATTGCGTGTGAAGAATCACAAACTATTTGTAATGAATTCAGAAAGCAATATCCCAATTGGGATACATATTCGTGTGATTTAAAACCGTGTTCAGGCGGGCATCCTGAATGGCATTTACAATGTGATGTAAAAGATATTTTATTGTTGGATTATAGACCGTGGGATTTAATAATTGCACATCCGCCGTGTACATATTTATGTAATTCAGGTATGCGGTGGTATGATGTTTCCAAATACGGCGAAAAGGCGATTAAAAGACGTGAAGATCAGAAAGATGCAATATCATTTTTTATGTTCTTTACGAATATACCTTGTAAACACGTTGCGATTGAAAATCCCGTTGGGATAATGTCAACCAAATACCGTAAACCTGATCAGATAATACAACCGTGGCAATTCGGTGATGCCGATTGTAAGAAAACGTGTTTATGGTTGAAAAATTTACCAAAACTTGAATATACTAATATCGTGGAACCGGAGTATGTTATACGTAATGACGGCAAAAAATATTCAAAATGGTCATATGATACGTGGTGTATTTCAAATCACGAATTGCGTTCAACGATCAGATCAAAAACGTTTCCCGGTATTGCACAAGCGATTGTTAATCAATGGGGTGAATATTTAAGTAAAGAGGTGTAAAATATGGATTATACTACAATATTAGGGCATAAAGGGACGGGCAGAGCATTTTCACGTCTTAAATACTATTTAGACGAATTATGTAAAACTAAAACAACCGATGTTGAAAAAATATTGTTGTATTTACAACTTGAATCGTATTGTGAATGTTTATTAGATTTAGGCTTTATTTCACGTGAAACATATGATAAAATATTGTCTATCAATTATAAAGAGGTGATAAAAGATGACGATTGAAACATTACTTAAAATGTCACCGCAAGACATTGACCAAATGGACAAACAATCATTGTCAAAAGTGGTTGTGCAATTGAAAAGTGCTGCGAACAAGCGTTTATCACGTATTCAAGCATTAGGAAGTGAAGCGGACGACATACCCGCATATCGACAGTTTAAAAAGGCACATTCATATGCCGAAAAATTCGAATCGGTAAAAAATAAAACGGCATCTGAATTACGCACGATGTATGGTGAATTGCAAGAATTTTTGAATTACAAAACGTCAACGGTGGCAGGGTGGAAGAAATACCAAAGTAAAATTTACAAGGCAATCAATGTTAAATTGTCCGGAGATGATGCGACCGCATTTTGGGAAGATTACAATAAATTTATCGAAAGCAATTTAACGGCATATGCGCAATACGGAAGTAAACAAATACAACGTATGATTTATGAATCACGCAAAGATGCTTTACGAAATAAAGAAGCCTGGCAGGATGTTGACGAAAAAATACGGGCAATGCAACAAGCAAGATTATATGAATACATTGCCGAATTAAAAGGTAAATGGAAAGTTGAACACGGGATACGAACATTTCGAGATGAAGAAAACAGAGTTCGTTTACAAATCGATGAAAATGGTAAGATAATCAATGTTGAACAGTACAGTAAACCAACGTATTACGAAAGTTTATAATAATATTGATGTCAAGGAATTGTGCGACAGTTTGAACGTTAAACAAAATTGGTGCAGAGGTACGAAACGTGGTAAATACTTAAATTTACCCGTTTCGTTTGATATAGAAACAACATCAATTACAAACGGCGATGAAAAATCGGCATATATGTATATATGGATGATTTGCATTGACGGTATAACGTTTTACGGTCGCACGTGGGGTGAATGGCTTGATTGCTTGCAAGTTATGCACGATTCATTTGATCTGACGGGAAAACGTAAACTTGTTATATACGTTCATTCATTGCAATTTGAATTTCAATTCATTCGCAAACATTTAACGTGGTTGTCGGTGTTTGCTAACGAAGATAGAAAACCGATATATGCATTATGCGATCTGAACATTGAATTTAGATGTTCATACTTTTTATCGAATTATTCACTTGCGAAAGTTGCCGACAATCTGACACAGTTTAAAATTAAAAAATTGGTCGGTGATTTGGATTACCGGAAGATACGCACAAGTGAAACAATATTAACAAATGAAGAATTAGATTATTGCATCAACGATGTGTTGATTTTGTGTTGTTATATTCAGGAAAAAATAAACAACGGTGAACCGATTTCGAAAATTCCGTTGACGAACACAGGATATGTTCGCCGTTATTGTCGGTCGATGTGCCTTGATTTTGGACGGGGTAACGGTTGGTATGATAAATATATTCATACATTGAATATGGATGTGAATTTATATCGATTGGCAAAGAAATGTTTTATGGGTGGTTTTACGCACGCAAATAACTTTTACGCAGGTAAAACACTTGATAATGTATCGTCATATGATTTTATATCGGCATATCCCGCAAGAATGTGCGGTTCACGTGAATTTGTATGTGAAACACCGCATTTTGTAAAAGTGTATAACGAAGAACAGTTAAATGAATATATCAATCATTATGCGTGTTTTTTCACTATTGAATTTGTTGGTTTGCGTGAAAAAGACGGGATGCGTTTTGAACATTACATACCATCGTCAAAATGTTCGAACGTGTTAAATTATAGATCAGATAACGGACGTATCGTATTTGCCGATTTATTGACGATTTCCATAACTAATATCGATTTTGAAATAATACGGGATTTCTACACTTGGAAAGATTACCATATTATCGAATTTTATATTGCTGAAAAATCATATTTACCGAAACCGTTGATCAGGTCGATTTTGGATTTGTATCGAACAAAAACTGAATTAAAGGATGTGCCGAATAAAGAAAGTGAATTAATGCACGCAAAAGGAATGTTAAACGCAACGTTCGGTATGATGGTTACGGATATTGTACGTGATGTTCATTCATACGAAACCGATTGGATAACAACCGTACAGGATGTTGACCGACAAATTGAATTATACAATGAATCACGAAATCGTTTTTCATATTATATATGGGGTGTTCAAATTACCGCTTTATGCCGTAGGGAATTATTCAAGGCAATAAAAGAATTGAAATATGATTATTTGTATGCCGATACCGATTCCGTTAAATTCATTAACGGTGAAAAGCATTATAAATGGTTTGATGCCTATAATCGAAATAACAAAAAAGAAATGTTCAAAATGTGCGAATTTTTTTCTTTTGATAAATCAATGGTCGAACCGGAGAATATACACGGCGATAAAAAGATGTTGGGAGAATTTGAACGTGAAACACCATACGAAAGGTTTAAAACGTTAGGTGCAAAACGTTATATGACGATGAAAAACGGTGAATTATCGATTACCGTTTCCGGTTTGAATAAAAAAGTAACTGTACCGTATTTAAAAGAATTGGCAAACGAAAAGGGTATCGACCTGTTTGATTTATTTAATGATGAATTGTACATTCCAAAAGGCAAAACGGGCAAATTGACACATACATATATTGACGAAAAGTGTGAAAATGATATAATAGATTATCAGGGACACACAACGCATTGTTGCGAATTGTCGTGTGTACATCTTGACGAATGCGATTACACATTGTCCATGACGGAACAATATATTAATTTTATTAAAGAAAGGCAATACTATTATGAAATACTATAATCTAAATAATATCTTATCACGGCATTGCCAATATAACATCATATTGGGTGAACGTTCGAACGGTAAAACGTTTGCCGTTCTTGAATACGGAATACGTAATTATTTCAGATCAGGTAAACAAATGGCGATTATTCGCAGATGGTTGGAAGATTTCCGTGGCAAAAGAGCAAGAACAATGTTTGACGGTGTAGTTGACAAAGGTATAATATATGATGCATCAAAGGGTGAATACGATGATGTTAAATATTTCTCAGGTGAATGGCATTTCATACGTCATAACGATAAAGGTGATGTAATAAAGGAAATGAACGAACCGTTTGCGTATGCGTTTTCAATTGCGCAACAGGAACACGATAAATCAACATCATATCCAAATATCGACACAATATTTTTTGATGAATTCACAACCCGTGATTCGTACTTGGTCGATGAATTCATATTGTTTATGAACACATTATCAACCATTATTCGTAACCGTAATGATGTAATCATTTTTATGTGCGGTAATACCGTAAACCGTTCGTCACCGTATTTTACCGAAATGGGGTTGTCACATATACGTGATATGAAACAAGGTGACATTGACGTTTATTCATACGGTGAAAGCGAATTACACGTTGCCGTTGAATTTAGCGATTCCATCGCAAAACGCAAACCGTCTGATATTTACTTTGCGTTTAACAATCCTAAATTGCAGATGATAACGGGTACGGGTTCAGTTTGGGAAATGGCATTGTACCCGCATTGTCCGTGTAAATTTGTTCCGGATGATATAATGTTTATGTATTTCATTATATTTGAAAACCGCATATATCAATGCGAATTAGTTAATGTCGATGATTTGTTGTTTACGTATATACATCGAAAAACAACACCGATTAAAGACGTTAATTCTGATCTGATATACACACCTGAATATTCGCCAAAACAAAATTACCATCGTTATTTAAATGATGTGACCGATAAAGTTACAAAATACATCTACAATCAATACGTACACGATAAAGTGTTTTATCAAGATAATGAAGTAGGCGAAGATATACGCAATTATTTACAGTTTTGCGGGATGTCTACAATTGATTGATTTTTGAAAACGAAATGTTGACAATTTGTAAAACGTATGTTATTATAATTAAGAGGTGATTTATAATGACAACCGAACGTTTTACTTATTTATCATTAAAGGAATACGGATACACCGATGCAATGGTTTGCGGGATTATGGCAAATATTGCGTGGGAGTCAAATTACAAATCGTCAAACCTGGAACAACGATATGAAAAGAAATTAAATATGGGCGATGTTGAATACACCGCAAATGTTGATTTAGGCATATACACAAAAGAACAGTTTGTTAATGATTCGGCGGGGTACGGTATATGTCAATGGACGTGGAAAACACGTAAAGAATCGTTATATAACTATGCAAAACAAAACTGGCAGACGTCTATCGGGCATCCGTTTATGCAGATTGCGTTTCTGAACAAAGAGTTATTGCAGAATTACAAAACGGTATATAAAGATATGATGCAGGCAGAAGATACAATTGACGGTGCAAGATATTGCGCAAAACGTTTTTGTCAAGACTATGAGAAACCGCCGGAAATCGAAAAGCGCATTGCAGAACGTGAAGCAACAGCGGAAAATTTATTCAGAAAATATCATAACGGCGGTGATTGATATGGATTGGATTAACTTTATTGCAAACTTTATAGCAAATATGACATTTCCCATAATCGCATTTGTGATGATTTTTGAATATATGAAACAAAAAGAAAAAACAAATGACGAACGTTATAAACAGGAAAAACAAGAGTTGATGCAGATTATAACCAATAACACAACGGCGATGAATTCCATTTCGGCAAAAGTTGATGATCTGACAAATACAATAAAAGGTTACGGACGGTGATATTAAATGTCGTATGAATATAGATACGTAGGAATACAAAAAAACGGCATATATAATTTAAAAGACAAAGAAATGCATATTGCAATGATTACCGCATATATGCTTGACCGTTTATCACGTCTTTTTAAAATAAACGGATTACCTGATACAATGCCTGAACGGGAAATTAAATTGATGTTGTTAACAAATGGTAATATATGGACACAACAAATTAACAAATCACAGTTGACCGGAGATTATGAAAGCGGTGTTTATGCATTTACGGGTTCGTTAGGCGGTGAACCGTCAATATATTTAACACCGACACGATATATAACCGCAAATCCCCGTTTGCTGGCGGGCATTGATTCCGTTATTGGGGTTGACGGTGTTTTAATTCGTAATGATTCGTTGATGATTGGTGTTTTGCCGGTAATCAACAAATACGCAACGTTGCTTGCAGAATCGTGGTTGTCTTTGCAGAAAATTTTAATTAATTCACGTCACGTGGGTGTCGGTTCGGCACAGTCGCAGAAATTAGCAAATCAGTTAAAAGAATATTTTAAAGCGATTGAAAACGGTGAAGATTTTGTTATTACCGATAAAATATTGGCAATGGAAACAGAGGGTGTCAAAATTCAACCGCTTGCGCAAACATCGGTAAATGCTATTTCACAACAAATCGAATCAATACAATATATATGGTCAATGATGTTAATGGAAATAGGATTGAACAGTAATTTTAATATGAAACGTGAATCGTTAAATGCCGAAGAAACCGAATTGAACAATGATTCATTGACACCGTTTGTTGATGATATGCACGAATGTTGGGTTAAAGGTTGGGACGATTTCAACGATATGTTCGGTTATTCGGTTACAGTTGATTATGATTCGGCGTGGAAAGATAGACAGTTGTTAATTAAAGCCGATGACAACATTGAAAAAAGCGAATTGACTAACGATGATAACAAAGAGGGTGACGATAATGACAAAACCGACAATACGTGAAATGTATAATGAATCGCAAGCAGAATCACCGTACAATGCAGATGCACATTATGTGTGGGGTGTATTCCATCAATTATATGTATTAACGCAAGCGGTCGAACCTGGCGAAGAACCTGAATATGTGTTTCCGTGGTTGACCGAAGATGTTGCATATGCGCTTGATGTTGATTACCTTGAATCACAAAGCGGTGACAAACTGTTATCTGATCTTGCGTATAGATTTGCACCGATACCGCCTACAACGCTAAAACGTTTAACGTTTTGGGTCCGGATGTGTAAAATAATTTTGGCACAGTATTATAGCAAGTGGCAAAGAATGTACGAAATATATTCATATGAATATACACCTGGTGATAACTATGATATGCACGAAGTTGTCACACCTGATCTGATCAACAAATCAAATTCGAAAACCAAAACCGATTACACAAACACCGAATCAAATGATGTGTACGGGTTCAATTCGTCAAACCCCGTACCGTCAGGTAAAACAACAATACGCACACAAGGCGATAAAGATAATAACACGGTCGATACGGAAACAACGCAAAAAGGCAACACAACAACGCACCGTTCCGGAAACATAGGGGTTTTGTCTACACAAACACTTTTGCAGAGCGACATAGAGTTATGGAAGTGGAATTTCTTTACGGAAGTTATCTACAAAGATATTGACAGTATTATTGCTGACAATATATATTATTTTAATTAAAGAAAGGATGATTTAAAATGGCAAATGGCGGTTATCGAATCGTTGATTTAAAAAACATATCATTGGGAAGTACGGCAAAAGATGTTTCCGGTGTTTATGATGCTATCAACGGCACGAACAAACAGTTACTTTTAACAAATATCAATATTGGTGGTACAAAATATCACGATACAATTATTGATGTTAAAGTATCAAGTTCAAAATTCGTATGGACAGTTTACGGTTACAATTTCGAAGTAACCAACGCAGACAAAGTAAAGGCAACGGCAGTTGTTTAAAAGAAAGGATGATTACAAATGGATGTAAAGCAGATTTACACAATTCTTAATTCAGTTAATACCGAAGTATTGGGAGAATCGGTAATATTGCAGGAAGATTTAACAAATATTGTTGATAACGGTTCAGCGGTATTTAACAACAATTCATTTGACCGTTATTCACACGGTCTTGTTGACAAGGTCGGTAAAATGGTGTTCGTTTCCCGTCCGTATAGAGGTCTTGCACCGTCCGTTATGATGGATGGTACAACGTGGGGTTCGGTGATTCAGAAAGTGTCAAGCGAATTACCGGATTACACCGAAAACGAATCATTTGAATTAGCAAACGGCACATCGTATGACCCGCATATTTTCAATGCACCGTCAGTAAGTGAAAAATTCTTTGCAAAATATGTAACGTTTGAAGTTGACCGTTCTATCACACGTAAACAGTTGGAAAGCGCATTTAATGGTATTGCCGAAATGGATGCATTTTTGTCGATGATTTTCAATGAGATTGAAAAGGTACTTACACTTGCATTGAACAACTTGGTGATGCGTACGATAAACAATTTCATTGGCGATACACTTTATGCCGAATATTCAAGCGGTACAATTTTCGGTTCGGCATCTCACGTTAAAGCGGTTAACCTACTGTATCTTTATAACACACAGTTTAGCGAATCACTTACGGCAGATGAATGTTTGACCGACCCTGATTTCTTGCGTTATGCATCGTATATTATTGGCGATTACAAAAACAATCTTAAAGGCATATCGACATTGTTTAACATCGGCGGTAAAGAACGTTTCACACCTGAAGATGAACAACATCTGATCTTGTGGTCACCGTTCGCATCGGCAAGCGATGTTTATTTACAGTCCGGAACATTCCATAATGAACTTACGGCAATGCCGAATTACGAAACCGTACCGTATTGGCAGGGTACGGGAACTGATAACAGTTTCGAAAACCGTGGTAAAATAAGTGTCACAACATCCAACAATCACACCGTTACGTGTGACTACATTTTGGGTGTACTGTTCGACCGTTACGCATTGGGTGTTTATAACCTGGATAGATGGGTAAATACACAGTATAATGCAAAGGCAGATTTCGAAAACTATTTCTACAAGGTCAAAGCAGGATATTTTAACGATACAAATGAAAATTTCGTTGTGTTCTTTGCAAGTGACGTAACAACGTGATATAATTAACGTAAAGGGGTACGGAAACCCCGTACCCCATATCACATTTTGAAAGGATGATTGAAATGGCTAAAAAAATACGTGATTTCGTATATGGTTCACCGAAATTTGAAAGAGAAATAAACAATGCCGTGTCCGGTGGCGGTGACGAAGTTAAAATCTATCAACATCACATAAGTATAACAGGGAAAGATACTAATGATGAATATTGTTATGCAAATTATATCATATACAGCACAAAATCGGAATCATTGTTTACACAGGGTAGCACACCTACTCTAAATGATGTAATGAATGTTATACAAACAACATGTACTGGTCAGACACCGCCATTTTATACCTCTAATAAATTTTTTAGTATGTATGTAAATATTTGGGAAGAAAGTCTTAATACAAATGTTACTGATGTTGCAACAGGAACAAATGGTGGTACTTACGTACGGTCTATTCAGAACGCATCTGACACTGTAATGCAAATGTAACAGTGGGGTGATACCATGGCGAAGAAGTTTCATTCATTTCTTTGGGGATTTTGGAAAACCGATAAAGCAATACAAAAGGCGCAGAACGGTAATTTACCGGAAATAACAAATGCCGATAAAAACAAGATATTGCACGTTGACAGTTCGAAAAATGTCGGTTGGACTGACGATTATATTAACAAATCGGTCGGCACACAAATGGGTGATATACTTGTGTACAACGGTTCAAAATGGGTTCGCAAATCGTCAAGCGGTAACGGGTATTTGTTCATATCAACAGGTAACGGCGGTGTCGCATACGTTAAACCGTCCATTCACACCATACAGTTTACATTCGGCGGTAATACATATGAATTCCGTTTTGTGACAAACACAAGTACATTTACAATTAACAATTCAAACACATTAGCAACGTGGGGTGATTTTTGGAACACATTTTGTTATTTTAACGAATTAATATTTATCGGCGGTGTTCGTAAAACCGGAAGTAACGTTGTTGATTGCGTGTATTATGCGATTGATTCATATGGCGAACATGGACAGTCGAACCAACCGTTTATTACCCCGAAAGGATATTATTTATCCGATGGAGCGGTGTCAATGCCCATTTGCGAAATGGCTTTATCAACGGCAATTACTGATACAAGGAGTGGTATATAATGACGATTACGTTTTATAATTCCGAAAATGAAAAAAATGTTGTGGTGAAACAGTTATCAAACGGGACATCAATGACGGGTACGTTACGTATGCCGTCATCGATAATAAACCCGATTGTAATAATTGAAAAAGCAACTTTTCCAACATGGAATTATGCATATATAAACGAATTTAGTCTTTATTATTTCATTACAAATGTTGTTCCGGTAAATAAAAATTTGTGGCAAATCGAAATGAAAGTTGACTATCATCAACAATTACTGAAACAAGGGGATGGGGTATAATGACGATTACGTTTTATAATTCTAAAAACGAAAAAAACGTTGTAGTGAAACAGTTATCAAACGGCACATCAATGACGGGTACGTTACGTATGCCAACATCGGTATTAAACCCGATTGTAATAATTGAAAAGGCACCTTTTCCAACATGGAATTATGCATATATAAGTGAATTTAATCGTTATTATTTCGTTTCAAATATTATATCGGTAAACGAAAATTTATGGCAAATCGAAATGAAAGTTGATGTGTTAATGTCATTCAATTTGAATATATTAACGCAAACGGCTTTTGTTTCACGTAATGAATTCAGTATAAATAATCAAATTGCAGATATTAAACGTCCCGCATTATCCCGTTCGACAATTTCCTATACCGAATTTTTGTCAAATCCGTTCAACGTTGTTGAAAGTGGAATACCATTCGCAGATGCGAATCAAAAACAATCATATGTGCTTGTTCTTGCAGGGTCACTTAACCCTGATGGTATGCCATTAGAATATACAGTGCCTACCAATATATCACCGCTTGTTTTCCCTAACGGTATGCAATATATGACAATTGGCGGTAGTCAAAGATTGATTGCTACCAAATGGAATGAAATAAATAGTTTGCTTAGCGGTTCAACCAATACCGACCAAATAATTGCAATTATATCATTTCCGTTTGACGTAGTTGCACGTTCTAATAATGGCGGTGTATTTGAACACGATGCACAGTATACTATTGGCGGTATATCAGGTTATACACTTACAGGACGTGAATTAACACCATATTATGCATCAATTATCAATTTGGGTTCAATAGCGGTCAATGGATATTACGGTGATTGGAGAGATTACGAACCATATACCGAATATAAATTATATATGCCGTATATCGGTTATGTGTCATTACCATCTGAAGAAATAGTTGGTCACACAATTTTTGTGAAATATGCCGTTGATATGTCAAACGGTAACGCAAATGCGTTTGTGATTTGTAATTCAAGAATCATATACACACAACAATGCCAAATTGGAATACAAATACCTTTGACAAGTTCAAATGTATATGAATGGCAACGCAATAATATGTTAAACTTTATGTCAGGTATTTCCGGTATGGGTAAAATTGTTGCGGGTGCTAAAACATCAAATCCATCATTGGTTGCAACGGGTTTGGGTGACATCAGTTCGTCAGTTTACAATATGATGCAAAATCATTTAATGGTATCTGGTACATTAGCACAACCGAACGTGTCACGTTATTCGCCATCAAAATGCGGTTTGTATGTACAAAGACAACAGTTTTACACATTATCAAATTATGGTCATACTATCGGTTATCCCGTAAATGAGATTGGCGAATTATACACATATCACGGTTTTACGGTTTGCGAATCAGTACATTTAACCGATTTTGATGAAGCAACACACGAAGAAATAAACGAAATTGAAATGTTGTTACATAATGGGGTAATTTTACCATCACCGTAAATGATCTGATAAAATAAATACGAAAATACCCGTGGCACAAGGTGGTGAATGCACACGGGTATTTTTCGTAAACCCAATCACAAAAGGAGGTGTATGGAGGTAATGCGCACTATTCCTTGCGCATTATTATAATATCACATTCGTTATTATTTGTCAACACTACCCAACGCAAAACCCAACCCCTGGTATGCATGGTCGGTACGTGTATGGAATGACGTCCGGTAATATATGCGAATGCTTGTTCGGTACGGTTCGCCTGGTTCGTTGCAAACGGATGTTCGAAATAATTTAATCGTGAAAAATTTTTGTACGAATAACCTCATT
>Ga0247610_10005282_pt1 | contig 13621 bp, 9 predicted proteins | sample 174DNAGHGhighgp2_FD_193483 | JGI IMG/M metagenome (GOLD analysis project Ga0247610, IMG submission 193483) | Sheep rumen microbial communities from Palmerston North, Manawatu-Wanganui, New Zealand - 1742 DNA GHGhigh gp2 | ecosystem: Host-associated > Mammals > Digestive system > Stomach > Rumen ...
GTAAAGTTTTTCTTCATCATTGAAGTTTTCTTTTACGTCGCCCCCTTCAAGACGACCTTTTTTTGGTTTATTATTTATTATTTTATTATTTATTATTTCTTTTTATTCTTCACTCTTCACTCTTCACTCTCTACTCTTCACTCTTCACTCTTCATTCTTCACTCTAAAAAGAGTCTCCTATTCTCCCGAACCAGAGATCTCGCAAAGTTCAAAATCGAAAAGATATGGACAGAAAAATTTCAAAAAGCAGTGCGGGCGCTCCCGCTATGTCTAACTCCAAATTATCTTCGATGGTCAAAGAATTACCGAGTGCAAAATTAGGCATAAAAAAAAGACCCCGGAAAGAGTCTCCGGAGTCTGTGAAACTATTTGTGAAAGTGTGAAACTAAATGTGAGAGTCTGCAATTAATTGTTCCTCAAATTTCTCAATTAAGAACATAACTCTCTTAGGAATATCCTGCCCCTCCCATTTACTGATAGGCAGCTTCAGATACGGATTATCCCTGAAGGCAGCACGCAGCGTCCCCTCGGGACAGTCCCATGATAAATCGTGGTTCTCATTGGCAATTTTCTGCCAGTCACGTTCAAACAAACTCATATTGTCAGGGTAACTATGATGATCCCTCATGGCACAAAACAAGACAGCATGGGCACTCTTTCCCCACATATACTTCTGTACGGCAGCGATGGCCTGGCCTAACAATTCTCTGGATATATTCGACGGCTGTTCTTGCGTCACATTATTCTCAGCATGATAATCGCCGTGATGATGATAGTCCCCATGTATTTCATTGAAGTTAGTGATAGTACCATAGAAATAGTTATAGATATTCGCTTTGTTATCGTTGTTGTTATTCATTATTCTTATTTGTATTAATAGTTATGTTTATGTAATTCGTTCACTGTATCCACAACCCCGTGGAAATGATTATTGATAATAATTGGTGGTGGCAGGTTATTCAGTCCCGATGAATCGATGATGTCTTTCATGAGGGATCTAAATAGTTTGTAGCATAATCGCCGGAAAACGTTCTTTTTTCTTTTCCTCACTCTTCTTCCCTGCAGCAGTGCGATCACGTATTCTTTCGTTACGCTTTCACCGCACTGCTGCAAAAACCCTTCGATCGGGTCTTCTTTCTTGTTTGATACCATACTTTTTTTTGTTTTAAGTTGTAAATTATTAAATAGACCTAATTATTTAAGTCTGATTCGTAACACTTTTATCACTTCCATACTTAAAAACAACAGCGAAAGGCGGCAGTATCTTAATTGACAAAACCCCTTTGGCTCTGGTAGGCACCTATGTCAGTAATACCAACAAGACTTACCGCCCTACGCTGTTTTTTCCAGCATAGGCGTTCGTTACGTTACCGACATTATGCCATATGAGAATTTACCAGATTCTAGGGGTTGTCAAACGTAAACGACGCACTATTTCTATTAAGTATGTGATTACACCATCACGGCGTAATCAGCTGCAAAGATAGTGCAAAATTTCGATTAAGCGAAGAGAATACGAATAAATTTGCATTCTTGAGCGTGAGAAATTTTTCTAAATCGAGCAAAAAACCAAATATATTTGAGTTTTTCGAGATGCAGCCTATCTAAGACGTATGTCAGAGATAGTGCTTTTCTACGTAACTTCCAAATTTCTAATAAAAAACCGCCACACGATTCTCTCGCGCTCGGCTTTGCCGCTTATATGAGCGCAGCGAGTCTTAAGAACAGTGCAGCGGATAAACAATCATAAACCTATTAATACTAACCTATTGAATGCTTTATTTCACGATCAATTTCTTTCCACTGACAATATAAATACCTGGCTTCAAGCCTTCAGCATCCTTAGTGCAAATTCTGACACCGCTAAGGCTGTAAATATCGCCACTATTCCCATCAGCTTCGACAGGATGGATAGCTGTACTCTTCTTATAGGTAAAATAGCCAGGATTCTCCGGACCGCCATCAATACGGGCGTATTCACCATTGGTACGTTGGCGATCATAGGTAGTTCCTGCACCACCAACAATATTGTAGCAATTCTGGAACATCGCTGTCGATTCCTGGACATTTAACATATTCCAATCATAACTAACATATATTGTTGATAATTTTTTGCAGCCTTCGAACATAAAAAACATGCTCGTCACTTTGTCTGTCTTGAAACTACTCAAGTCAAGACTTGTAAGACTAGAACAATCACCGAACATAATATTCATATTAACCACATTGTCCGTATTGAAGTCAGTTATGTCAAGCCTTGTAAGATCAGAACAGCCTTTGAACATAGAGCCCATGTCCGTCACATTGTCCGTCCTAAAGCTACTCAGATCAAGGTCCTGAAGACTCGTACAGTTAGGGAACATACAACTCATATCAGTCACATTGGACGTATTGAAACTACTCAGGTCAAGACTCCTAAGACTGGTACAGCCAGAGAACATATCACTCATATTAGTCACATTGGCCGTATTGAAGCCACTTACATCAAGACTCGTAAGGCTAGAACAATCACAAAACATACATTTCATATCTATCACATTGTCCGTCCTAATACCACTCAAATCAAGGCTCTTAAGACTAGTACAGCCATAGAACATAAAACTCATATTAGTTACACTATCAGTCTTTAAATTTTCAATGTCTACAATTGTGGTTAGTTTATCAAAATTTTGGAACCATCTGGACGTATTAATAATGGATGTACAGTTTGACATGGATCCATCAAACACAACGGTTGTAACTGTTGATGCGTTATCATTATTTTGCCATGACGTTATCGTCATACCATCTCTTGTTTCCATTTCACCATCATAATAAAAGGTGAGTACTGTTTTATCTTCATTGAGTACGACATAACGTGATGGAGCATTCACTGCTGTTAAATATCCTGGATTGCTGGGTCCGCCATCAATACGAGCATATTCTCCGTCAGTATGTTTACCATCATATATGGTTCCTTCTCCACCAACAATATTGTAACAGTGCTGGAACATCGCTGTTGATGATTTAACTTTTGACATATTCCATTTCTCACTCACATAAATTGTAGACAATTTTGAACAATCATTAAACATCCAGTCAATGTTCTCAACATTGTTCGTCTGAAATCCACTCAGATCGAGTTTTTTCAGGTTGGAGCAGCCATTGAACATACCTCCAATATCCGTTGTGTTGTCCGTTTTAAAGCCACTTACGTCAACACTCGTAAGACCAGTACATCCTGAAAATAAACCTCTCATATTCGTCACATTGTCCGTATTCAATCCACCCAAGTCAAGACGTTCCAATTTTTCACAACCTGCGAACATACCTCCCATATTCGTTACGCTGTCTGTTTTAAAACCACTTATGTCAAGAGTCGCAAGACCAGAACAATCTCTGAACATCCAACTCATATTATTTACTTTGTCTGTCTTGAGACAACTTAGGTCAAGAGTCGTAAGACCAGAACAGCGTTCAAACATACAACTCATATTTGTCACATTGGCCGTATTGAAACTACTCAGGTCAAGAGTCGTGAGACCTGAACAGCCATAGAACATCTCATACATGTTCGTCACTTCATCCGTTTTGAAGCCATTCAGATCAAGAGTCGTAAGACTAGAACAGCTTTCAAACATACAACTCATATTTGTCACATTGGACGTATTGAAACCACTTACATCAAGAGTTGTAAGACCAGAACAAGCGTAGAACATACTTCCCATATTCATTACGCTGTCCGTTTTAAAGCCACTTACATCAAGAGTCGTAAGACTTGAACAAAATACAAACATTTCAGACATATCCTTTACCTTTCCTGTATTGAAACCGCTTACGTCAAGACGTTCCACTTTTTTACAACCTCCAAATATACCTGCCATATTCGTTACGTTGTCCGTTTTAAACCCACTCACGTCAAGGCTCGTAAGGTTTTCACACGAATAGAACAAATCTTGCATATTTGTTACTTTTTCCGTATTGAACCCACTCACATCTAGGTTCACCAGACTGTTGCATTGTCCGAACATCTCTTTCATGTTCGTCACATTGTCCGTTTTAAACCCGCTCACGCCAAGGCTCGTCAGGTTTCTGCAATCAAAAAACATCCCTTTCATGTTCGTCACATTGTACGTTTTAAATCCACCTAAGTCAAGACTCGTCAGACTACCACACAAATAGAACATGTCTTCCATGTCCGTCACATTTTCAGTTTTGAATCTACTCAGATCAAGGCTTGTCAGGTTTTCACACAAATAGAACATACCTTGCATATTTGTAACTTTTTCCGTATTGAAGCTGCTCAAATCAAGGTTTGTCAGGTTTTTACAACCACTAAACATCCAACTCATGTTCGTCACGTTGTCCGTATTCAATCCACTCAAATTGAGACTCGTCAGACCAGAGCAATCGGAGAACATTCCTCCAATCTTTGTTACATTGGCTGTATTGAATCCACTCACATCTAAACTCGTCAATGCAGAACAACCATAGAACATACAACTCATGTCTGTCACATTATCCGTCTTTAGTCCACTCACATCTACGCTTGTCAATGCAGAACAACCATAGAACATACAACTCATGTCTGTCACATTATCCGTCTTTAGTCCACTCACATCTACGCTTGTCAATGCAGAACAACCATAGAACAAACCTTCCATGTTAGTCACTTTATCGGTCTTTAATCCGCTCAAATCAAGACTCATCAGGCTAGAACAGCCACGAAACATGTAACTCATATCGTTTTTTCCTGAGATATTCAGGTTCTCAATTCCTTTTATTGACTTCAATTTGCTCCATCCGTCGAAATAATTGTACAACATCCTATATTTTAAATCTATATTGGCTACTGATGGGTCGATAACACATTCAGTAACATCTTTTTTATAATTCTCCCAGTCAGCTCTGTGAGGAAGGACTATACCAAAGCGATGAGACATCTCATTGTCATAGTATAACGTAAACTTTCCATTGTCAAAAACCGCATACCGGTTAGGGTTGTCAGGATATGCAGGCTGGATTCCGAAAATAGCAGAATGATCTTGAGTATACCCTTCCCATTTGTCTTCACTAGTCATAAGAACCCACGAATCGTAGCCACCCCATCCCCAATTCACATGGAAATAGCCATCATTATAACCATCTATGACAAAAGAATGACCACCATCCTCAGAATTTCCTGAATAAAGAACTGGTCTTCCACTATTTAATTCATCATATATGAGTTCTTCCCAACTGTCTGAATCATAGTCATCACGATACAATCCATCAAGCAGGTCGTCGTAGCCAAAAATATGGCGAAAAGCCCAAGCTGCATATTGAGGATATGATCCACTACCAAAACCATACATCGTACAAATGGATGAACCACATAATAGCATTAATGTTGAAATTGCATTTGCCTGCTCCTCATTATAATTCTCACGACTATACTTATCAAGTATATTATCCCAGTCAATTGTGGTAATGGGAATTTCCGGCATGTCTATTCCTGCAATCGGTGTAGTATATGCCTTTATGACATCTGTCGTCTGTTTAGGCCATTGATGGTAATGCATGATTTGAGCCATCGCCGTGGCAACGCAACCTGTGGCGCAGCGTTCACCATCATACTCAGGACATTTGTTATTGTAAGGAGTTCTTTGGTTAAACCAGCAAGTTAACAAAGGGCCGATAGTTTTTCTTTCCATAGTTGCTCGCTTTGCTACCTTTGCCTCTGGATGTTCCCTTAGATAAGTTACCTGAGCGGCATAATCTTCCATCCATGCCTTCATGTTACAAGGAAGGTTGTTGGCATCGTAAAAACCATTGTATGAATAAGCTAGCACATCGGGCATTCGCTCGTCACCGCTGACAACAACATAACCACCATTAGCCTCGTCGTTAAAAACATATAGCTCACTGCTGTTATTTGCAAGCACAAGTTTCGGGGCTTGGTGAGGTGACCTTCTCGCTGACTGATGAAAGCTCACATCATTACTAATAAACGACTGTGCCTTTTGCAAGGCAATCTCTTTACTCACCTGCTGCGCATTCAATGCTTCTGCAACCATCAGAGCTATGAGTGCCACACACATCCTGATAAATGACTTATTCATATATACTAACCTATTGAATAATTTATTTCTTTTATTTTATTCTTCCTCATTCTCCGGACTTGCAGCCAGCTTCAGATCCAAATAAATCTCCTTGGCCTTGCGCTGATTAGCATTGCGAACCATAGAGGTATAATCCTCAATGATATGTCGCCAGTCATTGAGCGACATGCCTGGATATTCATCACCGAAATGATCAATCACCTCTTTCTGAATCTCCATATCACTGATATCATTATCCATCTGGAGCATATCAAAGATAAGATTCCTTACCTCCCTATCATCCTCTACATTCTTCAGTTTCCGTTTTCTGAACACATCAAGACCAGCGCTGTCGTCGCTGAGCATATTCGAGAACTTATTCAGATAGGCCTTCAGCTTCTCTATCACCGTCTGCTTCTTCTCACCACTTTCAGGCAGGAATGGATTCGATGGTGGCAGGATATGCGCGATGCCAGTACCCGTTTCCGTTACATAGCCGTCTGCAAAGGCACGCTCCATAAAGTCCTCTGTCTCCGCTGCTTTCAGATGCTCTTCCTCGATGATCTTACTCAGCTGCTTACGCTTCTCCTCTTCGATATACGTCTCCCAATCGTGGCCCACATCTGCACCCTTCTCAGGTGTCATCTGCTGGATAAACTTCTCTATCAGTTCACGCTTGTCACGCATATCAGGACTGGCATCCATCTGCTTACGGATCTTCACGATGATTTCCTTGTCCTGACAGTTTGAATCATGATACTGCTGCACCAAATCCAGAATATAACGGATATTGATCTGCACCTGCTTTACCAGTTCCATCTCGAAGACAATATCGTCGCGGATATCCTCACGCTCTCCACCATGTGTTGGTTTGCGATACTCGTCGTAATAGTTGTTATACCATCCCAGATAGTCCTGATAGTGCATCTCATCCACGATCCTCACCTCTTCCGTAAAGTCATCGAAGGCGCCAAGCACATTCCGCAGTCGCAGAATCTCGCCCATCAATCGGATAAAGGCCTTCTTATCCTCTTCATCAAGGATATTGCCCATCTGTTCTACAGGATATGTTTCAAGCAACTGCTTGATCAGTTCTGTATAAGGCTCATGCCAGTTTCCTTTATCATCAGCATAACCCTCGCTGTAGTATTCCTCGAAGCTCTTCATGAACACCAAGCCCGCTGCGTTCTCATCGCCAAAGATGGCCAGACTCTTATTCGTGGCATCTTCGAGATTGCGGAAACAGACAATATTACCACAATTCTTCACCTCATTGAGGATGCGGTTCGTACGACTATACGCCTGCAACAGTCCATGCAGTTTCAGGTTCTTATCCACCCAGAGCGTGTTCAGTGTCTTGGCATCGAAACCCGTCAGGAACATACCCACCACAATCAGCAGGTCTATTTCCTTCTTCTTCATGCGCAACGACACATCCTTATAATAGGCCTGGAACTTATCGCCATCCGTAGAATAGCTGGTATGAGGTGTCCACATCCGATTATAATCACGGATAGCCTGTTCCAGAGCATCACGACTCTGTGCGTCAGGTGCCGTACCAACATCCTCAGGATTCTCATCACCGCCCATACCCCATTCATCCGTCTCTTCCTCATTGGCATTAAAGGTATAGATAGTAGCCACGCGCAGATCAGGTGCACCAGGCTGCGAGAGTTGTTTCTTAAACTCATTATAATAGAGGATAGCACTCTTCACGCTGTCCACAGCAAACAAGCTGTTAAACTTCCTCTGTTTGGTCTTATCAGCAAAGAGATCGATGATGTATTTCGTCACAATGCTGATGCGTCTTGGATCATGCAGCGCCTCATCAGTATCGATACCCCATACCTGTTTACGGTCTACATCATTCTTCATGCGCATCGTCGAACTGTAGTCCACGTGGAATCTGAGCACGTTCTTGTCTCTGATGGCATTGATGATGGTATAGGTATGCAGGGCCTTGGTGGGCTTGCCGTTCTTATCAGGCTCTCCACCAAACAGCTGGGCGGTGGTGGCATATTTACTGCCAGCACTGGCATTCACAGCAAAGATAGGTGTACCCGTAAAACCAAACATCATGTATTTCTTTACGCGTTTGGTAATCAGCTTGTGCATATCGCCAAACTGCGAACGGTGGCACTCGTCGAATATCAGCACGATATTCTCTTTAGTCATCACCTCGCGCAGTTTCTCGTCGCTGTCCCACGCAGCAGGCTTCATCAGGTTTGAGAGTTTCTGGATGGTGGTGATGATGATATGCACATTATCATCCTTCAACTGTTTTAGCAGGATACGCGAAGAACTGTTGCCATTGGCGCAGTTAGGCTCGAAGTTGTCATACTCCTTCATGGTCTGGTAGTCCAGATCTTTACGGTCTACCACGAAGAGCACTTTCTTGATATTCTCCATCCTCGATGCCAGCTGTGCCGTCTTAAATGAGGTCGGCGTCTTGCCCGAGCCTGTGGTGTGCCAGATATAGCCGCCTGCCCTGATGGTGCCTTGCCACTTGTTATAGATGGCTGTCTGTATGCGTTGCAGTATTTTTTCTGTAGCTGCTATCTGATAAGGCCTCATCACCAGCAACTGCTTATCCACATTAAACACGCAGTATTTTGTCAGTATGTTCAGCAGTGTATGCTTGGCAAAGAAGGTGGTGGTAAAATCGCGCAGATCTGTCAACAGCGTATTCTCCTGATCCGTCCAATACGACGTAAACTCAAACGAGTTACCATCTGTCTTGTGCTTTCGTGGCCCGCTGGCATTCTCCTGCTCTTTGGCATAGCGTGTGGTATTGGAATAATATTTCGTCTCAGTACCATTCGAAATCACGAATACCTGCACAAAGTCGAACATCGCCCTGCCCGCCCAGAAAGAATCCCGCTGATAACGGTTAATCTGGTTAAAGGCCTCCTTGATACTCACGCCTCTGCGCTTCAGTTCTATCTGTACCATTGGCAGACCATTCACCAGTATGGTCACATCGTAGCGGTTCTTATAGGCACCGTCGTTCACCTCATACTGATTGGTCACCTGCAGACGGTTGTTATAGATATTATGCTTGTCAATCAGTCGGATATTGCGCTTTTTGCCATCATCCAAGAGCAGCGTCACGATATAGCCATCGCCTTGTATCATCTGCGTCTTGTCCTGAATGGTCATCTGCTCATTCGAGATCATAGGCAACAGGCGCTCCCACTCCGTATCGCTCAGTGTCAGCTCATTCAGCAACCCTATCTGCTTACGGAGGTTTGCCAGCAGATCAGCCTCGTTCTTTATCCAGGCATATTCATAGCCCTGACTCTGCAACTGCTGAATCATCGAGCGTTCCAGCTTGGCCTCGCTCTGGTAGCCCTCAGCAGGCTTTGGCTCCACCTCGAAGTGCGCCATCACCGTCTGGTGCTCCTGTTCTACTATGATCTTATAATCATCCATAGACGTTATCTGTTGTTATTCTTCTTGTTCGTAGTAGTAAGAGTAGTCAATACCCTTCATGAATATCTCACGATCATCAATGCGGTCAGTCAGTGCCTGTTTCAGCAGTTCCCGGATTCTAGTACTGTCTGTATGACTTACAATCATCGCCCCAAGGTAGTCCTTCTTGTCGATCTTGCTCCAGTCAACACACATCTTCAATTGCTTCTTGAAAATCAAGTCAAGCCAGATACGAGTAGAGCGTCCATTACCTTCCATAAAAGGATGAGCTACGTTCATCTCCACATACTTATCAACTATCTCGTCGAAAGTCGTTTCAGGCATCTGCTCAATAGTTTTCAAATTATCTTGCAGATATTCTGCCAGACAGAACAACGTATTACCCTTAGAGATGGTCTTTGTGCGTATCTTACCGGCAAAGTCATAAAGCCCGCCAAAGAGGTAGGCATGAATCTGTTGCAAAGCCTTTACCTTACCTACATCCTTATCTGCCACGAGATTGCTTTCCCAAAGCGTATAAGCCTTCTTTCTACTTTGCCCATCGATGGTATTGTCGCTATAGGTGAACCAATCTAAGAAGTCCATAGCACGCTGATTATTAGTGTATTTCGCTAATAATCTTATGCCTTCTGCATCCAACACGTCAGTATCGTATCGTTTGCCATCAGCAGCACGCAATTTCAGTTGGTTAGTGGCACTAACCAACTCGTTCCCTTCTTTACGCAGTTTGGTTTTAAGATATTTCCAATAGTTACGGTTCTTCTTATAGTCCGATTGGTCGTTAATGGCTCCCACTACATCCTGTACCGAGAACCACCATTTGGAATTATCCTCATCCCAAATGGCTCTAACCTCATGGTCTTTATAGAAACGGAAAGATATCTTGCTCATACTTATTCAAACGTCAGGAGTTTATTACGATAATACTCATATTGCTTTTCGCGCTGAGAGAGTTGAGCCTCCAAGTTATGAATGCTCGCCTCGAACTTGTCGAGAATATCCACAATACGCTGCTGCTCTGAAAGAGACGGAACGGGTATAATAATAGTATTCAAATTGGCTTGGTTTAGTTTCGGCTGGGCTGCACCATTAATCCATGGACTTAAATCAATCATATTCAGATAGATTTCGACAAACTTTTGTGTAATCTTGCTTTCAAATGCCAAAACATGAGCATGATTATTCACCCAGTTCTTCCCTTCTATAGAGAATGCTATTGGATAAGTTCTAGCCACTAGATTTGCGCCATCTTCAGAAACTAGAAGATATTCACCATCAAAAATAAAACCTTCTACATAATCTACGATACCTGAAGCGCCATAATACGGATATATACCAGCTTTTCTCTTAGAACTAGTAATGGGTTTTCTCATATAATCGAGATTATCACATATTTCTCCCAACATTCTCATTTCCACTCCCTCTTTTCTTTCAAGGTCGAGGAGTTGATCACGATAATACTCATACTGCTTACGACGCTGGGCGATTTGCTGTTTCAAATTATCAATGGAAGAAGTGAACGTATCGAGTATACCAACAATCCGTTGCTGCTCGGAAAGGGTTGGGATGGGGATTTGCATGCCTCTTATAGCGTCGAAAGGTAAATTCCTTCTACCCATTCCTTCAACACCTTCTCTATTCTTTAGCAAATCCTTTTTCCCATTATAAGTGAAGAAATACTCTAAAAGGTAAGATGGAATACAAATATTTGAGTTGATACTAAAAACAACATCTATAGGGCTTACTATTACAGGACCTTCATCCCTTAAAAAATTAATTGAGCCTACATCAATTCTCGAAGGAGAATAAACAAACCAATCCTTTTCAACTATGTAATAGCCAGAAGTATCACTACTGGTTACATTCGTTTTCTCCTTAAAAAAGGATTTCGTAGGGATAAGCCCAGCTTGAGTTATGCTATAAGCATTCTCCGTCAAATGTTTTTTATTTTTAGTCTTTTGAAGAGTAGCGAACTCTCCTAATTTCTTCCATGCCACCATATTCTAACAATATTGTGAGGTAGCCATCATTCTGGCCTCTCTAATTTTGTTCATCACTCCCTGATTCCAACTTTCAACATCTGGGCGATGCTGATCATCGAAATAGGATAATATCTTGTCTCGCATTTCTGGGTCTAAAAGACCTTCTAAAATATATTGATAATCATCTGCAAAGAAATCCAAAGTATAATCATGCAACCTGTCTATTAGCCCTACTGCCTCTGCAACTATTCCGCTCATATTACTCTCATCTATCTGAATCACGAGATTACTCATACTCAGACCATGTGCAAATTGAGAAATGTACGAGAGCAAAACGAAATACTTACATTCATCTATTAAATCATACAACTCCTGCCACTTATACTGATTGCAACCTTTCTTCTTATAAGACTTAAACTCCTTGAACTTCCAGTTTCTATCTTCTATTATTTTATCAAAAGCGGCCTTGTCTCTGTTTTGAAGCGTTGAATGATCAAGTATTTCCTGTGCCTCGCGCATCAGTCGCTGACGATGCTCACGATTAAAACGTATTTGCTTATTGGCTTCTTCTTGTTCTTCATCAGGCAAACAACCTTCACTTATAGCCTTTTCTGGCAAAACGGCCATATTTCTTTCACACCCATCTATCACATATAAAGCATGACGCAAAAGAAGTAAATCCTTGTCCTTTTCTCCGTAAATCAGACGGAATACAGCGACACTATCACCCAACATTCTTAAAAGGCAATTTGCAGATACATTGTCTTTATGCTCCACAACGACCTTAATGAGCGTATCGAAAGATTTGAGACGTAAATAACAAAAATGTGCCACATAGCCTTTAAGGTTTTGCACAGACGCATACTGGTACAGACTGGTTAATCTCTTCACCGTATTCATATACATGTGAAAAGAATACTCGAATCTGTTGATTGGATTATATCCAAACTCCTGAGTTCCGTCTATGTGATACTTAAAGCCCATTTGATTCTTACTTCTTTACAGCCTCATTGACGGCCTTGTCAAATTCTTCTTTGGTGCAGGGCTTACGTAATATCCAATATGAGCTAGTTGATGAAGAACCTGTTCCCATAGAAGATGATCCTGAAGTGGTTGCGCCATTCAGGTACATCTCCCACCCTTGCGACAGGAAAAACATCAGAGCTCCAGCTGGCGTAGTGAACCTCATCTTAGTATCTTTATCATTACGAAGTCTCTTCACTTCCTTTCCATCATCATAATAGACTTTGAAATTCTCTTTGGTGAATTCACCTTCAAAGGACACGATATTATAGATGTAATACTTTTGCTCCTCCGTCTGGCTATAGCTCATCAGAGGGATAAACATCATAAACAATAAAACTAACTTCTTCATAACTCAGAATATTACAAATATTACTCTTTCTGCTTTTTTATTTCTTCTAATTGCTTTCTGGCATTCTCACTGTCACAAAAGGGACTGTCCCTCTTGTGTGGATTGGCTTTTTGTGAATATTTCCACATGATGTTTCCAAGGAACTTGTCCAAAAACTTGAGGCATCTCAAAAAGGTCACCAGCTTGGTGGCTTTTTTCTGTTTCCAAAAGGCCACCAGCCTGCTGGCCTTTTATAACTCGCTCATAATAAAAGAGATACCATCGCTTCATATCCTTTACATTGGTATATGAGAATCCCTTTTCATTAGGAAATGCCTCTCTCATATCCAGTGCAAACTGCTTCACCACTCCAGCGCCCCATTTCTGCTCAGCACGCATACGCACCAAGTCACGACCTACACTCCAGTAGAATTCAAGCATAGTGGTGTTAACACGAATAGAGGCCTTAATCTGACTGTTTTGGAATCGCTTCTTTACATCAGAGATCCAGGCTACATATTCTTTGTCTGCAATTGTTCCATCTCGATATACGAACGATGGTGTATCTTTTTTCTCTTTCATAATTACGCTCCTAACTCTTTAATGATAGCCTCAATCTTCTGATTCAGTTCGTTGCCCTCGGCAATGAGGGTTTCGAGTTTGGCGTTGACCTCGGTAATGTTGATCACCTCACGGGTGTCTTCCTGTTCTACATAGCTGGAAACAGAGAGGTTGCAGTCGTTGGCGAGGATATCGTCATTCTTCACTAACTTGGCCAGATAGCCCTCATCCTT
>Ga0247610_10005283_pt1 | contig 13620 bp, 9 predicted proteins | sample 174DNAGHGhighgp2_FD_193483 | JGI IMG/M metagenome (GOLD analysis project Ga0247610, IMG submission 193483) | Sheep rumen microbial communities from Palmerston North, Manawatu-Wanganui, New Zealand - 1742 DNA GHGhigh gp2 | ecosystem: Host-associated > Mammals > Digestive system > Stomach > Rumen ...
TGGAACGCGAACGTACTTTGCAACAGCTTGAAATCAATAAGCTGTCTTCGCTGGAAAATCTTTCGGTGTTTGCCGAAGAAGCGGGACTTGGCTTGAACAGCGTGCCGACCAAGGTGCGCATCATGGGGGCTCCATGAATATCGTGAATTTGGATGCCCTCTCGGTTGGAAAGATGATAGTGCTAGGCGTTATCGGCGTCCTGGCTTGGCAGACTTTCAATATCCAGGTGATCAACCGTGGCGTTTATCAGGAAGAAACCAAGCGCCAGGTTACGATGACCAAGAACATCTATGCGGAACGCGGTGAAATTCTGGATAGGAACGGCGTTGTGTTTGCGCAGAACCTGCGCGATACGGGCAAGGCCGAAGACTATAGCCGTATTTTCTTGCAGGGCAAGCTTGCTTCGCAGATTCTGGGCAAGGTCGGTTTCGATGGCGTTGGAAGCATTGGCATTGAACGTATCTTCGACCTGCGTCTCCGTGGCAACGAAGGTTTCCGCGTAGGTATCAAGGATGCCACGGAGCATGAAATCTACGGACGCTCCGAAAACGTGGCCGAGGCGAAGCCGGGAAAGAACCTAGTGCTGACGATTGACAAGAACATGCAGGAAATCGTTGAGAAGGCCCTCAAGGACGGCGTAATTGCGTATAACGCCCCGAGCGCTTCTGCCGTGGTGATGGATCCGTATACGGGCGAAATCCTTGCGATGGCGAGCTACCCGACATTTGATCCGAATTCCAAGAACCAGGGTGTCGGCCGCATGGCGAAAAACGATATCGTGGCGATGGCGTATGAACCGGGCTCCACGTTCAAGGTGGTTACGGCTGCCGCTGCCCTCGAAGATAACATTGTTCCTGAAGACAAGGTTTTTGAAAGCGAAGGCTCGCGTTGCTGGGCTTGGTGGAAAAATAATCCGAAAATCAAGAGCGACAAGGCTATTTGTGATTCCCACATTATCGGGGATGTGGATATGCCTGAAGCCGTTGCGCAGTCCTCGAATGTGGTCTTTGCAAAGATTGCTGACATGGTGGGTGCCGACAAGTTGTACCGCATGGCGCGTAACTTTGGTCTCGGCATGAAGACTTCCGAGAATTTGTACGGCGAAGAATCTGGTCGCTTGCCTATGCCCTATGAGCTCACGAGGGATGCTCGAACGCTCAAGACGATGGGTTATGGACATGCCTTGTTGGTGACTCCGATTCAGATGGTGATGGCCTATGCTGCCGTTGCGAATGGTGGAACGTTGATGGAGCCCATGATTGTAAAGGAATGGCGTGATGTCGACGGTAACCTGGTTGAAAAGAAATCGCCGGTCAAGGTGCGTCGCGTGATTTCGGAACGTACGGCAGCCTCTATCCGCAAGATGCTCTATCGCGTGGTGAATACCGAGCATGGAACGGCCAAGGCAGTGGCAAGCAAAAAGATCCCGGATGTCATCTTTGGCGGGAAGACGGGTACTGCTGAAAAGTTTAACCAGCAGACAGGCAAGTATGACGGATCCCATCAGGTGTCTTCCTTCATTGGTTTTGCTCCGATAGAAAATGTTCGCTATGTCTGCATGGTTCTGGTGGACGATCCGAATGCGGATAAGATAAATGGCCATGCGGGTGGTGTGACCGCAGGTCCTATTTTCCGCCGCATTATGGAAGGCATCTATTATCACCCGACGCTTTCTCCGGCCGCCCATGCGCTTTCCCTGGTGAAACCGGATTCGCCCTGCAAGGATGACTATGTAGGAATGGTGGCCAATGCAGCACAGGCCTTGGCGAAGTCCAAGAATTGCCCGGTTTCGTTCGAAGGCGAAGGGGACCGTGTGGTGTCGGTACGCAGGGATATGGCGGACTCGCTGTCGCTTGTACTGAAGCTTGGAAATGTGGATGCGGAAAAGATGCCGAACTTGAAGGGGCTTTCGTTGAAGGATGCTCTTGAAATCGCAGGAAACATCCGTATGAACGTGGAATATTCCGGAATGGGCCGCGTTGTATCGCAGAGCCCGAAAGCGGGTGAACCGCTCCGTAAAGGACAGATTTGTATGCTGACGCTAAAGGAGAAAGGCTGATGATTTCTGAGACTTTGATGCAGAAATTGAATGTGCAGGGCCTATGCGACGACTCCCGCCGCGTGAAGCCGAACGACTTGTTTTTTGCGATGCCGGGTGCCGAAGGTTTTGCCGTGAATGCGGTGGCGTCCGGTGCAGTTGCCGTGGTGAGTGAAGCGGTTGCTCCCGCCGATCTTACTTCGAAGTGGATTCAGGTGGCCGACGTGAAGGCTGCCCGTCAGGAAGCTGCGAGGATTTTCTTCAGGGATCCGTTCGCGAAGCTTTCTGCCCATGCGGTTACCGGAACGAACGGAAAGACCACCAGCGCTTTCCTGATGGATGCGATGCTTACGGCGGCCGGCCACAAGGTGGCGCTTTTGGGAACCATCAAGAACAAGATTGGTGACAAGTCGGTGCCGGCTACCCTTACGACTCCGGGGCTTTTGGATTTGTATGCGTTTGCCGCGAAGGCTGTTGATGCGGGCTGTACGGACTTGGTAATGGAAGCGTCTTCGCATTCCCTGGATCAGGGCCGTATGGCGGGCGTGCTTTACAAGAGTGCGCTGTTCAGCAACCTGACGCAGGACCATCTCGATTATCATAAGACGATGGACGCCTACTTTGAGGCAAAGAAACTTTTGTTTACGCGTTACCTTGCAAGCGATGGCGTTGCTGTCGTAAACATTGATGACGCGTACGGAAAGAAACTATACGATTCCCTAGCCGGGATAGGAGCGGACCGGAGGGTGGCTGTCTCGCGTCTAGGGGTCGTTGGTGCTACTGTGAAGCCCGAAGGGGCTGTTGAAAATACCGAAGACGGACTCAAGCTGCGTCTGCCCGCGATCAGTGCAGATGTGTTTGAAACTCCGCTGTGCGGCGACTTTAATGTGGACAACGTGATGCTAGTGCTTTCATGGGCGAAGGCGATTGGAATTGCTGAACCGGCAATGCGCAAGGCTCTCTCCGAAGTTCGCGTTCCAGGCCGTTTCGAAAAAGTCTGGAACAAGAATGGCCGCCACGTGATAGTGGATTACGCCCACACCCCCGATGCCCTCGAACGTGTCCTTACGACTGCCCGCAGCCTCTGCCGCGGCAAGCTTTCGTGTGTGTTTGGCTGCGGTGGAGACCGCGACAAGACCAAGCGTCCGATTATGGGTGCGATCGCCGAACGCCTCTCCGATAAGGCCTGGCTCACTTCGGACAATCCGCGTACCGAAAATCCGACGGACATCATCAACGATGTTCGTGCAGGTATGAAGACGGACAAGTTTAGCGTGGTCGAAAAGCGCGAAGAGGCAATAGCCAAGGCTTGTGCGGAACTTAAGGATGGCGACTGGCTCGTGATTGCGGGCAAGGGCCACGAAGACTACCAGATTGTGGGTAAGACCAAACACCATTTTGATGACCGCGAAGAAGCGGTGAAGGCAATGGAAAATGTATAAGCTGGACTTGAAAATCAAGGAACTCTTGGAAATCCTCGAAACCTACTCGGTAGGCGTTGATGGCCGTACCAAGAACCGCAAGGTGAACCTTTGCATGGATTCCCGCGAACCTGCCAAGGGTGTTGTGTTTTGGCCGATTAAGGGCGCCCGATTTGACGCCCACCAGTTTGTAACTCAAATGGAAAAGAATGGAGCATTGATGAGTGTCGTGAATGCTGATGCCGAAGGCATCGAAAACTTCAAGATGTATGCGCCCGTCGACGATACGACGAAAGCGCTCCTCAAACTCGCCAAGGGCTATCAGAAGAACTTTAAGGTAAAGAAGGTTGCTATTACGGGTAGCAACGGCAAGACCACCACCAAGGAAATGGTGAAGGCCGTTCTTTCGCAGAAGTATAATACGCACGCCACTGCTGGTAACTTCAACAACCACATCGGTGTGCCCATGACGCTGTTTCAGCTCAAGCACAGCCACGAAGCGGCTGTCATTGAGATGGGCACGAGCGGCCCGGATGAAATCCGTCCGCTCTCGCTCGCAGTCGAGCCCGATGTCGCCGTGATTACCAACATCGGTGCCTCTCACCTGGAACGCCTCAAGGATTTGGACGGCGTGTTTGCCGAAAAGAAGACGATTGTCGCTGGCCTCAAGAAGAACGGCGTGCTCATTGTGAACGCCGATGACCCGCGCCTTTGCAAGTGCCGCAGCAACACCAGCTATAAGGTGGTGACCTTTGGCGTGAAGCGCGGCATCATCAAGCCCGAAAAGCTCGAATGGAGCGAAGACAACTGTGCCACTTTCTTTGTGGAACGCACCAAGTTCACGCTGAACGTGCCGGGTATCCATAACCTCTATAATGCCCTCGCCGCTATTGCCGTGGGCCTTCAGTTCCGCGTGCCGAAGGCTGAAATCGCGAAGGCTCTCGCCAATTTCCGTTCGACCAACATGCGTATGGAAATCAAGAACGCAAACGGATTCAAGATCGTGTCGGACTGCTACAATGCCAATCCGTCTTCGACCAAGATGGCCTTGCAGACAATCGGCAATATGAAGGTGAACCGCCGCATTGCCGTTCTGGGCGATATGCTGGAACTCGGTGCACAGACCGACGCCTTGCACCAGGAAATGGGTGCCATGGTGCCCGAAATGAATTTTGATATGCTCCTGACCGTGGGCGAAAAGGCGAAACTTTATGTGAAGGGCGCAAAGTCCAAGGGCATGAAGGCTGCTCATCATTTTGCTTCTGTGCAGGAATTGATCGATACCCTCACCGAAATCGTGGCCGAAGGGGACGTGCTTCTGATCAAGGGCAGCCGCGGTATGCACATGGAGACTGTGGTGGATGCCCTGCTCAAGCTGACGAAGGTTAACGCATAGGTTGTAGTGTAAATGGAAAATACGGCAGCACATACCGGCATGAACAAGCTACTGCTTATTGCAGCGCTGTTGCTGATCTGTATAGGTGTACCTATCATCTATACGGCGTCGTCGCATTTTGCCGTAGCCAAGGGCTTGCCTGCAGAATTCTACCTGCAGAAGCATGTGGTTAAGGTTGTGGCGGGACTTGCGCTGATGTTTATTTGTGCGCGATTTGTGGATTACCAGAACTGGGTGTGGCTTGGACGAGTCGCATTCGCGGTGGGTGTGGTTCTGACGATAGCGGCCCTGGTCAAGGGCGGCGCCGTTAAGGGCGCGAACCGTTGGATTTTTGGCATTCAGCCGTCCGAGATTATGAAGCTGGGAATGCTGATTTGCATTTGCTGGAAATTCTCGCAGGCGGGCGATAACATCAAGAGTATCGCGTGCACCCTGGTGCAGCCGGGAATATTCTTTGGAATCACGGCCTTGTTGCTTATTCTGCAGCCGAACTACTCGATGATCGTGATGCTTTCGCTCGTGGTGGTGTGCGTAATGATTACGGCGGGTGTGAACCTGAAATACCTCGCGATGGCGGCGGGCACTTTGGCTCCGCTCGGCTTGATTATGCTGCTTGTGACGGGACACTCCAGTAAGCGTATCAATGCGTTCTTTGCTGACGAAGGAGAAATGGTCGCTTCCAACTGGCAGGGTGACCACGCGTTGCAGGCTCTTGGAAATGGCGGATTCACCGGGACGGGATTTGGTATGGGCGTGCAAAAGCTGGGTTATTTGCCGGAAGCGCACAAGGACGTTATTTATGCGGTGGCGGGCGAGGAATTTGGTTTTGTCGGTACATTTGTCCTGCTCGCTCTTTATGCAATCCTTTTTGCGCAGGGTTTCAAGATCGCGCGTCAGTCCTCGACCCGCTTTGGCAAGTATATGGCGGTCGCGTTCACCTATTCTCTGTTCTTCAACTTCCTGGTGCATGTCTGTGTTTGCGTGGGACTTTTCCCGATGACAGGTCAGCCGCTGCCGTTTATCACTTTCGGCGGAACGAACCTGATCTACAGCTGTGTCGTGGTTGGAATCTTGTTGAATATCTCTAGGTCCAATACGGGCAAGATGATCAATGAACCTTATATGAGTGGCGCATCGTTGGAAAGTAGCGCTTATAGAAATGTTGATTTTACAAGGAGTGGCGTATGAAAAAGTTCCTTTTCGTATGTGGCGGTACCGGTGGCCATATTTTCCCGGCCGTAGCCATTGCAAATAGTCTGAAGAAGATGGGCGTGACCGATATTACTTTCGCTGGTCGTAAGGATTCGATGGAAGAACGCCTCGTGGCCAAGGACTGGCCGTATGAATACATCTCGGCGGTTCCTCTGCATCGTGGCCCGTTCCTCAAGAACTTGGCGCTGCCCTTTAACCTTTCCAAGGCCCTGGTGCGTGCCAAGAGCGTCATCAAGAAGGTGAAACCCGATGTCGTCGTGGCGACGGGCGGTTACGTGTCGCTCCCGATCGTGCTTGCCGCAGGGACTGCTGGCATTCCCGTTTATCTGCAGGAACAGAATGCGGTGGCGGGCGTGGCGAACAAGGTGGGTTCCCGCTATGCGAAGACCATCTTTGTAACCTCCGAATCGGCATCCAAGTTTTTCCCTGCAGAAAAGTGCATGATTTTTGGAAACCCCGTTCGTGAACTTCCCGCGGAAGGTTCCATGGCTCGCCCTGCTGAATTTGCTCCGGGCAAGAAGGCCGTGTTTATCGTGGGTGGCTCGCAGGGCGCCGTCGGTATCAACAACAAGATTGAAGAGAGCATCAAGACGATTGCCGCTCGCGACGACGTTTCTGTCGTGTGGCAGGTGGGTGTCAAGAATGTGGAATCCATCAGTGAACGCGTGGGTAATGTGCCGAACGTGGCAATCCGCGGCTTCTTGGATGGAATTTATGCCTACATGATGCATGCCGATTTGATTATCAGCCGTGCAGGCGCTTCGGCTCTTGCCGAAATCCTTGCCTTCGGCAAGCCCTCCATTTTGCTCCCGTTCCCGCATGCGACGGCGAACCATCAGGAATTCAACGCCCGCGTTGTTGAAAAGGCGGGCGCAGCCCTTGTGGAACTCGATGCCGAAGAAAATCACCTGTGGGAAAAGGTGGAACAGCTCCTGGGCAACGAAACCCGTTTAAATGCGATGGCCGATGCGGCGAAGAAATTGGGAATGCCCGATGCCGCTGACCAGATTGCGAAAGTGATCCTCTCAAAGGAGAATGGTTAATGCAGATTAATGATTGCAAGCGTGTCCGCAAGCTTCACTTTGTCGGTATCGGCGGTGCGGGAATGTCCGGCATTGCCGAGGTGCTCCATGCGAATGGTTTTGTCGTGAGCGGTTCCGACACGGGCGAAAGTGCCGTGATCGATTACCTCAAGGGTCTTGGAATTCGCGTGTTCTCGAAGCACGAGGCTTCCAATGTCGAAGGTACTGACCTTGTGGTCTATTCTTCTGCGGTTCCGCACGATAATCCGGAACTGGTTGAAGCTCACAACCGCCGTATTCCGGTGATTCGCCGTGCCGAAATGCTCGGTGAACTTATGCGCATGAAGTATACGCTTTCGATTGCCGGCACTCACGGTAAGACCACGACCACTTCTATCGTGGGCCAGATTTGGGAAGAAGCTGGCCTTGACCCGACCATTATCGTGGGCGGTGTAGTCAAGGGTAAGGGCAGCGGCGCTAAGGTCGGTAAGGGTGACTACCTGATTGCCGAAAGTGACGAATTTGACCGCAGCTTCCTTTCGATGATGCCGTCTTCTGCAATCATCACGAACATTGACGCCGACCACCTAGACACTTACGAAAATATCGAAGATATCAAGGATGCTTTCGTCCAGTTCGCGAACAAAATTCCGTTCTACGGTCAGGTGATTGTCTGCCTCGACGATCCGAACGTGCAGCAGATCCTGGCACGCCTCAAGAAGCCGGTGATTACCTACGGCTTTACGCGTCAGGCCAAGTACCGTGTCGATAACCTCCGTTTTGAAAAGGGCTACCCCGTATTTGAAATTTTGAATGATGGCGAAAGCTTGGGCGAATTCAAGCTCCAGATTCCTGGCCGTCACAATGTGCTGAATGCGACTGCCGCCGTGGCGCTCGCGATTGAAGAAGGTATCTCTGCCGATGTCGCCCGCAAGGCCTGTGCCGAATTTGAAGGTGTCAAGCGCCGTTTCGAATTCATCGGCGAAAAGAACGATATCCTGGTGTTCGATGACTATGCGCACCATCCGACCGAAGCGACGGCGACCCTGCTCGGTTTCCGCGATGCTTTCCCGGACCGCCGCATTATCGTGGCATTCCAGCCGCACCTGTTTACGCGTACCCGCGACCAGCATGATGCTTTCGGCGGTGCATTTGCCAACTGCGATGTCCTCTTGGCAACTGATATTTATCCGGCCCGCGAAAAGCCCATCGAGGGCGTGACCGGTGCGCTGGTGGCAAACAGCGCGACGGACCGCGGGCATCGCGATGCCCGCTTCGTGGGCGACCAGCTGAATCTGCTCCCGATTCTTAAGAAAGAACTTAAGCCGGGTGACGTCGTGGTCCTCATGGGTGCCGGCAACATCTGGAAACTCGGTGAGCGCATTCTCAAGGAATGCATCTAGGAGATTGGATTGAAGGAACGTAGTACCACATTGTTTGGCCGCCGCATCGGCACCAACGAACGCCAGCGAAGGGAAGAACGTGCTCGCAAGTTGAAGCACGCCTTTGGCTGCGTGTGGTGCTGGTTCAAGCGCCGGGGCTGGATATTCGGCGTGGTGCTTGCGGTGCTTGCGTTCCTTGCGATTCACAACCGCTTCTATTTGCAGCGCTTCAATCCGCTGGAACTGCGCTACTTGCAGTATGTGGAAATCGAAGGCAATCGTATGCTTTCGTGGGAAGACGTGATGCAGAATGCACAGGTGGAAACGGGAATGCGGATGTCCGAGCTGAACGAGGATTCCGTAGCGGCCGCCCTAACACAGCTTCCGCTGATCCTTTCGGTCAGTGTCGAAAAGAAGTTCCCTTCTTCGCTGTACATCAAGTTGCAAGAGGCGACTCCCGTGTTGACCGTGCTCGAAGGTGGCAAGGCGACCATCTATTCGGAAAAGGGCCTCCCGCTTCCGTATTCTGTGGCGACCGCCATGCGGCTCCCGGTGCTGGAAGTAGATGCGCTCGACAAGGTTAAGATGATGTCGCAGTTCTTGCTTACCATGCGGAATGCGGACCGTGAACTCTACGATAGGGTCTCGCAGTTGACGTGGTCCGAAGGAGATGCCGCGATAAAGGTTTTCTTCAGGGATGTGGGCTTTGTGGCCCTGTTCCCTGCAAAGAATTGGAATAAGGATATGTTTGTCTTGTATAAGGCCGTCGAAAATGGATTTGCTACCGATTTGCGGTGTGCAGGAGAACTCGATATGAGATTTTCGGGGTTTGCGTACGTAAGGAATTATGATAAGAGGTGCGTCAATGGATGACAGTAAACAGGAAAAGAGAAAAGAAGAATACATCTTCGGTCTTGACATCGGGGCTTCGAAGCTGAACCTGTTCGTAGGCATTTCGGAAGGCGAAAATGTCCGTGTTGTGGAATGCGGCGATTTCCCTCTCAAGAATGCGGACGAATTTGACTCGGTGGTGGAAACCCTCCAGCAGGCGGTCCAGGTAATCGAAAACTCGACGCGAGTCGATGTCCGCGATGTCTACGTGGGCATTGCCGGCAAGCACGTCCGCTCCTACAGTTTCCAGGGAATCGTGACGCTCCCGACGGGCGAAGTTCGCGAAGAGGATATTGACAATGTGCAGCGCCAGGCAAGCACGGTGCCGCCTTCTGCAGGCGAAATCATCCATGTATTCCCGGGCGAATACTCTTTGGACGAAGAAGAACATATCCGCAATCCCAAGGGCCGTTCGGGCCGTCGCCTGGGCGTCGAGGTCCAGGTGGTGACCGCTCGCCAGAACGCCATGCAGAACCTGGGCAAGATTATCAATCGCGCCGGTCTCAATGTGGCTGGGTTCGTGCTGGAGCCTCTTGCTTCCGCAAGCTCTGTCCTTACCGATGACGAACGCGAACTGGGTGTTGCCCTGATTGACTTTGGTGCGGGAACGGCGGATGTTGCCGTATTCGTGAATGACTCCGTGCGCTTTACGACCTCCATTGACTATGCCGGAAACGTCATCACGAGTGATATCAGCCGCTGCCTCAATGTCCCGATTTCTCTTTCGAAGGCCGAAGAGATCAAGAAGAAGTACGGAACATGCACCATTAATAATTTGATTGAGGACGAAACGTTCCCGGTCCCCGCTGTCGGTAACCGTGGCGACGTCCAGTGCTCTCGCAAGTTGCTTGCGAACATCATTACGGCACGCGTGGAAGAAATTTTCAAGTTGCTGAATGAAGAACTTAAAAAGTGTCAGGTCGATACCATTATCAACGGTGGTATTGTCCTGACAGGTGGCTGCTGCGCCTTGGAAGGTATCGAGGACGTTGCGTGCAGGGTGTTCAAGAAGCCCGTCCGCATCGGTCGTCCCAAGGGCATGAGCGGCATTCAGGAAGCCTATCAGAATCCGTCGTATGCGACCGGTATCGGCCTCCTGTACTATGCGAACAAGCAGCACCGCGAAAAGAAGAGAAACGAGACAAGCAAGATGCAGATCCCGGATACAGTCAAGAAGGGATTCCAGCATTTCCTTGAAATCGTCAGGAAGTATTTATAACAACAACCAACACTCACTACCAGGGAGATAATTAACATGAGTGAAATCGACAACTTCAACTTCGAAGTAAAGTCTCGCGTTATGGGCGAGGTTCCATCCTACAACAATGCCAAGGTCAAAGTGTTCGGCGTCGGCGGTGCTGGTGGAAACACCGTGAACCGCATGAAGGACATGAATATCGAGGGAGTAGAATACTACGCCGTGAATACGGACTCTATGGCCCTTGACCAGAGCAAGGCTGATCATACCATCCAGATTGGTGATAAGGCTACTCGTGGCCTGGGCGCCGGTATGGATCCTGAAATGGGTCGCAAGGCTGCCGAAGAATGCCTTGACCAGTTCAAGGAAGCCATGAAGGATTCCGACATGGTGTTCATTGCTGCCGGTATGGGTGGCGGTACCGGTACGGGTGCTGCTCCTGTCGTTGCCAGCGTGGCACGCGAACTCGGTATCCTCACGGTTGCCGTGGTGACCAAGCCGTTCCGTTGGGAAGGTAATGCACGTTCTTCGATTGCACAGTCCGGTATTGCAGCTCTCCGCGAATGCGTCGACACGATCATCGTTGTCGAAAACAAGAAGTTGCTCGGTCTCCTCCAGGCCTCTAACCAGAAGGCTACCATGGAAGAAGCCTTCAAGATGGCAGACGAAATTCTCGGCAACGCCGTCAAGAGCATCTGCGGCATCATGTTCCACCATGGCCTTGTCCATGTGGACTTCGCCGATATCCGCAAGGTCATGCTGAAGGGCGGCACCGCTCTGATGGGTACAGGCTATGCCCAGGGTGAAAACCGCGGTATCATGGCTGCCGATATGGCTCTGGCCTCTCCGCTTCTTGAAGATATCAATATCGAAGGCGCTTCGGGCGTGCTCGTGAACGTGGCTCACGGCGAGAACTACTCCTTGCTCGAACATAACGATGCCATGGAGCACATCTACGAAAAGGTGGGTGAAGAAAACAACCCGAACATCATCGTTGGCGACATTACCGATCCGACCCTTGGCGACAAGGTTTGCATCACGATCATCGCTACGGGTTGCGGTGGATCTTCTAATAAGACCGTTACGAGCCGCGTGAACGTGGGTGCTCTTCCGTCCAGCTTCATTCCTCGTCCCACGATTCAGATGAATACTCCGGCTCAGGCAAATCCGTATGCCCAGGTGAATGTTGCCCCGACGGCTTCGGCTGCTCCTGCCGTTCAGCAGGCAACTCCGCGTCCGACCAGCGTGAACTTCTTCGCACAGCTCCAGGCTCAGACTCAGGTGCAGCCGCAGGTTCAGGCCCCGGCCCAGTCCCAGGTTCAGCCGCAGGCTGAAATGACCGCTTCGATTCCGTCCATCACGGAAACGCAGGTGGTTCGTTCGATCAATGCTGCCATGTTCAGCTCCCCGGATTTCAACGCGACTGCTCCTGCCGAAGAAGAAGTGGTTGCCCAGGGTTCCGATACCGCTGAATTCTCTGCAGTGGCCGATGAAGACCGTATGAACGGTGGTCGTGGTGGCGTGGAAACCAACAGCGTTGGTCTCGAAACTGCAACCTTCACTGCCCAGAATGAATTCGACATGCCTGCCTACGCCCGTCAGGGTGCTACGATGGAACCGGCCATGGCCGCAGCTTCTCGCAGCGAAACTGAAACGGAACGCGGCGAAGTGGACTACCTCCAGCCCGCTTGGCTCCGTAACGCTCAAGGCAGCATGAACAACTTTTAATATGCGCTTGCTGATAAATTCGGCGAAACTGTCTACGGGACTCACGTCTCGGTAGGTTTCGCTGGAATTCTCCAAGAAAATCACACACACAACGAGTGCGCGAGTGCGCACTCACCACAACACAAGGGGTTGCCCGGGACTCCCTGCCTGGGCAACCCTTCTATTATACCGCTCGCGCTCAATTATGTGAATTCGTCCCCAGCGCGCTCGCTCTCGCGACCGCCACGGCTTAACGCCTGTGGCTTTGTCGCTCACGTTATACCGCTTGCGCCGTGTCGCTCGCGCTCAATCGTATAAGTTTTACAATTAAGTCATCCTGGAACCCGAAGGGTGACGGGATCCATTTTTTTTATAAATTTACGCATTATGCGATTCCGTGCTCTTTTGGTTGCAATAGGCTGCTTTGTGTCCGTCGCCCTGGCGACGGATTCTGTGAATAATTCCGCCCCGGCGGATTCCTCACGCTACAAGGGCTACTTCCAAATCGGCACGGACTTCAACTTCGGCTTTAACGGCGGCCCGACCGACCCGACATTTGCCGTGGATACCGCCGAGACTTATGGCGGCAACTGGCGCGGGCTTCGCGTTCCGCTAGAAAATGCACGCAGCTACGAGGAACATATCGAGCCGTTCTTTACGCTTGCGTTCCGTGCGGGTTACGGCGATTTCCATTTCCTTTTGGAAGCCCCGCTCCGCAAGGATATCGAAGCCTGGTACGATAGTGACCTCAAGACGAACTTTACCTACAAGCCGAGCGAACTCGACATTGGCGTGCCCATTAACGCGTATGCCCTGTGGAACAACCCCGTGGGCTATGTGCAGTTGGGACGTTTTTCCCCCGACGATTTGAAGGTATCCCCGAATGACCTGACGATTGGCGGTACGCCGTATCACGACGGTCTGCATTGGAAGTTCAAGGCGGGCATTTTCCGCTACGACTTCCTGCTTTCTTCCTTGAATGCGTGGCTCTTTGACGATGTCCCCGGCGAACCGGACGAAACGGGATGCCGCTATCCCGCTGGTTCCGAGGCCGCCGAGCAGAAGTGCCCCGAAAAGGACAAGCAGGCAGCCAACCAGCGTGACCGTATCTACGACGAGAACGTGAAAAATCTTGTGTACCACCGTATCGGTGTCGAGACGAAGCATTTCTGGACTTATGTCATTGAAGAAAGTATGGTCGGTGGCAAGGATCTGGAATTCCGCTCCATGAACCCGTTCATGTTCCTGCACAACAATTTCGCGGGCGGCTACACCAAGGCGGTCACCTCGTTTGAACTCGGCTTCACTCCGATTCAGGGCTCCAAGTTCTACGGACAAATTTGCATGGAAGAC
>Ga0247610_10005288_pt1 | contig 13615 bp, 5 predicted proteins | sample 174DNAGHGhighgp2_FD_193483 | JGI IMG/M metagenome (GOLD analysis project Ga0247610, IMG submission 193483) | Sheep rumen microbial communities from Palmerston North, Manawatu-Wanganui, New Zealand - 1742 DNA GHGhigh gp2 | ecosystem: Host-associated > Mammals > Digestive system > Stomach > Rumen ...
AATCGATTTAATTAAGATTGCTGAAGAAGCATTTGCAACCGGCAAGAAGCACCCCCAGTTCAAGGCTGGTGACACGGTGACTGTCGCTTACAAAATTATCGAGGGAACAAAGGAGCGCATCCAGCTCTATCGCGGTGTGGTGATCAAGATCAGCGGCCACGAGGACAAGAAGCGTTTCACCGTTCGTAAGATGTCTGGCACCGTGGGTGTGGAGCGTATCTTCCCCCTGGAGTCGCCCAACATTGAGAGCATTGAGGTGAACAAGGTTGGTAAGGTTCGCCGCTCCAAGCTCTACTACCTGCGCAAGCTCACGGGTAAGGCTGCCCGCATCAAGGAGAAGCGCGGTACAGTGAAGAATGAAGATTAATCTTCCCTTCATTCCAACATAAAAGAGGATATGTCAAATGGCATATCCTCTTTTTATATGTGTAGGAGTGATCGGCTATTCTATCAATAGCCGATCTTATCCTTCCAGCGCAGGAACCAGTTGCGTTTCTGGTCGAGCTTGTTCACAATCTCGCTTTCCACCTCAGCACGCTTGTCCTCACCACGACGGGCATAGATATAGTTCGTGAGGTAGGTAGCATCATCGTGGCGCAGGGCATAGCGCAGCAGGTCGTAGTAACGCTGACCCTCGAAGGCAAACTCGAGGGCGCCTTCGTCGATGAGCATCTTTTCAACACCCTTCTGCTGATAGGCAATACGGTCCAGCGAGTCGGTAATCAACGTATCGTCGGGCAGCACATAGTCCTTGTTCATATAGGCACAGCCCGTTCCACGGGTGTGGATACCCTGCGTGTTAGCATTGTTGGCAGCAATGGTAGGGTTATAGATGATATAGCCCGAAGCCGTAGCGGGGAAGTCGAACTGCTTCAGCCAGGTAGAGTCGGCGCTGTAGTAAGGCAGAACCTCTTGTCTGATGATGGTGTTGTTGACACCACGCGACAGAATCTGATAGGCGAAGCGCGGATAGCCGGCGCAGTTGAGAGCTTCGGCAAGATGGAGCCACACCATTGTACGACGCCAGATATGCGCATTACGCGACTGGTACTTGTAGATGGCTTGCGTGTTCACGCGATTACCCTGATGATAGGTATAGCCTTTGCTGTAGGCAGCCAGCAGACGCAGGTCGCCATTCATCAACTCTCCCAGGTCCTTGGGTGCATAGACGGTATCCTGATTTTCGGTGATATAGGAATAGGTCTGGGCAGCCGACAGGTCTTGCAGTCCCTGTGAGGGCACGAGGCTCACCTCATGATACTCGCGTGTGACAGGGTCGGTAGAGTTGAAGATGTTACGCAATTGCAGGTAGTTGCCGTTGTAGGGGATAGAGTCACCAGGAATCATCGTGATGAGCTCACTGCTTCCCGACTCTGCCATCAGCGCACCCGTCAGGTTATCGGTCAGAGAAGTCCAGCTGGTGTTGCTCCACGAGATGCGGTTGACGCCCGTAGGATAGGTGCTGTTGGTGCCGTTACGCTCGCTGATGAAACGATAGTACCACATAGCGGCCTCCTTATAGTGGCCTGCCCACAGGTTCAGTTCACCCAGCAACAGCTTGGTGGGGAAATAGAACAGCGACGAGGGGGTCTTGTAACCAATATCGCCGTAGAGGGGATTCTCGCCCACATCGTTCATGCGCTTGGTATAGGGGTCATAGCGCATGTACTGCAGGTCGGCCAGCGGCGTCAGGTCGTTAATCAGCCAGTCGCACACAGACTCAATGTCCCACAAGGGCTGGTTCTCCATCACCTCGGCAGCCTCCTTGGTCAGGATAGGCTCAGTGACGAAGGGAACCCTACCATAGTTGATAGCCAACTGCAGATAGGTCCAAGCACGGTAGCACTTCACGGCGGTCATCTCGCACTTGAAGATCTCCTCGTTACGGCTGTTGCGCAGGGTGGTATCTACATGAGCTAGGAAATAGTTACAGTTGTTAATGACGGCATAGTAGTCGCGTGGCTGGTTGTAGATATTGTCATCGTCGATGTCGAACAATGCCACATTACGCAGGTCGGCAGCAGTAGCGTCGGTCACATCGACCAGATCGCCACGAGCCTCACCCAACAGGATGGTGCGGTCGGCCAGGGCCTGCATCTTACTCATGATACCCGTCACGCTGTAGATGGTGTCGGTTGCGTTGTTCAGATGGTCCTTGTCTGCAAAGAGTACGTGATCTGAATCCTGGTCGAAGAAATCCTCACAGGACGAGAGTGTTGCAGCGCCAAGAAATCCCACCACACCGACAAATATCAGTTTATATGCTTTGGTAATCATAATTATAATCTTCAATTATCAATTTTCAATTACAGGTTAATCTTCACACCAGCTACGATAGAAGGACTTTGAGCCACGCGGCCAAGGTCGATACCCTGACCGATGACTGCCGACGTCATAGCCGACTCAGGATCGGTGCCCAGGTACTTCGAGAAGGTCAACAGGTTGTTGCCCTGAATCCATACCTGCAAGCCCTGGATGAATTCGGACTTCAGAGGCAGGTCATAGCTCAGCGTAGCAGTCTTCAGACGGATATACGAGCCATCCTCGATCCAGCGGTCAGAGAAGCGACTGTTGCCCATCGGATCCTGGAACGATACACGTGGGATATCGGTCACCTGTTCTTCCAGCTGCCAACGGGCGTTGAGAGCTGTGGTCTGGTTCATGAAGCGGCTACCCGACTCCAGCTGCTGACGCATGTAGTTGAACACGTCGTTGCCCAGTGAGTAGTTGAAACGCACGTCGAGCTTGAAACGCTTCCATGCCAGTGAGGTGAAGATATTACCATAGATATCGGGGTTGGGGTCGCCGATGACCACACGGTCATCGAGGGCATCGTCACCACCACCGTCAAAGATGCGGCCATCACCGTTCTTGTCGTAGAACTTCATGTCGCCGGCACCAAAGTAGTTCTTGGTGACACCGTTGTCGGCCAGAATATAGAGGGCAGCATCGTCAGCAGCCTGTGTAGAGGCAAAGACACCCTCGGTCTTGTAGCCGTAGAACAGATTGGCAGGCTTGCCCACCTGGGTACGAACGGTTGCACCATAGACCTCATTATCGATGTAGTTCTTTCCATCGACCAGCTCCACAATCTTGTTCTTGTAGTGGCCTACGCTGGCGCCTACCTGCCACTGCCAGTCTTTCAGTGCCAGCACCTTGACAGAAGCTGTCACATCAAAACCTTCGTTGCGCAACTTACCGCCATTGGCCCAGTTCTTCTCAAGACCTGAGAGGAATCCCAAATCCTGGTAGTTCAGGAGGTTGTCGGTAGTCGAACGGAAGTAGTTCAGGCTGACGCCCAGACGGTTGTCAAGGAAGTTAGCCTCGAGACCAGCATTGAAGCGACGGGTCGTCTCCCACTGGATAGAGGTATTGCCGATACCGTCGATGCTCAGGCTGGAGATAGCAGCCAGGAACTGACGGGCGCGGAAATAACTGCGGGCTGCGTAGTAGTCGATATCATCGTTACCACTGACATCGTAGCCTGCTGACAAGCGCAGATAGTCGATACCCTGCACACCCGACATCCAAGGCTCGTTGCTGACAACCCATGATGCCTGTACTGCGGGGAAGATGCCCCACTGCACACCGCCTACCTTCAGACCGTCGGCCTCTCTACCGAAGCGTGACGAGCTCTCTGCCGTCAGGTTAGCCTGCAGGTAGTAGCGGCCCATATAACCGTAGTTGGCTTGTGCATACCAAGCCAGCGAGTTCCAAGAGTCGTTGGTACCACCCAACTGGATGAAGGCACTGTTGTTGCTGATGAACGGGGTCTTATCACTACCCGAGTTATAACCCAGCTGTGAGTTCAGCGTGTAGCTCTCCCAGTTGATGCGGGCACCACTGAAGACATGAATATCGTGGGCATTGTAGCGATTATGCCAGTCAATGCGCGTGTCGCTCATCACCGAGTTCTGCTTTGAGAACATCGAGCGTTTCTCGTTCTCCATCTTCTTGTTCACTGACGACACATAGTAGCTGGGCACACCGTTCAGAGGAATATAGTAGGCCTCGTTGGTGTTGACCAAATTATAGCTGAAGAGCTCGCTCAACGTCAGGTGCTTGTTGATATGGAACTTCGGCGTCACAGCCAGGTTCAGCATGGAGTTCTCGAAGCGGTTCTTGTTGGGAGCATCGGCATACTGGTTCAGGGCAATGGGGTTGGCCAGCTGCCAATTGTAGCTGGACTGTCCGCTCAAAGCCTCCGACAGGTAGTCCTCGTCGCCGATATCCAGGAACGAATTGCTCAGCACACCACGGCTATACACATAGGGGCTCATGAACGGGCTCTTGGTATAGGCCAGGAATGCGGGCGATGTGGGCGTACCCTCATCGTAGCCGGCAGGTGCACCGTCATCACGGATGTTACGCGTCTGGTTAGAGAACGAAGCATCGAAACGCACGTCGAGTTTCTCCAACAGCGAGATGTCGGTATTGAAACGAACGTTCAGACGGTCCATATCGTTGTATTCGAGTGTGCTCTGTGCGCTGGTGTAGCCTACCGACAGGTTGTAGTTGGCCACATCATCACCGCCTTCGACGTTGATACCATACTGCTGTGAGATGGCGGTACGATAAACCTGATCCTTCCAGTCGGTATTGTTATGATACTGCGGATAGTAGTAGTTGTCGGGATCGGCGGTGAGGAACTTGAACTCGGTGAGCTTAGTGCCGGTGGTCTTCAACAGTTCCGACACATAGCCGCGATAGTCCTCGGCACCCATCATCGACATGTACTTCGGTTCGAGTGTCACGCCTGCCGAAGCCGTAGCCGTAATACGGGTGGCCATCGACTTGTTACGACGGGTCTCCACGAGGATGACACCATTGGCACCCTTGGCACCATAGAGGGCAGTACCGTTGCGCATCACCGTCACCTTCTCAATATCGGCAGGACTGATGTTGTTCAGAATGTCATTGTAGAAGCCATCGTGCAGCATGGTGCGGCCATACTGCTGTTCGATGATGACGCCATCGACGACAATCAGCGGTTGTGCATTGACATTCAGCGAGTTGAGACCCTGCATGAACATCACGCTACCAACGCCTGGTGTACCGCTGCGCTGGATGGTGTGTACCTGTGCGCCCAACTGCTTCTGCACCTCGTCCTTGATATTGATGGCACTGGTGTAGTGCATGTCGCTGGCAGCATAGTCGCTCCTGACATTCGTCTGCTTGCCATAGTCGGCAGCGAACGACGCAGGATAGAGCATTGCCGTCTTCTGACGGTCGCCCTTCACCAGACCGATGACTTGAGCATTATAGTCGGGGGTCGTGACATAGACTGACGTCACAAATACCGGCACCTTCAACTCATACGTACCATCATCCTCGGTAAGCACACTGTAGCCGTCAATCTCATTGGCACGAACAATGGCACCCGAGATGGGCATACCTGTTGTGGCATCGAGCACTGCACCTTTCACGGTGCGTGTCTCATACTGCTGTTGCTTCACCACTCGGCGAACGGTGGCCACCTCTTCCTGACTGTCTTCGTCATCGTATTCTTCCTGTGCAAAGACACTCATGGGAAGCGCCATCAGCAGCGTGATTCCAAATAATATATGTTTCTTCATTTCTTTCATAATTCAGAATTCATAAATAGATGTCCATTACTACTCGGCTGACTCCTCTTCATGAGGTTTCAGGATAATACAGTCAATACGCATGCGGTCAGTGAAATTTGGAATCTTAGTGTCCGGATTAAGCTGACGGTCGGCATTACGGAGGGCTGTTCTCAATCTGAGCAGCACTTGTGGATCACGCAGTCCCCATGAGCAGGTGGGGAACTGGATGTTCTGACCCAACATCACGGTGTCAACTTGTCCGGCGATAGTCTGGAAGTCCTGACCACTGCCGCGAACGTCCTTCATATCCTTATAGATGTCGGGCACCGTCAGGTTGACATAGCTGGCCTGCGAACCATCTTCCTTGTGATAGCTATAAGCTGCACGGAACTTCACAGGTACGTCATAGTCTTTCTGACCAAAGGTCTCGAGAGTACCGGTAGGTGCGAATACCACATAGAGGTCATAGCCTACGTTCGACAATACATTGGGAATCTTGAAACGGACCTCGGCTGCCGACTGTGCGGTAGGATTGACCAACAAATACTTGTGCTGTGACACCTTGTTATAGAACGGGTTCGATGTGGCTACAGACATCTCTGTAGGCGTAGCTGTCGTCTTCTCATCGATACCGTCACGATAGTTACGGCTCTCACCTTCTACGATGACGGTCTGCAAGAAGGTCTGCTTCTTGTCGATATGCCAGTCGTCGCTCTTCAGAACCTGACCGTTACTGCAGGCAACCACCTCGGTACCGTCGAAGATGCCACCCTCAGCAAAGGGCTTCTCATACTGGTAGTACTTCAGGTCCTTATATGTACGGTAGGCGTAAAGCGTAGCGTTGACCGAAAGCACAGAGTCATTGATAGAAGCATCGGTGTTGCGAGTACGGCTGAACACCGTTCCTCTGAGCAATGCCAGACGGGGTTCGGTGTAAGCCAGTGAGTCGCGCTTCTCCACCTTACTGTCGTAGTTGAAGTAAGGCTCGTACTCGGGCACCAGCTCATTCCATACTTTGTTGGTGGGAGCCACCATCCAGTAGGTACTGTCTTCTGAGTTGATTCGACCCAGTTCACCAAACAACTCGTTGGTGAGCACCTTCACAGAGTCCAGATACCAGGTCTTACCGTCAATGATACCACCCGGCACACTCTCGCTGGCGTTGAAGTCGTACTGGTTATACTGGCTCATGAATTTGCCGATGCTGTCGATGTCTTCATCGACGCTCATGTATTCAAATACATTGGGGAAGAAATCAACGGGCTCTTCCATGGTGAACATCACACCATTGCTCTTCAGCTGGTTCTTGGTCAGCATCGTACTGTTGGCCAGCTTGTTGTCGGTCATCAGCAGATACTTGCCATTCATCATGGTGATAGAGTCAGCCTTACCCGATGTGGAATAGTTGTACAGAGCCAGATGGTTATGCACAAACTCCTTGATGGCACGATTGTCCCTATCCTTGATATTGGCAGCCTTCTGCTGCTCGTAAAGGTCAATAATCTCGTTGGCATCAGCCTCGGTGAACTGGGCGTTGACGGGTGCAAAGACCGTGAACACCTGACTGCTGGCCAGCGCCTTGTCGTAGCCGGTAGCCTTCAGCACCTTGGCAAAGTTGCTCAGGTTAGCCTGATCCATCTCAATGGTCTGCCAGATGGTCATACCATCGCTGGCTGTCGGTGCAGAATAGTGGTCGTCCCATTCATCGGAGCATGCCGTGAAGGTGAGGGCTGCCAGAGCAAGCCCCACTACCTTATTATATATATTAGTCATCTTCATAATTGTCAATTATTCATTATCAATTATCCATTAAAGACTACAAGTCATCCTCCTGGACACCTTCATCTACGACACCGTAAACACTCTTCGGCACCAGTTCAATGTAGTCGAGCATGATCTCGTTGTTACCCAGACCCTCTGATACGCAACGGAAGCGCAGGTAATGATCCTCACCCGGCTTGATGTGTGGCGTACAGAGCACGATGCGGATAGTAGCATAGATCTCGGCAAAGTACTGACCGGCATCGCTGGAGCTACCCTTACGATAGGCACCGTTGGCACCGCGGTAGAAACCTTTGTTCTTCAGTTCCTTGCGCTCTTCCAGTTTCTCCTCATCAGTCATACCACCATTCTCGGGTGTCTTGTTGTACTCATCGTCATGCTTGCCCCAGTATTCGCTGCCCAGCAGAGCCTCGTTCTGCATGTCACGACGCATGTCAAGGGGTATACCCTGAGGTGCACCATCGAAATATATCTGAGCAATACCACGCACACTCATGGCAGCATAGCCCAAGCGAATCTGGTAGTCACCTTCCAGGGGCACTGGCGGAATACGCATAGTCACGTCGAAGTTACCGTTACAGACAAACTCATCACCGCTATATGACCAGAAGCCATAGCGTGGACGACGGTAGCACAGGTAACCGTTGTTACCAATGGTCACACCATCCAGATAGCCGTCGGGGAAGTAGTAGTTGGTACCCCAACGCTCATCAAGACTGGCAGCCTTCTGGTCGTTGGCAGCCTCCCAAAGGCCATTACCCTTCATGTTCATACGGATGCTGTTGGTCATCAGTTCGGGGAACACGGCTGACATATCCATACGCATACGGCAGTTCATCACGTCTTCCTTCATGGTGTTATCAAACTTCACCACATCATCCACATAGAAGTAGTAACCGTTCATGGCCTGATGCTTGTAGCCGTCAGACACCTTCGAGGGATCGATGATATGCGAGCCCTCAATATTATAACGGTCATCAACGCGGCGGTTGATGTAGCGGTCGTTCATCTCGCCCACGCCCATATACTTACGAACGGTAAGCTTCTCCACTTTCATCAGCGAATAGGGCAACAGGGTGCCATACCACTCGGTGGGGTTCATCTTGTTGATGTCAATACCTATATCATCGACAACGGTCAGCAGGTTGTAACCGTGTGAGTCGCGGTTCAGGATGTGATAGGCCATAAACTTATAGAGCGGATTCTCGGGCTTATCGGCATTCTCCAGACCAGTGTTGATGGTCTCAGGATAGATGGTGCAGGCCAACTCATAGAGTTTCTGCATAGCATTGCCACTGGCCTTGTCAATACCGTACTTGGCCTTCAGGATAGAGTCGGGAACCAGGAAGGCGGTGAAGCCCAACAATCGTTCCTCCGGTGCACGGGCATATTCCTTGATGGGGTCAGACAGGCTACCACCCGTCTCATAGTAATGCCACGTGGGCTGACCGTCGTCTTCGATGGGCTGCGTATAAGTAGCATCCTTGTAGTCAAACAGCTTTGTACGAAGACCTGTAAGATGAAGAGCCTCGTTGTAGATGCTGACATTGGGATTCTCGCCTATCACGTCGGGCAGCATGCGGTTAGAGCTTTTCAGCACGTGGTCGATAGGATGGACGATACCATTCTCCACCGAGTCGTCCTGCAACTCGAAATAGATTTTTGCCATCTCATTCAGATAGACCACCGAGTTGCTGTCGTTGTCAAGCACACGGCTGACTTCCAGATAGCGGTTGTTCATGTTCGGCTGTGTGAGCACGCCATTGGGCATGTCGTAGGTCGAATAGAGCACGTTCAGCAGGTGCGTGCGGGCAATGGTGTCGCACTGTGCCTGATCCTGAAGCAGGGCACTCATCGTTCCGTAGCCTTCTTCCTTCAGGTAGGTGTCCACAGCCTCGTTAGTTGGAACGAAACAGGTGTACGTTCCATAGCTCGACAGGAGGTTCATCAGACCGGCACGGTCAACAATCTGAGCAAACTGACTGTACTGCGGACGCGTTTGCAGGTAGGTGCTCAACATCTCACCTTTGAAGGTGTAGTAGTTCTCACTGTCGGGTTCGTCCGAACAGGAGGTCATCATCGGCAGTGCTGTTACAAGCAAGCCGAGAGCGACCAACAGGTTATATCTTAATCTTTTCATATTCATAGTCATTTTGGCGGTTATTGATTCGTAGCGGTATTCTCGTATGAACTGTTCTCGCCACTGCCAAAGGCAGGATTCTGCGTCAGGTTGTGGTTCACCTTCAACTCGTCGAGGTTATAAGGCCAGAAAATAGCTTCCATACGGGCCAGCTTACTGCTGATGACACCAGCATTCTTCAGACCCTTGTTACCCAACTGTTTGCGCAGATACTGCGTATTGTCGTCGCGCAAGGAGCGACGCACCAGGTCATACCAGCGCTTGCCCTCGAACAGCAGTTCGCGGTGACGCTCTTCCATGACCAGCTCCTCCATCTTCTCCTTGGTGTTATAGTCATCAAACTTCAGCTGGTCACTGGCTGTGATCTTGTCAGCATCCTTCATGATACAGCGGCGGTAGATGACATTGACCAGATTGAAGGCCTCTTCCAACTTGGGATCAGCATCACCAGCAGCCTGCTGCACCAGTGCCTCTGCCTTCATCAGCATGATGTCGGTCAGACGGTAGATGATCCAGTTGGAGTGGTTCTTGTCCTTAGCCCATACACCTGTCAGATAAGCTTTGATGGCGGTTGACGTCGCCTCCCATGTAGAAATGGACATCACATACTTACCAATCATACTCGAGGTAGAAGTAGTGGTAAGGGCATTGAAACTCCAGTGGCCACGGGCATCCTCCTTCTTGCGGAAGAACTTGAACACGTTGTTGCTCACGTCGAGACCAATATAATCTGAAGGCTGTACGCGCGTGTAGAAGCCGTTGTCGTTATTACCGTAATAGGTGCTGACAGCACTGTTGGCCAACATATTGTCATTGCGCATATAGGTCAGCTCAAAGATGGACTCGTCGCTGTTACCTTCACCGAATATCTCATTATAGGAGTTACCGAAGCGGTCGGCCTCGTTGGTCCACTCACGAATGAGGGGATAGCCATCGAAGTAGAGGTTCATGTCGCTCAGCAGCGTACCCTCTTTCTCACGGGCATCCTTCTGTTTCGACTCGATAATCATATCAGCATATTCGATACACTTCTGGTAGTCCTGCTTCCAGAGATACATCTCGCACAACATGGCGTGGATGGCATCCTGGGTGATACGTCCCGTCTGGTAGAGTTTCTTGTCACCGTCAGAGGGATACTTGCGCACAGCGTCATACTGCACAGCCTCCAGGTCGGTGATGAGCGAGTCGAGCACATCCTTGAACGGTGTAGCAGGCAGGTCCATCTTCTGGTTGTCGTCAGTAAAGGCCGTCGTGGTGTAAGGCACATCACGGAAGGTACGTATCAGATAGAAATAGCACAGGTCACGCAGTGCCGACAGCTCGGCTACCGTAGCCTTCAGCTCACCCTCAGTAAACGACGGGTCGACGTCAGCCACCTTGGGGGCCTTCAGGATAGCGGTGTTACAGCGGTTGATAACTGTGTAGAAGCTGCTCCAGTTGGTATAGACATTCTGGGCATCGATATTCTCGTTTATCAGTTTGTACATGTGCAAGTCGTCGCGTTCAGCAAACTGACCCACCTTGACGTTCTCTGAGCGGAACTCGCCCCAAGCCATCATTCGGGTCACAACGGCAGATGACTGCAAACCCTCATAGCAACCTGCCACGACATTATCCACGTCGTTCTTCTCGTTCCAGAACTGCTCCTCAATGACCAGCTCACGTGGTTCAATCTCGAGGAAGTCGCCACACGAGGTAAGACCACAGGTTGCACAGACGAGGCCGATGATTCTATAATAGTTCTTTTTCATAACTGTCATTTTTCAATTGTCCATTAGAAGTCAACAGAGATGCCAAGCGTATAGGAACGGGAGCGCGGTGTCTGTCCCCAGTCGGTAGCGGCACCGTAGCCACCATAGTTCACATCCGGGTCAACACCTGAGTACTTGGTAATTACAAACGGGTTGTTGACACTGGCATAGAGATTAACCTGATTCAGTCCCACCCACTTCAGATGCTTCTTCTTGATGGAGTAAGACAGCTGTGCATAGCTCATACGCAGGTAAGAACCGTCTTCCACGAAACGGTCGCTGACCAGCGTATTGTAGTTAGAAGCGTTACCGTACATGGCACGGGGGATAGAGGTCACCTGACCTTCCTGACGCCAGCGGTAGTTCGTAGCCTGACTCTGGTTGTTGTTACCAATCATGGCTTCCAGGTCGAGGCGTGCCATATTCAGAATCTTGTTGCCTACACGGTAGTTGAACTGTGTGGTCAGACGCCAGCCTGCATAGTTGAAGGTGAAGCCGAAACCACCAGTCAGTTTGGGCAGTGAAGAGCCCAGATAGACAATATCAAGACCGTTGATATTACCATCGTGGTTGATATCCTCGTAGATGGCATCACCACCGGCAAAGTTGTAGGGACTGTCGCCCAGACCGGTACCCGACTCGTTAGAGTAACCGAATACCATGTGAACGGGACGGCCCTTGCCATCGATGATGGGTTCGCCGTTGGCGTTGATGGCTACTGGAGCAGTCTTTCCTGAAGCCAGGAACTCGGCACGCTCAGCCTCGCTAAGTGCTGCGAAGGTATCATAGTTATACTGATAGACGCCCTTGAAGCGGAAACCGTAGATGGCACCGAACGGGTTGTGCAACTGTACACGCTGCAGCACCTGACGGTTCTCGTAGTTGAAGGTCGAGTTCAGGTTGTTCAGCACGTTCTCATCCATCGACAGAATCTCGTTACGGTTATTACCGAAGTTGGCGTTGAGGTCCATCGTGAACTTACCCTTCTTGACCAGACGGTTGGTGTTAATATGGAACTCCCAACCCACGTTGCGCAGCGAACCGTTGTTCTTATAGGCCAGCGTAGAGAAACCAGCATTTGACGGGATGCGGAAGCCACCCATCAGCATCTTCTCTGTCGTAGAACGGTAACCCTCGATAGTCAGGCTCAGACGATCATCGAAGAAGCCGAAGTCCATACCGAGGTTATAGCTCGACACCGTTTCCCACTGCATGTTGGTCAGGCGGATGTTATCGGGCACGAACGACGTCATGTCGATATAGGTAGCGCCCTGACGATAGATAGAGGTATAGAGGTAGTCACGGTTGGGCTGATGACCTACACGACCCCAGCTGGGACGCAGTGACAACATCGAGAGAATGTTCTTGTCGCCACCCTTGGCCCATTTCATCCAAGGCTCGTCGATGATGTTCCATCGCAGAGACACAGCGGGGAAGTAACCCCAGCGACGACTGGGACCGAACTTCGTGGTACCGTCGGCACGCAGCGAGACGTCTGCCATATAACGGCCCTTATAGGCGTAGTGGGCAGAGAAGGTGAAGAACATAGAGCGCCACTCACCAAAACTTGAGCCAGGACCGGTAATCATACCACCTGCCTCAGGACTGGTGATACCACCTGATGCCAGACCGTAACCACCGGTATATTGTCCGTTGGAGGTACCTGAGTTCAGCTCGAAGCGTCCCATAGCCAACATAGAGTGATCCTTGTTGTTGAAATGAGGCGTCAACGTCAGCGTGTGCTTGGTATTGAACGATACACTCTTCGAGCTGGCTGAGTATGACGTGTTATGGTCGTTGTTCGACCAGGCTGTCGTCTTCAGCTCAGCAGGATAGAAGCGGTCGATATACTTATTAGAGATGTTCATATAGACCGAACCGCGGTAGTTCAGCTGCCAGTGGTCCTCGTCGAGACCCAGCAGCTGGTAGTTGATCACCAACTCGGGGTTCATGTCGTACGAACGTGTCTGGTTCTTTGCCAGATTAGCGCTGGCCACAGGGTTAGGATAGGTCAGCTGGTCGTTCTTGAAGTAGTCCTTGTCCACCAGATACTGCCAGACGCCGTCCTTCTGTCCCCAATAGTAGGTCTTACCCTCACTCTGCAGCATGTTATAGTAGCGGTCGCTATCCACATATGTGCCAGTCTCAGGGTCAAGCACCTTCTCATAGATACCTACGTTAGGCATCTTCTTCTGGGCTATCGAGATGAGGTTGTCATAGTTCTGGTTGTTCTTGGTATAGGTCAGGGCGAAGTTGGTCTGCACGCGGATACGCTGGCTGACGTTATAGTCGAGGTTCACACGTGTGGAGAAACGCTGCAGCTTCTGCTTGATGACCGAACCCGTCTCGTGGTCGAAACCGCCAGAGATACGGAA
>Ga0247610_10005289_pt1 | contig 13614 bp, 9 predicted proteins | sample 174DNAGHGhighgp2_FD_193483 | JGI IMG/M metagenome (GOLD analysis project Ga0247610, IMG submission 193483) | Sheep rumen microbial communities from Palmerston North, Manawatu-Wanganui, New Zealand - 1742 DNA GHGhigh gp2 | ecosystem: Host-associated > Mammals > Digestive system > Stomach > Rumen ...
CGCCGGTTTTGATGACGGTTTTTTTTTTGGAGAGGTCTTCCTCAAAGAAATATTTGGCGTCGGGCACGTGCGGCAATACTTCCGCCTTCATATAGTCGTCGATATTGGTTTTATAAGGCACAATTTCGATGTCCTTGCTGTCGGGGTCGTAGATGATGTTGCCGGCTTTGTCGCGCTGGATGTCGGCGTTTTTGTCCATCTTGGAGAGACCTTTGGCTACTTTTTCTACAAATTTTGCGAGGTCTTTGCCGTTGTATTTGTCCGAAATCAGTTTTGCCAATACCGGGACGAAGGTTTTGGGATTGTTGTAAACCTTGTCGGAAACAGCGTTGTTGAGGGTTTCGATAATTGAATCATACACCGGCTTGCTGGCTGCGTAACTATCGAGACGGTCTTTTTCCTTGCCCGATAGTTCTTCTTTGCCTTCGAGTTCCGCCACTTTTGCCTCGTCGTACAGGGCGGAGAGCGCACCCGACGAAATCATGTTGGCAATGCGCTCGCCGGTGATGGCGTAACTGCGCTGCAATGGCTGCATTACAGAATATTCGCGATACATAAAATCCTCGTTGGAGTGTATCTGGCAAAATTCGTTTTCCTCAAAGTCGGAATACAATTTGGTGATAGCCTTGCGGTCGTCGGGCGAAATTTCGTTCCGCTTGTTGCCCAACGATTTGCGCAAAGCGTGTTTAAATCCCGACGCGTCTATCAGCTGCACCTTGCCCTTGCGTTTTTCAGATTTGCATTTCGATAGAATCCAGATGTATGTGGCAATGCCGGTATTATAAAACATATCGGTTGATAGCTGAATGATGGCTTCGAGATAGTCGTTTTGCAACAGCCAACGCCTTATCTGCGATTCGCCCGACGATGTGCCGCCGGTAAATAGTGGCGAACCGTTTTCGATAATTGCGCACCGTCCGCAGGTGTCGTCGAGTTTGTCTAACGCCGACTGCACAAAGAGCAACTGCATATCGCCCGTGCCCGGTGCACCGGCAGGGAAACGTCCCGAACTACCTTTTTTTACTTCGGCATTAACAGCATTTTCGCAGCCTTCTGCCGCGTCTTTGCCGCCCCACGCCGTGCCAAATGGCGGATTTTCAATCACAAAGCGCATTTTGGTATCGGGGAAACAATCCATTTTCATAGAGTCTTGCAAACGGATATTGTCGGCGTTTTGACCACGGATAAGCATCTCGGCAAAGCACATGGCGTAAGATTCAGGATTTATTTCCTGCGAAAATAGCCGGATGTCTGCCGATGGGTTCATGCGTTTGATGTAACTATTTGCAATAGAGAGCATTCCGCCCGTACCTGATGCTTGGTCGAGAATGGTGATTACCTTGGCATTGTCGAAAATATCGTCGCAACCTTCGGCAGTAAGCACCGACACCATAAGCTTGATGATGTCGCGTCCAGTGTAATGGTCGCCCGCCTCGGCATTTTCAGAGAATTTTCGTATCAACTCCTCAAAGATATATCCCATTGTCATGTTGTCAATCTTAGAAGGGTCGAGGTCTATCTCGCTAAACGCCTTTACAACAGCGTACAATCGGTCGTGCTTGTCCATCTTGTCGATTTCCTTTTCAAATTCAAGGTTTTTGATGATGCTCTGCACGTTTTCGGAAAAGTCGCCGATGTAACTCTTGAAATTAGATGCGAGGTTGTCGGCATCATCTACAAGTCGCGCAAGGGTGTATTTGCTTTTGTTGTAAAAATGAAAGCCCGACACCTTATATAATGATTTTGCGGGTTCGTCGGGATTGGCAGTTACCTTGTCTAACACAGCCTTTTTGGTAGGCTCCAATGCGCACTCAAACCGCCTGATAATTGTCATGGGGATAATGACATTCTTGTACTTGTCGCTCTGATAAGTACCTCTAAGTTTGTTGGCAATAGACCAAATGAAGTTTACTTCTTTGGTAACGTCCATCGGGGAATCGTCCCACGGGTCGGAAATGGTATTTTGTGAAATGCTCATGTTCATCAAATGTAAGTTGCCACAAAGGTAATGAAATTTTCATTGTTTTTCCATAAATACAACAAAAAATCCGCGTCATCTTTTCTGACAACGCGGATTCTTTAATCTTAAAACTTTACTCTCTAATCTTTAATCTTATTTCTTCTTGCCGGATACGCCGCTCGGGCTACCTACGCGGATCATGGCGCAACGGAAGCCAAGGTCGTCGGCGCTGCGGTCTTGCTGCAAGAATCTCCTTGTGCCGGGTACCATCCAGTAGATGCGGTCGCGCCAGCCGCCGCCCTTGTAAACCCTTACACGGTCGTTTACGAGAGACGACATAGGATTGTCTTCTGTGCCCTTGTTGTGGTACATACGCTCGGAGCCGATGTCATCAGAGCCGCCTTCGTCTTCTGCACCGTTGGACCAGGCAGTCTTGTCGATGAGCGATTTCTGGTCACCGTCCTTGTAGTTGATATTGTCGGCGGTTTGATAGTTGACACGGTCGGCACTTTCCTCGTCGGTCATGTTGCGGTATTTGAGACGTCCGGTGGTGTCGTCGAGGATGTATTCGTTGTTGGCGTCCATGTCGAGCACCTGGAATACGTTACCACGGAAGGGGTTGAACTCCTCAACGTCTTGGTTGGTGAAATTACGGTAAACGTCCAATACCCATTCATTTACGTTACCAGCCATACAGTAGAGGCCGTAGTCGTTGGGCCAGTAGCTGTCAACCGGTGCGGTCGGTGCGGCGTTATCGTTCAAGTAACCTGCCACACCCATAAGGTCGCCTCGACCACGCTGAACGTTGGCACGGAAGAGACCACGGTTGGCTTTTTCCTCGTTACGAACGTAGTGGCCGTTCCAGGGGTAGAGCCTTTGGTTGACGATACGTTCGGGGGAAGTCTGAGCGTTGCCGATGAGGGCGAGAGCTGCATATTCCCATTCTGCCTCGGTGGGAAGCCTATACGACGGGAGCAATATACCGTCCTCCCACTTTGCGGGACGCTCGCCGTCGGGCGACGAAGGCGATGGGATGTTGCGCCTTACGGTACCGATGTACTTGCCAGCCACGTATGCGTCGGTGTTGAAGTTGTTGGAGCCTTTCTGCTCGGGGTCGTACTCGAGGATGCCGTAGTCGATGAGAGCCTTCTCGTTGACACGGTCGGTACGCCAGAGGCAGTAATCGTAAGCCTGGTCCCAGCTTACACCCACGGCTGGATAGTCGTTGTAGGCGGGGTGGCGGAAATAAAACATGACGTAAGGCTCGTTGTACGCCAATCGCCTACGCCAGCAGAGGGTGTCGGGCAGACTCTTGAAGTACAGGTCGGGATACTCGTCGAAATATACCTTGTAAATCCAGTTGAGGTACTCGCGGTAGTCCACGTTGGAGATTTCGGTCTCGTCCATATAGAAAGATGACACGGTAACACGCTTGCGCATTGAGTTCCAGTCGTACATGACGTCCTGTTCTACGCTACCCATCGTGAATGTACCGCCTTCTATGAGCACCAGACCGGGGCCAGTTTCCTGTTCAACGTACTCTGCAACCTCAAATCCGCCCATCTTCGGGTCGTTGTAAGCCCATCCTGTCTTGCCGGACGCGCCTTTACGCGGTTGGATCTTGGGGCCGCAGGATGTCATCATCAGCGAACTCCCTGATACCAAGCACGCTAACAAAATTATTTTAAATAGTGCTTTCATATTGGATTGAGTTTTTAAACAATTTTTACTATTAATAACTAAAAAGCAGGGCATAATATTGTTTTGCCACTACGATTTTTTTCTGATTTTTCAAATTTGTACTTAATTCCCACTTCGTATGAGCCGCAAGTTTGCCTCAAGACCGACGATGTTTCGAGTTCGTGTCCTATGCTTAGTTCCACTTTTCCGAAGTCGAATCCTGCGCCCATCACCACCGACGACGCCATCTTGTCTGCCTTTTCCATGCGGTAGGCGAGCGAGAGCAGCAGTCGGTAGCCCGAATAATACACGCCGGGCATTATCATATTGGCGTATCTGGAGTGGGTGTAGCACAATGTCGGCACTATAAACTGCTCCAGCTTGTGCTCCGTGCCGCCTATCTTAAACTTGTGGTTTATCAGGACGGCGATCACGGACGGCGAGTAGTTGCCGTCGCCGCTTATCACCATGTTGGCGAGGCGGTGTAGCCCGATTGCCACCATGGTCTCCTTGGTGTACACCGCAAAGCCGGTGCTGAATGTCAGGCTTCTGTATGCGTCGGCAGGCAGCATCTCCGTTGCGCCGCCTATGTTGCCGGTGGCGGGGTCTATCATCGAGTAATAGACCATGTTTTCCTGCCTGACGAATCGTCCTATGAATCCCGCCGACAGCCCGAAGCTGCATTTTATACGGTCGGTGATGCCGAAGTCGTAGCCGTAGAGCAGGTCGGCGCAGGTGGTGGAGAATGCGCTCTGTCCGCCATAATCGCCGTATATCCTCATGCCGATGCCGCTCGAATACGTCGGGAGCTTCTGTTGGTATTCTGCCATGTAGATTTTGTAGCCGCCGTCCACGCCGGGCCATTGGCTGCGTATTGCAAAGCCTACCTCGTTGTAGTCGCCCACCGACACAAAGGCTGGCGATATGCCGAGCTTGTCCAGGTAATATTGTGCAAAATTGTATTCCTGGGCACTCGACGCGCTGTACAATAGGCACGTCAAAAGCAGTATTGTTACATGTTTCAACATGGTATCGGATGCTTCTCTTTTTAAAAACGCAAAATTACAAAAAAAAATTACAAAAAATTACACGATTGTGAAAAATAAAAATTAGTTTTACACCCTGAAACGAAATCACAATTATGAAACATCTTATAATAATAGTCGCGCTGCTGTTGCAATGTATGACAACTATGGCGCAAAACTCAGGCAACGACCTGAAAATCAGTATTTTGACCTGTGCTTACGGCAAGGAAATTTACGCTGCCTTTGGGCATAGCGCGTTTAGGGTGCAATCCAAGTCGCGCAAGATAGACAAGGTGTATAATTACGGCACATTCAATTATCATCAGCCGATGTTTGTGCTCAAATTCGTGCGTGGCTTCTTGGATTATGCCGTTTCGGGCTACGATTACAGGATATTTTGCATGGAATACATCTCCGAAAAACGCGAAGTGCGCGAGCAGATGCTCAATCTCACGCCGGAGCAGGCGCAGGCGGTGTTTGATTTTCTCGAATGGAACTCGTTGGAAAAAAACCGCTATTATAAGTACAATTTTCTCGAGGACAATTGCGCCACACGTATCCGCGACGTGCTCATCAACGCTTGTGGCGACAATATCATAATTCCCGACACCACCTATTCCTTCACCCTCCGCGACGCCATCGACGAGCGCATCGACGAGATGCCATGGTTTAGGTTTGGCATTACATTGCTGATGGGTCTGCCGGTTGACAAGAAGGCAACGGCTTCTACGGCGATGTTTTTGCCCGATTATGTGTACAACACTGTGGACGCGGCGATGATAGTGCGCGACGGCGAGCAGGTGCCGCTTGTGAGCCGCAGTGGTGTGGCGGTAAGTGCCGACAAGCCGGTGAGCCGCACCGACATCCTTACGTACATAAGCCCCGCGTTGTTGCTGTGGATATTATTTGCGGTGTGGGCGTGGTTTACCTACAAGGAGGTCAAAAACAATACTTACCATTCCGGCGGCGACAAGGCGTTGCTATTTATATTAGGTATGTTTGGCCTGCTGTTTTTGGTGATGTGGTTCCTTACCGAACACACCGTCACGGCGTGGAATATGAACCTGTTCTGGGCGTTGCCTACTCACGTGGTGGCGGCGTGGGCGGTCAAGTCGAAAAAAAAATTCTGGATTACATATTATAAGGTAACGGCTGTTATCACAGGCGCAATGCTAATTTTTGCCCCAGTAATACCACAACACTATGATCCAGCGTTTTATCCTATATTGCTGATGGCCACCATGCGCCTCGCAAGAATCGGATGGCGGCGGTTGTAGAGACGCAAAATTTTGCGTCTCCACGTTTTTTTCAATTTGTAATTATTTAATCATTTATGACAAACAATATATTGAAATCAATCTTGATATTGATGTTGATGGCAATGGTGTCGCAGGCGGGTGCGCAGGACATTATTGTTGTCAACCCAGAATTTAAGAAGACTGTGCCATACGAGTTCAATGGCGAGTGGCATTACCTCACGTCAGATTTGTACCTATTCAACGGCACCAAATTCCAGACCACGCTCAACGGCATCTACTCTGCAATACCCAAAAAGAAGCGTGGCGAGGCGCCCACTCCCGAAAATATCCTCATCACCGCAAGCATCGACGGCACGGCTCTTGGCAAATTGAGCTATCCTATATTCAATTTTACAATAAAGGCCGCCGAAGGCTCGATGAAAACTTTTACTGCCGATAGTTACGAGGCTATAAGGCTAATGGACAATCTGCCGCTCACATCTATTGGCAATAGCAAGATAGATTGCAATATCAACATCGACATCATTACCAAAGCCACTCCAAACAAGATTTTTGATTTTGTGGCGACGCAATTGAAATCCATTTCCGATTTTTCGGCACCTCTATCGGCAGCCAAGACCCTCGTGGGCGAGCTTGGCAACCTCATTATTTCCAAGACCAACAACAAGGAGTACAAATTCAATTCCACCATCCGCCTGTACGAGGAGGAAGGATTTAGCAAGAGGGTGGCGTCGGTGAGCGTGTATGCCTTCATCCCGTCGCAGCAAGGCTCGGCGGGCATCAATCCCGAACCGCTCTACAAGTACATCGACGAGACCGACAATCCCAAGCTCGACCGCGACAAGATAGCATCGTTAGTCAAGTGTGCGCAGTATCCCTTTATGGTGATTGTCAATTATAAATCCAAATACGCCTCCGACCCGGTAATCGGCGACCAAACCACATCCGAAACTGTGGAGGCAAGGCTCGCAAAGGTAAAAAAGGCATACGACAATCAGCTCCTCAGCCCAGAGATTTACACGCAGGAACTCAAGCTCATCGACTACCTCAACGAATTTGTAACCCTAAAATCGAGCATCAACCATTACACCCTCAATACCAAAAACCGCATCACCGACGACCTGAAGCCGATGTTTCTGCAGATATTTGAGGATTATATGAAACTCCGCGCCACAATGTCGTCGCGCATCAAGGAGTTTGGCAACAATCCCGTATTCAAAAACGAATTTTTGCCCACTTACCAGACCATCATCACTAACGCCGAGGGCTACCTCGATGGCGACAACAACCTCAAGAACATCAAAAACACCGCCCTCGCCATCGTCGAGTACAACACTGTGCGCAAGACCCGCACTCCCGAAGAAAACGAAAAGACGCTTTCCATACTGCACTCGATACAATTTCCCGAGCACAAGGCTGAAAACGCCGCTCTCTCTGAGCTGCGCGCGCTCATCGCCAATATCGAAAACGAGCAATATACCAAGGTGTTTGCCAACAAGGTCAATCAGTTGAAAACGATGCACCCAGGCGCGGAGGCGACATCTTTCTGCGAAAAGCTCAAGAGCGAGGTCAATTCCACGTACTGCCGCCTGTGCAGCGAGAGGGCTACCACGGTAATCAACGACTACATGCAGCGTCAGGAGGACGAAAACAATCGCCTCGCCGCTCAAAAGCTCGACGTCGTAATCGCCAACGCTCGCGACCAAGTGTTTGCGATATTGCAGAAAGAAAAAATAATCCGCCGTCATTTCGACAATGATTTTCCGGACGGCATGACCGAAGATGTGGCGTTTATCAAGGAAGATTTTGACCGTCTGCAACTCAACCGCAAAAAACTTCAATCGGCCCTAAATAACGAATACTCAGGCCTCAATACAACACAAATTAACATTTTAGCCGAAGATATAGAGTATCAGGCGCAAGATTTGGCAAAAATTTTGGAGCGTATCTGCAAGCGTATGCCGTCGCTTTGTGATGAGTAACTATTCAAAAAAAAAACGACGGCATAAAATAAATATGCATCATAAACGTTATCAAATAAGATACGAGCAAAAAATAGAGTACCGTTATGAAGAAACTATTAGTATACATAATAACCATTGTAACTCTGATAGCCGCCCGGACGCATACGGCAGAAGGACAGATTATACAGTTTTCGCAGTATTTCGCTGCGCCACTGTATCTCGCGCCGTCGTATGCAGGGGATTGTTTTGGCAGCAGGGTGTCGCTCAACTACCGCAACCAGTGGCCGGAGGTTGGCACTTTCAATACATACGCCCTCGCATACGACCAATTTCTCCCGAAGATCAAGAGTGGTGTAGGTCTCATGGTACTCAGGGACGAAGCTGGCGATGGTGCACTTGCGCTCACCACCATCGACATCTGCTACTCTTGGGAGACCAATATCACCAGGGATTGGGTCATAAAGCCGGGCATCGGTGTTAAATACAACCAGAGGAGCGTAGATTTCGAGAAGCTCAAATTTGGCGATATGTACAACGAACTCGGTGAAATAGCAAACGCCACCACGGAAACCGAGCCTATGACCCGCAAGCCGTTTCTTGATATGCAAGTGTCGTGCGTCGCTACATCCGACAAGTATTTTGGCGGCATTTCGGTTGACCACCTTTTGAGGCCTAAGGCTTCGCTTTACGACGACGACTCCTACCACGAGAATATGAAAGTGTCGGTATTTGGCGGTGCCACAATTTACGTAGGCGCACCCCAGACAGCTACCAGGGGGCGTCAGAGCAAGGGTGACATGCAGCACGTAAGATTTACATTATTGTACGATTTTACCAAGCAGTCAGACAACCTCAGTCTTGGTTGCTATTGGCACAAAGACCCCTTCACATTGGGCTGCTGGCTCAGGGGCATACCGGTAGCAGTTCGCGCCGAATCTTACAGCAATCTTGACGCTCTCACGGTGTTGCTCGGCTACAAAATCTTCAATCTTCACATTGGATACAGCTACGACTTCACGATTGGACACCTTCTCAGCTCCACCGGCGGCAGCCACGAGCTTTCAGTTCAATACGAATTTCAGCCCAAAGCACGCTCCAAAAAACGCCACAGCGTAATCGCTTGCCCCCGTCTGTAAATAATGCATAATTCATAATGCATAATGCATAATTGCCATCCGGCGAAAGCTCAATTGTGAATTGTGAATTGTCAATTGTCAATGCAGCACAGCTCTTTTAATCAGGAATGGGGCGAGGATTTCTTTGAATGGTAGGGCAACGTCGGCAGCTACGTAATCCATTTCATACATGCCGCAATGGCTTCTGAGTCGTCCGCAAAAGTCTGACGAGAGGTTTCTGTATATCTCTTTGTATTCCAACGGATTGAGTGCAACTTGCCCGCCAGTTTCCATATCGACGAATTTGTAGGGGCGGTTTTCAAAATCGAAGTCGAGTTCGGTCTTCTTGTCCATCACGTGAAATAGTATGACATCGTGTTTGGCGTGCCTGAGGTGCTGCAACGCCGAGAATACTTCCTCCTCGCTTCCGCTGTCCATCATATCGCTAAAAATCAATATAAGGCTGCGTTTGTGGGTGTTTTCAGCCACTTGGTGAAGGCATTTGGCGATGCTGCCGCCGCTCTCCGCGTTGCGTGGGTCTTCTGTCTTTTGAGTGTCAAAATTTCTGTCGCGCACTATGTCTTCGAGCTTAGAAAATAGCATTTTGGCGTGGGTGGTTGACACTTTGCAATCGGATTCAAAATAGATGTCCTTGTCGAATAGCGACACAGAGACAGCGTCCCTCTGACTGCGCAGAAGGTTGATCATGGCGGCGGCGCATACTACCGACAGCTCGAGCTTGTTGTACTTGCCCGACTGCGGATACTTCATGCTCGCCGATGTGTCGATTACGATGTTGCAACGGAGGTTGCTCTCGTCTTCGTAGCGTTTTACAAAAAGTTTTTCGCTGCGGGCAAATAGTTTCCAGTCGATGTGCCGGGTCGATTCACCTTTATTATATAGGCGGTGCTCGTTGAACTCCGACGAAAAACCATGGAACGGGCTCTTGTGCAGACCCGTGATGAATCCTTCGGTAACGTGCGCCGCCACAAGCTCGAGGTTGTTGAGGTCGGTGATTTCAGATAGATTTGCAATCATGGCTATTTCATCGGCACTACATACTCTCTCACTTCGTTGCCGCTCACGGTGGCATCACAGAGGATGATGAGCCTTTCCAATACGTTGCGGAACTCGCGGATGTTGCCGGTCCAGTTGATTTTTTGAAGTTCTTCTATTGCGTCGGTCGTGAATGTTTTCATCGCCATATTGTATTCGCTGCTTATCTGCTTATTGAAGTAGTCCACGAGCAGTGGGATGTCTTCGAGCCTTTCGTTGAGGGATGGCACTTTTATAATGATGACGCTCAGGCGGTGGTACAAGTCTTCGCGGAAACGGCCTTCCTTGATTTCCTCCTTCAAGTTTTTGTTGGTGGCGGCTATTACGCGGACGTTGATGCTAATCTCCTTGTCGCTGCCTACGCGCAGAATCTTGTTTTCCTGCAATACGCGCAGCACCTTTGCCTGTGCGGCGAGCGACATGTCGCCTATCTCGTCGAGGAAGATGGTGCCTTGGTCTGCCGCCTCAAATTTGCCTTTCTGCTGCTTGCTTGCTCCCGTAAACGAGCCTTTCTCGTGTCCAAAGAGTTCGCTCTCAATGAGTTCGGAGGGGATTGCTGCGCAATTGACCTCGATGAAAGGCTTGTTGGCTCGTTTGCTCTTTTCGTGCAGCCAGCGGGCTACAACTTCCTTGCCGGTGCCGTTTTCGCCGAGGATGAGCACGCGAGCCTCTGTGGGTGCCACGCGCTCTATCATTTCCTTGACGTGGCGGATTTTTTCAGATTCGCCCACCATGTCGTATTTGTGGTTGATGCGGTGCTTGAGTTCCTTGGATTCGGCAATGAGAGCCTTGCGCTCCGTGGCGTTTTTGATGACCACGAGCAGGCGGTTGAGGTCGAGCGGCTTTTCTATAAAATCGTATGCGCCCTTCTTGATGGCTTCTACGGCGGTCTCCAATGTGCCGTGTCCCGAAATCATCACTATCGGGGTGTCAAGACCCATCTCTATCACCTTGTCAAGCACCTCCATACCGTCCATCTTGGGCATCTTGATGTCGCAAAGTATTATGTCAAACTTGTTGTTCTTGATGTTGTCCAATCCTTCCATGCCATCCGATGCCAATACAGGCTCGTGTCCTTCGTATGAAAGGATGTCTTTGAGGGTGTTGCGTATGGTACGCTCGTCATCTATAATGAGTATTTTTGCCATCTCGTATGTTTTTTTAAAAGTTTTCACAAAAATACAATAATTTTGATACAAAATTCAAAAAAATAAAACTAATTTTAGGAAAAATTTTTGCAGTGTCTTTTTTAACGATAATAATGTAAACAATTATGAGAAAAATATACGCAATAGGGGAGACTGTGTTTGACATAATGTTTGTGGATGGCAGGCCTACGGGCGGCAATCCAGGCGGCTCTGTGCTCAATAGCGCGGTATCGCTTGGTAGGCTCGGATTGCAGCCTGTGTTTTTGTCTGACTTTTGCGACGACCCAGCTGGCAAGGTGATATCCAAATTCCTCCTCGACAACAATGTAACCCCGCAGCAGCTTGTGGACGGCTCCTCGATGCAGACGTCCATCGCGTTGGCTTTTTTGGACGACAATGGCGACGCCCAATACGAGTTTTACAAGCAGAAGCCGCAGTCGCCCGACCTCGCTAAGTTTGCCGCCGATTTTCAGAAGGACGACATTCTGCTCTTCGGCTCTTATTATGCCATAATGCCTGAGATACGCGAGGGCATGAGGCAGTTGATAACTATGGCGCGTCAGAAGGGCGCAATTGTGGTCTATGACCCCAACTTCCGCCGCCCTCATCTTAAGGATTTGCCAGTTGTAAAGCCTTTTATTGAAGAAAATATCAGTCTTGCCGATGTCGTGAAGGGCAGCGACGAGGATTTTTCGCTGGTGTTTGGCTGCGACAATCAGTCGATAGCCTTTGATGTGCTGCGCAATCTCAATAGAAATGCAGTATTCTTCTACACCAAGGGCAAGGATGGCTGTGCTTGTTATCAACGAGGCATCACCTTAGAATATACAGCACCACCCATCAAACCCGTAAGCACTATCGGCGCGGGCGACAATTTCAATGCCGGCATTGTGTATGGCATCGTCAAGAACGATCTCACCCGCAACGACATCCGCAGCAACGTCAGGAAAGAGTTGGTGGACGATATTGTTGACTACGCCACACGTTTTGCGCAGGAAGTTTGTATGAGCAAGGAAAATTACATTTCTTCAATGCATAATGTACAAAGCACAATGCATAATAGGGCTTATTCAATGCATAATGTGTAACAGGCAATGCATAATGCATAATTCATAATGCATAATTGCCATCCGGCGGATGCCCCATTATGAATTATGCATTATGAATTATGCATTGAAAAACTATTCAAGCTCGAAGGAGTTGATGAACTTTTTGGAATCCTTGTCGGAGATTGCCGAATTGGTGGCGATGGTGCCAATCTGGTAATAGCGTTTGCCGACGAAGTAGCTCCTCATATTGATTTTGATGGTGTCGTTGAGCGTGCCGGTGAAAGAGAGACCCTTGTTGCCGCCGAGACGCTCCTCGGATGTGCTTCCCGCCTTTGCTCCGAAGTTTTTGAGGAAGGCGTTGGCTTCGAGCTTGAGCTTGTCGTTCACCTCGTCGTCTTTTATCGCGCCGGCGGGATAGTCTTTGTACATTGCGAAGTACGTGCCGCTGTTGCTCACCTGGTCCATAAACTGCACTACTTGCACCATGCCCGCCTTGTTGGTCTCCTCCTTCACGATGGGGCCGTCGGGTATATTGAGGAAGTTGATGTAGAATTTGCCATTTGGCGAATGGAAATTCTTATTGACCTGTTTCTTGCCACTATCGTCGGTGGTGGTAGTGGTGGTTGTGTTGCCGTTTTCGTCGGTGGTGGTAGTGGTGGTGGTAGTCGTGGAGTTGTTGTTGGTCTTCTTGTTCTGGTACGTGGTCTCCATGCAGCCTGCCAGCATCACTGCGCCGCACAATGCGGCTACAAAAAACAATCGTTTCATAGTAGTAAAAATTTTATTGGTTTTTTTCTTTGCAAATATAAGCAAAAATCTAAAAAAATAGTTTACTTTGCACTCAAATTAAAAAAAAACATTTCTTTTGCCATTTTTCTTGTGGTATGAAATTTGCGCAAAGGTAATTTAGACAGAAAATTAAGTTCAACCCAACAATAACAAGACATACAAGCCATGAAAAAAATTGTAAGGATATTTATAATGGCGTTTGTGCTGTTGCTCACCTGCAACACACTCGGCGCCAAAGACATCGATTCTACTAAAATTGCCGTTGGCGAAATCAATGGTCTCGAACTCATCGACGACCGCGAGCCGGAGCCTCCTGTATTTTGGTATTTTATCCGCATACGTCTCGACGGCAAAAAACGCGAGATAGAAATCACCGGTGGCGGCGGCAAAATTTCCTCCGGCACCAAAAAGGCGTTCTCCAAGGCTGTTTGGTGGGGCATCGCACACCGTCAGATGGCGGTAGGCCCGTTCTACAGCGAGGCTGAAGCTCTGAACTCCAAAATCTATTATAAGAAAAATCGCGACAAAATCAACGAACTCCCACAAGCCACCGCACCAAGCACGATGCA
>Ga0247610_10005290_pt1 | contig 13613 bp, 12 predicted proteins | sample 174DNAGHGhighgp2_FD_193483 | JGI IMG/M metagenome (GOLD analysis project Ga0247610, IMG submission 193483) | Sheep rumen microbial communities from Palmerston North, Manawatu-Wanganui, New Zealand - 1742 DNA GHGhigh gp2 | ecosystem: Host-associated > Mammals > Digestive system > Stomach > Rumen...
GCAGTATTATCAAACAATTTCTCAATTACATTCCTTAATCCTATTAATTCAATACATGTAATCAATCCATCAATTCCTAATTTGATAAATCTATTAAGATTGAATAATTCTATAATAGCATAACTAAATAATAATCCATAAGAGCATATAGTAATTATAACAGCGCTACCCATCATGCTTATCCCATAAAAACCATTAATTACAAATAATAAAAGTAATGTTAAAACTAATAAACCTAACGAATAAGTTAGCATAAAATATTTTTTAATTTTATTATATTTATTATCTAATAAATACATTTTCATTTTATTAAATATAATTGGATAGAAAATGGTAAAATATCCTAGCAGCGTTCCAAATGTAGCAACTAAGCACCAATTACCCTTAGTATAAATAGAACAAGTCAAAAATAGAATAAATAAACTTATAAATGTTGAACAAACAAACATAAAGAATTTATATTTTGTAAAAAATCTTGTACATGTTGGAATAAAAGTAAAAGCTGTCAAACAAGATGTTAAAACAATCCAAAACCATGATAACGTATGATTAACAGAAATATTAACAATAAAACAAGTTACTATTGCTGTTAAATACAATAATGTTGCAGTACAAAAAATGGTATTCTTAATTTTTGTATACTTCTCAGCCTCTCTCATTTTTTTTCGATATTCAGTATCATTAGAACTCTGTATTAATTCATGTTCATTTAGATCTAAAACTTTGCATATTTCAGGAACAAGAGTTATATCTGGGTAAGTTATGCCTCTTTCCCATTTTGATACAGCAGTTACATCTATAAATAATTTATCTGCTAATTGTTTTTGTGTATAATTCTTTTTCATTCTAGAATTTTTAATAAATGTTCCAAATTTTTCTTTGCCCATATTTTTTCTCCCTTCATAATTGAATTATACATTTACATTTTAAAAATGACTATGGCTAGTTAGGCTACCCTTTAAAATTATATTCTAACAATATTATACCATAGATTTTTAAAATCATATTGTTCGGAATATTACTATTTTACGAGCATACAAAAGACTGGTTTTACCTAGTCTTTATACTCTTTATTTAGATTGTTTAGCGCGGATAGACGCTTGTACTGCCGCTTTCTAATGTAGGCGATAAAATATTAACTGATTTAGGATTAAGTAAACTATATTTTTTTGTTTTATATTAATTGTTTTTTTATCAATAATAACAATATCAAAAACTACAATTAATTCTATTATTTAATATTATTTAATAAGTTTCTTCTTTAAGCAATATGGAACAACTTCATTTTTTAGTGTATTTGATAAAATTGCTTCACCTTTTGATGAATCATACCACATAAATTTTTCTATTTCTTCAGATATAGTAAGTTTCCCACCTAATAATCCGTTATATTTAAAAACATAAAAATGAATTGGCGTTTTTCCATCACTTGTAGCTATTTCATCAAACTCCATAACTAATTCGATTAAGCTGCTATCAAATATTGCTTCATCGCCTAACTCTTCATGACATTCTCTAATTGCTGCTTCAATTGGTGTTTCTCCTTCTTCAACTCTACCACCAATCATTTGATATGTAGATCTTTTTCTAGGTTTGTCTATCAATAGTTTTTTATCCTTAAAAAACATTGTACCAACAACGTTCATACTTATTTCCTCCTCGTGAAATATTATAACATATATTTTACTAATAATATTATTTAGTTTTCTTTTTTACTAGTGTTTTAATTCCTTTTTTTAATTTGCTATTTTCTTCATATATTTCAAACCCATATTTTTCTAATGCTTCTTCATAGACTTTAGCTAAAAAAGCAACTCTATATGCATATTCTTTTACAGGGAATTTGATCTCAACTCCAACTTTTTTCATAGTATTCATAACGTCAACACCCATACATTCTAAAAGTCTTGTAGAAACATAATCCCTTTTACTAGGATTTTCTTTATAAAACTCACTAATTACATAATTATTTTCTTTAATAGCTATTGGTTGCCAAATTCTAATATTTTTAATTTGACCTTCAGCTAAATCCGGTCTCTTTTCTCTTCTTTTATTAAAATATTCTTCTAAATAGAATTTAGTAACAACTGCATATACATCACTAATATCAAAAATTTGATCATACATACAAGGAATATTAGGAGGACATGTTGGTAATTTGCCAAAATTAGGACATCCATACTTATGATTCTTGTATGGTCTTACACACATACTTCTTGGTGATAAACATTCACTTATTTTATCACAAGAAAAGCAATTATCTTGTTCACCAGTTTTAATTATACATTCTGGATAGATAATAATTGGATTTACTTTGTATATTTCCTTTTCCATAATATCCCTCTTTCAATTAGTTATATATTATAACATAAAAGACTAGTTTTACCTAGTCTCTTATACTTTTATAATTAATTGTTTTTTGCTTTAACTCTAGCTTGTACCTCTTAAAGGTTTGGAACGAAATAGACTAAGATGATTCAGCATTATTAATTTATAACTTCCCAATATCCATTTTTATCAGATCCTACTCTTTCAATGGTATTGTTATCAATTAATACTTTAAAATTTCTTTTTATCGTTCTCACATTAACATTTAATTTTTCAGCTATTGTGTTTTGAGTAATATATTTATCATTAATAATGAATTCGATAATTCTATTTTGAATGTCATTTAAAACAAACTTACTACTCTTAATAACTTTATCCAATGATGAATTAATTGTTTTTAATAAAAAATTGATAAATACATTTGCATTACCATTAACATGGCATTGAGCAATAGATGAATAATACTCTTCGTGGTTTAAATACATTTCTTCTTCAATAGGAATAAATTCAAAATCTCTATTATAGTTAATTAACATTAAACTTACCCAATACCTTGCTAATCTTCCATTACCATCAGAAAAGGGATGAATAGCCACAAAATAATAATGAAATATTGCAGATAATAAAATGATATTCATATCACTATTATTTATGAATTCAAATAAACTTTTCATTAATGATGGAACTAATAATGATTCTGGTGCCATGTATATAACTTTTCCATCTTTTTCTACACCTTCACCATGATTTCTATAACCACCATTATCTTCGTCAAAGTATTTCATCATCAAACCATGTACTTCAATAAAATCTTTTTCACTTTTATAATCATAATCATTAATTTTATCATATGCTTCTATTGCATTTTTGACTTCTTGTATTTCATCTCTTTTACCGATTATTTGTTTATGTTCTGATATATTTTCTACATCAAATAATGATAATGAATTGGCTTCTATTGCAAGTGACGAATGAATTGATCTAACTTTTGATTTTGTAATCATGTGTTTTCTTTTTTGTTTATCTGTTATTTTAATATCATTCAATTTTAAATTGATATTATTTAATAACTCGTTCATTTCTTCATCTATATTAAATATAGGATTAACTTTATCAAACAAATTCATTTTATCACTCTCTTTCTAAATATATTATACCATATATGTCACTGTAAATGTCACTGTATTTTAAAAAAAAATTAAAAGACTAGATTTCTCTAGTCCAATTTATTAATTATTCGTTTTTGCTTTAATTGCAGCTTGCGCCACAGTCTCATTAAGGATGAACAAGACTAAAATGAATGTTATTTAATGATTTAATTTCTTTTAGGCTTTCTTGTAAGCGTTTTTTGTTCTTTGTTACTATTTTTATTAGAATTTATTTTACCTATAATTACCTTGTTTGTTTTTTGCCATTGCTCCTCTAGTTCTTGAATTGTTATTTCAGCATCAAGTAAATCAGTAAATTCAACTGCTATAAACTTCTGTGGCATCCTAAAAGCTAAGTTTGAATTTTCACTAGTTTGCTCATTATCTATTTTATTTAATGCATAACTTAACCCAACTCTTATCACTTGACTTATGCTCTCGTTTGTAATTCTATATTGGCATATTTTAGCCAATACAGCAGGGTCTTCTTTAAATTCTATAATTGTTCCAATACGAAATGGAACATCAATACTTTCTTTCTTATTAGGATTGTATTCACTATATGAATCTCTACTATTAATCATTTTAAAACCTCCTAACTAAATTATAACATAAAAGACTAAGTTTTGTATAACTTAGTCTTAATTATTACTTATTTTTCAAATTTGCTTGTGACCCGTAAACCAAAGGAAACCGGTTTGGAGCGACTTACCCATTCCAATGAGACTAAAATGACTTATTTTTTTAATTATTCAAACTTTACTAACACGTTGTTATTACCTAAATCCGGTAAATGATCTATATGTCCTATTTTAGTATAACTATATGAGGTATCAAATGACTTATAAAAAATAACTAAACAATTATTTCCATATAACATTACATCACCAACATTAATTCTTTTTGGATTAGTTGAATTAGTCGGTAATGTTGTATCTAGATAATAATACTTTTCGTTTCCATTTAATTCACTCATATTTAATTCTTGTGGTAATAAACTAGCAAAACTTCTTGCGGTTTCATTATTTTCTAAATTAATTATATATTCATTTCCATTTATTATTGCTTTCACTGTTTGAATCACCTCATTTGAATCATTTACCTCTTTATCGTTTTTTTGTTGATCATTTGTATTAATTTCATTATCATTTACTTCTTTTTTAATATTACAGCCTACAGCTATACAAAGTAATAATATTAATAATAAGCTATATAATGTTTTTTTCATACTTATCAACTCCATATTAATTATATCACATCTATTCGCGTTCTATTAAAAATCCATCTTTTTTGCTTGTTCCGCTTATTTCTAATTTTATTGTATCATTCATAAAGTTTAATTTCCATTCAATATACTCTTGATCTGTTATTTCATAATTTTCTCTCATCTTTAACCATTCATTTATTCCTTTTTGAACACTAAAGTTATAATCTGAAACTCCAAATCTATCTGGTAGTTTAAACTCAAAGTACGGATATTGTTCCTCTAACCACATTTGATAATATATTTCATCAATTGGAACAATGAAATCATAATTCTTTATTGCATCAATGCTTACCTCATATACTTCTGCTAATCTAGGCAAATTTTTAGCATCTGGACTCTTTGAATTTCCTTCCCATTCACGAATTGGCTTATTACTACTATACCCCATGCATATTGCTGTATCAGTATTCTTCATGTGTCTAAACTCCCTTATAAATTCTAATCTTGCCCCTTGTGACATATTTTTTAATGGTTCTTTTTTGTAAAACACATTTTATCTCTCCTTTCGTTTTACTTTGTTTCCCAATAAAAAATAGTCGTCCAAACCTTATGGCGACTATTTCTGTCTAAAATTAATAATGTATTAAAATATTAAAAATCAACAATTTAAAGTGATAAATATTTTTTTTGTTGTATATCACTTCCTTTCTATTACAACAAAAAAGAACCTTTCGGTTCTTTAAGTAATTATTTTTATTGGAACGACTTTCCATTCTATTTTTAGTTCGACTTTATGGCCGCTTGTATCACAGTCTCATTAGAGATGAACAAGACTAAAATGACTTGTTTATTTATCTTACTTTTTTTAATGTAGTTACTTCACCTGGACTTAAATTTAATATTTCTAATTCAGGTAGATAAACAAAATCTACTAATTTCGCAACTAGATTATTATTTGTTAAAAATCCAATTTCAGAAGAACTTGCTATTTTGGTGACTCCGCCAGTAGTCAAAGAAATTGTATTATCGGTTTTTACTATCCCGTAGGCATGACTTGGAAGAATACTGGCATATGGTCCAACAAAACCTCTACCAAAACTTTGATTTCTAATACATTGTGGTACTAACCCTCCATGCATATGTCCAGATAATATTAAATTGAATTTTTTTAAATAATCTAAATAATCAGATACTTTGCCATCTTTTATAATATTCTTAGGTGAATGACATAACAATATATTAAATTTTTCGGCATTTATACTGATACTTTTAATAATTTCTAAATAGTTGTAAAATTCTATACTTAATTCTTTTCTCCAGTAATATTCTATAGGCAAATTTAACGCAAAGATATCAATGTCATTATTTAAAGTCCATTTATTTATTGTAGGGTTATCGATTGGTAAACTAGATATATGTAAATTAGTTCCATTAATAGAGTTTAAAGATTTCCAAAATTCTAGTTCTCTCGATTCAACTTCACGATTTTTAGCACGCAAATTCTTATCAAAATATACCATATCATGATTACCAATCGAAACAAATATGTTAACCGTTTTAGATAATTCTTGTAATAATTCCTTTATCTTATCATTTTTATTATTATCTTTGTTACTATCAATTAAATCTCCTCCAAGTAAAATAATACTTACTTGTAGTTTTTTTAAAATATCGACTATTAACTCTAATTTCATTTCATCGCCATGAATATCGCTTATAAAGGCCATTCGCTGCTTGTTTGATAGCAGTGGACTATTAATACTATACTGATTTATAGAGATTTTATTCAAAATAAAACCCCCCCCCTTTTTTTCTGTGGGGTATATACTACCACATTTTTATATTATTGTCAAAAAATCCCCCCCAAAAAAGACTAGTGGAATCTAGTCTTTACTCTTTAATTACTTATTGTTCTTGGCTTTAATTGCAGCTTGGGCCACAGTTATGTTAGGGATGACCAAGACTAAAATGATTAATCTTGTTTTAAAATTCTTATTGGAGTTTTTGCTAATTGCATCTCCTCTAAATTATCACTTGTCACGCCATTACAACATTCATCAATTATTTGAGTATATTCTTTCATTCTTTCCAATTCTTTTTCTGCTCTATACATTGAACATTCTATAATGATACTATCATATTTTTCATTCATATATCCTAATTGTTCCTGAAGAAAAATACTGATTAAATAATCTACATATTTGTCATATGTTTCCAACGCCGGAGTTTTTACGAACAAATCCTCAGAATCAATATTATATTTTTCAAAAACTTCTTCAATTCTTGAAACTTGAAATGACAAATCATTAGGTTTTAAAGATATTTCCTTTAATCCATTTTTATACATATTTAAATAAATGGCTCTTAGCAATTGCTTAACATTCATTGTTACTTTTCCTCCATAAAGTTAATTTGTTATTTATTATATCAAAAAAGACTAGTTATTACTAGCCTTTTAATTACTTTTTATTAGCCAAATTTGCTTGTGAAATCAAATAATTTACTTACTAAATAAAGACGCTCATACGTATTCATATAAAGACTAAAATGACTTAATACTTATTTTTCGTTCATCTAATATATTGAATTAATCATATTGAATAATTCATTAAAATTTTCTTTTGCTTTCTGCGAAAGCATACTTGTACAATACTTTATTGTTTCATCATCACTACATACAAGTGATGTCATTATATTTGAATAAGATGAATTATTAGGCATTCCCAAATATACAGCTATTTTAGATAAATCATCTTTTTCAAACATTTCTTCCATTCTTACTTTTCTTTTTTTATTTTTATTTGGTAAAACAATTAATTTACGTGATTCTAATTTTCCAAATGACTTAAGTGCTTTTTGGTAATAATTATTACCCTCTTCATCATTATCCCATAAAGCAATATACTTTTTATTATATGCTATCATTCTTGGGATATTATTAAATATACTTTCTGCATTTACACAAGGCATGATTACAAAATCTTTAATTCTATCACTCAAAAAAATATCTAAAGCATATTTATCATGAATTCCTTCAACCATTATTACTTTTTGCTTTTGAGTAAAGAAATCCCAATCGGATACCCCTAATGCTTCATAAACAGGTTGTAATTCGCTCATTTTTTTTACATCTGTTTTAATACTAGTAATTTTACTTAATTCAATATTTTTTTTATTTTTATCCTTTTGAACAATATAAATGAACTTAGTCGGTATGTATTTTGGGTCTAATAGATGATGAGTATGTGTACAATATATTACTTTTCCATCCTTATTAGAAATATTCTTTATCATATGGCAAAGTCTTTCTTGAGCAACAGAGTGCAAATATGACCCCGGTTCATCAAGCAAATAAATAATATCATTGTTAGATCCCGTTGATTTAGGATTATATTTAATTTTCATTACAAAATTGAAAAACCATAAAAATCCTTTACTTCTTTCTTCGATTTTAAAAAACCTATCTTTTTCACCTTTTTTTTCAACTATTTGTACTTTAAGTGTATTGTTATTTTCAATTTGTAATTTTATGCTTAAGCAACCGCCATCATCTAGTGATATCTTTCCCCATTCTTTAATTAGTGTTTTATTAATTTCCGATTCAACATCACTTAATATTCCAAGTTTAATATTTTCTTCTGGCTCTTTTATAATGTCAAAAATTGATGAATCAATCTTATTAAATGCTCTTTCATAAATACCTAGCCAACCAAATAATTCTTTGGAATCTTCTGGTATTACTATTTCATTTTTTGGCCTTTCAATAAAATCGTCATTATAAATAATATATGGTAATCTACTAACAATATCTTTAGCAATAATTTTTCCGTCATTTTCATCTTGTATTACTGAAACACTATATTCTTTAGAATCTAAGTTTCTAGCAATAGTTATTTCCGCAAAATTAGGTATATCAGCATATTTATTTCTCAATACTTCATCAGAAATGCAATTCAAAAAATCATCCTTCTTAATAGATATTTCAGCTTCAATAGTTGCTATTGCTTTACTTTGCGGATTATAAAAGTTTCTTAATTCGGTTAAATGTCTTCCTTCATACTCTTTATCATTAGCATAATCAAATGCATAGATAGCTTGTAATATAGTTGTTTTTCCAGATTCATTGGCACCTATTAATGGAACTAGTTTACTCTTACTAATATCTATTTCTAAAGGTCCCTCTATAGCTCTATAATTTTTAATTATAAACTTGTTATACTTCAAAGTAACCACCTCACATTTATTTTATCATATTTTCGCATATAAATCGTGATTTTTACACCAAAAATAAAGAAAAATTATTTGTGTTCTACAATAAAATAATCTTGTTTTTTTCCTTTTACTTCTAAATTAATTGTTTCATTTAAAAATACTAATTTCCATTCGAACCAATCTTTATGTACTGTTATTTTTTCTACTACCTCCTCTATTAATAAATCATTAATTCCATTGTAATTAAAATCTAATAATCTTCTAACACTTTGTTTAGCTTTTTCGATTTTAACTTCTGGTGGATCTAATCTATTTAATTCTTTTTCTAAATCTTCTATTTCTAATTTATATAATTCTATTTTTTCAGATAGTTTCTTTTGGAATGATTCATAATCATTTGGATTAACTTTCTTATCTAAATATAAATTTAATAATCTATCTAACTTAGTAGATTCTTCTTTTATTAATTTATTATATCTTTTTATTTCACTATTTAATTCATCAGCTTCATGTGTATCTATTTTTATACCATTTAGTAGTATTAATTCTAATTCTATTCTATTGTGGTCATCCTCTACAAGATTTCTAAATATAAATTCAGCCATTTTTTCAAGTTTCCATTCTTGTACTTCTTTAACTTCACAATATTTATAACCATATTCATATTTTCCACCTTTTGGATGAGTTTTTCTATTATAGCATGCATAAGCATATGTTTTACCTTTGTTAGTTGTGTGATCTTTCCTTCTATTAAATGTTGACCCGCATTCACAAATCATTTTCTTGCTCCATACATATTTAGGTACTCCAATTGCTGTCCTATCACCCGATGTTGATGGTTTAGAGTGTCTATCTAATATAGCTTGTACTTTATCAAAATCTTCTTTTGAAATAATAGGTTCATGTGTGCCTTCAACAACTATCTGTTCTATCTCTCCTCTATTTTTTCTTGCTTTTTGTTCAAGATAATCTGGAATATATTGCTTATTATAAACTATCGTTCCGGCATAGAATTGATTTCTTAATACACGAGTTATATAAGCAGCATTCCATCTATTTAGTCCAGTTGATGTCTTATAACCCTTCCTTTCTAAGTCCTTTGCTATTGTAGTAGTTCCTACTCCGTTTAGATATTCTTTAAATATGTATCTAACTATATCTGCTTGATCTTGATTGACTACCATAGTATTCTTATTTACCTTGTCATATCCAAGAATATTTCCTGAACCCATGAATATTCCATTTTGAAAAGCTATTCTTAAGCCTGCTTTTACTCTTTGAGAAGTCTTCTTACTTTCATTTTGAGCTAGTGTTGCCATTATAGTAAGTTTTAATTCACCATCATCATCCTTAAATGTCCAAATATTATCTTCAGTAAAATATACTTCAACACCAATCTTTTTTAATTTTCTAGTTTCTTGTAATGTATCAACTGTATTTCTAGCAAACCTAGATACTTCACGAGTAATAATTAAATCAAATTTACCTTCATGAGCATCTTTCATCATTCTTAAAAAATTCTTTCTTTTCTTAATAGAAGTTCCTGTTATTCCTTCGTCTATATATCTATCATATAGAATCCAATTAGGATGCTTATCTAATATGTCATCATAGTACTGAACTTGATTATCTAATGCTGATAACTGAGCTTCGTGTTCAGTAGATACTCTTGCATATATAGCAACCTTTCTATTCATTTTCATCACCTCTACTAAAAATTAACATTTTCATAAGAATTTGTTTACTGTGCGATTTTTGGCATAAAAAAGAAGTATTTCTACTTCTTTCGTCTAACATTTGACATTAAAAAAATCAGGATTTTTATTCCTGACTTAATGCTTATGATCATGATGACATGGATGTCCATCTAAACCATATTTCTTAGTAATTGGATCTTTAAAAATAAAGCTTTTAAGTGGATTATATGTTAAATAAAAGTATAATAATAATTCAATAATGATCAACACAAAACTTATATATGTGAAGATATCAAAATAATTATTTAAATTAATGATATACCTAAATGCTAATTGTGAGCAAATAACTGTTATTAAGAAACATATTATATCTACTATTAAATAAACTTTTTTAGTAAAGAATGTATAACTATAAAATAAAATAGGTATCAATAAAATTATGGTTAATAAACATATACTCTTTGCAAAAATAAAGTTGCCTGTAAATCCATACAAACTAATTTCATATATGCTCCAAAGCAATGTTGGTGTCATGCATATTTTTATATGTTCCCATGTACTTTCATTAACGGCTGCAAATACAGCAACTATTTTATTATGATGACTCCACTCATATATAAAATGTAATGAAGCTCCAACTAAAAAGATAACAATAATTGCTATATAAAACATGTCTACTCCTCTCTATCCTAAAGCAACATCTAGAATCATCATTATAATAAATCCTAATGCGAATCCTATTGTTCCTAAATTAGAATGTTTACCCACTTGTGATTCTGGAATTAATTCTTCAACTACAACATAAATCATTGCTCCTGCTGCAAATGATAATAAATATGGTAGTATAGGAACTACTAATGATGTTAATAAAACTGTAAGTCCTCCAAATATTGGTTCAACTATTCCAGATAATGTTCCATATAAGAATGATCTACTTTTTGAGTTACCCTCTTCTTTTAATGGCATTGAAATAATTGCTCCTTCTGGAAAGTTTTGAATTGCTATACCAATTGATAATGCTATTGCTCCAGTCATTGTAATTGTACTATTTCCACTAATGGCACCAGCAAGTGCTACTCCAACTGCCATACCCTCTGGAATATTATGAAGTGTAACTGCTAATACCATCATTGCTGATTTTCCTAAGTTTGATTTTAATCCTTCTGGTTCTTTACTTTTTCTATGTAAGTGAGGAATTATATTATCAAGTATTAGTAAAAATATTATTCCTAATATAAATCCTACTGTAGCTGGTAACCAAGTAATTATGTTTTGTTCTTTCGCCATATCTATTGATGGAATTAATAATGACCATACTGAAGCAGCTACCATAACACCTGAAGCAAACCCTAATAATACTTTTTCTAATTTATTATTAATTTTGTTCTTCATTAGGAAGACCATTCCGGCTCCTAATGTAGTTCCTAAAAATGGAATCAACAATCCAATTAATATATTCATATTATTCATTACCTTTCAAACTTGTAACCATGTCTATTTTCTTAATCTTTCTAGCTAAGAATTTAGATACAAGGTATGACACAATAAATGTTCCAATTGCTGAAATAATATATGTTTTTGTTGTTATAAATGCACAAAAATCGTAATGTTCTTCTATAGCTGTTTTAAATAACCAGTCGGTTAAATAAAATCCAGCTGGAAGACCAATTATAATTGATATAACAGCTATCCAATTATTTTGCTTGATAAAGATATTTTCAATTTGTTTATCTTTAAATCCTAATACTTTTAATGTTGCAAATTGATATTGTTTTTCTGTATAAGAAAGTATTCCTAAATTATATATAATGATTCCACCTAGAAGAATAGCTATACCAATAATCATAATTAACATAGTTCTCATCATAGATAGCATTCCTGTCATGCCTTCTTTTAAACTGTTAATATCTTGAATTGTTTCAATATTTTTAATTTCCTTAGTTTTACTTAAATCATTATTTGTATATAAAGCATCTGGTTTATATTCTATTCCTAATGATTCTAAATAATTTTTAGTCATAGATACATTCTGATTTTGAGGATCTTTATTAAATCCAATTATTTTTGATTTATAGTATTTATTATCACCATATATATGCCACTCTATTTCATCGCCTAATTTATAACCTTTAGTTTCTGCAAGTTTATATGTAACAAATACTCCATCATCCGTTGGTTTATCTTTTATTTTGTTTTTATTATCTACAAATCTTATATAATCTCCAGCATCAGTTACTAAAATATTATTTGATTCTCTTTTACCATCTTTATCTCTTATTTCAATTCCTAGACTCTGTGAAGTATGTGAACCATATTTTTCATATAAAGAATTATAATCTTCAGTTGAAATTCCTTCTTTTATATTTAGTTTGTAATTAAAATTATATAAATCTTCAAATTGTAGTTTTACAAAGAAATTCATGGAATCCAACATACCAAAAGAACATACTATTAATGCACAACATCCAACAACACCTGCAAGTCCCATAAATGTTCTCATTTTATTTCTTAAAATATCTCTCAAATTCCATTTAGAAGAAAAACTTAATTTTTTAAATAATCCTTTTTTAGTAATATTTAATGCTTTACCTTTAACACTTGGTATTTTTGTTCTAAGTGTTTCTGCAGGATTTTCTCTTAAAATACTTCTACAAGTAATAAAAGTTATTAATGCTACTGCTAAAACAACTAAAGCTGCTACATAATAACATGATGTATCCATAGCTGGATGACCATTTGGTATTTCAAAGAAATCCATTTCTGTACTTAAGAAGACATTGCCAATAACAAAATATCCTAATATTAATCCTACTATACAAGCTACAATACTTATCCAGAATCCATAGCCTATATAATGAAGTAATATTCTTCTATTACTAAATCCTAATGCTTTCAATGTTCCTATTTGCGTTCTTTGATTTTTAACAACTCTTGTCATTGTTGTAATAACTGAAAGCATTGCAATGAATAAGAAGATTCCTGAAAAAACTCCTACATAAGTTTTTCCTTCATCTATTTCTC
>Ga0247610_10005291_pt1 | contig 13613 bp, 11 predicted proteins | sample 174DNAGHGhighgp2_FD_193483 | JGI IMG/M metagenome (GOLD analysis project Ga0247610, IMG submission 193483) | Sheep rumen microbial communities from Palmerston North, Manawatu-Wanganui, New Zealand - 1742 DNA GHGhigh gp2 | ecosystem: Host-associated > Mammals > Digestive system > Stomach > Rumen...
CGCATGGCAGCAGGCGCGAGCAGATGCTGGCGCATTATTACCATGGCTGCATCTGGCGCAATGCCCAGGAATATGGGCGTGCTTACGCGCAGTTCCTCGAAGCTGCCCAGATGGCCGAAAGGCTCGACGATGCCACGTTTGCCGGCTTGTCGTACGGCAACATTGCCAGCATCTGTCACGACATGTACAGTGGCGAAGACCTTGTCTATGCCGAAAAGTCCTATCAGTGCCATCGTGCAGCCGGCGACACGGCGCGGATGAACTGGGCGCTCATGCTGAAGGCTATTGCCCTGAACTATCAGAAGCGATTCGGCGAGGCTGACGAAATATTCGGTAGTTTGCTGAGCTCGGACATCGACCAGCGGCTTCGGCAAGAGGTGCTCACCTATTATATTTATCAGTGCATAGTACAAAATCAGTATGCTAAAGCCGACTCGCTGATTGGGCTGCAAGACTACCCCCGTTACACCATCGATTACCTGTGCCGGGCTATCGTCCATGAGCACAATGGGCAAAGGGCCGAGGCCGACAGTTGCATGTCGCGGGCCAAGGCATTGATGTCGTCAGCGACGGAGAGGGTCTTCGCGCTTGCCACCCGGTCGGACCTGCTGCATAGCAGGGGTTACGATAGGGAGGCTTATCAGACGTTGCTGCTGAAGTCCAACTTGCAGGATTCCATCGTCCGTGTCATCAACACTACTTCGGTATCCTCCGTCCAGCAGGACTATGTGGAGCAGCAGCTTGACAACAACAATCGCCTTATGCGCGAACGAACGCGTCGTTATCAGATTGTGCTCGTCATGTCTGTGTTGCTCCTGTTGCTCCTCGGTGTGATAGTTCGCCAAAGGCTACGTCAGAAGGATATGCTTGTCCGCACGTATCTGGATGACGTCTTCCAGCTCAGGCAAGAACTTGGCATGGAGCAGCAGCGCAGGCAGCAGTCCGACATCTCTCACTCTGCTGCCGAAGCCGAAGCCCTCGAATCGACCCGTAAGTCGAGGATGACCATTCAGCGTCTGTTCAAGGAGCGGATGGAACGTATCGACCGCATCGGCCTGGAATACTACAGCAAGGAAGAGACGAAGGAATCGCGAAAGCTCATCTTCGACGAAGTGCAGAATGAGATCAGCGCCTTCAAGGATCCGAAGTTCCTGGCAAAGCTGATGTCGGCCATCGACGCGAATTTCGACGGACTGATGTCGAAGGTGCGGCAGGATGGACTCTTCACCAAGGACGATGACCTGCACCTCCTGTGCCTGATGATCGCCGGGTTCTCCACCAAATCGACTTGTGTGCTGATGAAGGTCGATAATCGCGACACGCTCTACAAGCGTCGGAGCCGTCTCCGTGAGCGTATTTTCACGTCAAAACTGCCCTATAAGGACGATTTGCTGCTCCTTTTGGACTGATGTCAGATTCCTTTATCTGGCCGAAAAGTTAAAAAATATTAAGTCTTTGAATCTCAAATTGAAGCGTGCCCATAAAAGGCGCGCTTTTTTTGCTTTTGTCCGATGTTGTTTCAATAAAAGTGTGTATCTTTGCGGTGTAAAAGATGAATATTAGTGGGGTCGCAAAGCTCAAAATTATAAAAAAAATCAAGATAAAAAATTATAAGAAAAAAGGGACAAGATTGGAGACAGCGCTTGTTAGGCCGAACTTCTTTTGATAATTTTTTTAATCAATTTTCTTATAATTTTGAGTGAAGCGACCCATAAAAAAGCAAGTATCGAATCACACAATATTTTACCACTATGAACACAAAAAAGTTATTCTCCTTCAGCCTGCTCATGGCGCTGGCACTTTCCATGTCGCTCTTTGCTGCAAATGCACCACAGCATGTCGGTGAACTGAACATCCCGTTGCATCCTGTTCCATCTGGCGGAACGCATCCCCGCATTCCCGGACTTGTCCCCATCCAGTGCCACTTCCTGAATGGCTGTCTGACGTTCTCCTACATGGCCAATCTCGGCTTGCTTCAGTGTGATGTCGTCCGTCAGTCCGACCAAGCTGTTGTCCAGGCTTCATTCAATGCCTGCGAAGAAGGTTCCGACAGCCTCTATGTTTCCGAAGAAGCTGGCGATTACCTCATCATGCTTACGACTGCCGACTCCACCCAATACACGGGTGAATACGTGCTTGATCCTGCGGACCCTTCGGGTGTCGGCTATGCAGTCCTGTTCGGAAATTCCCTCCCTGGCGGCTATGTGGCCAGTTATAATGGCTCCGTCATCGTGAATGGCGCCGTTGTTGCGCCGTCGCTGATGGTTCCGTCCGATCCCGAACTGATGTCTGATATCAACGACCTCGACAGCAAACGCGGCTATCAGGGCATCATGGCGCTCGCCCCGTTGGAATACGTCATCAGGCAAGAAGAAACTTCCACGGCGACTCCTGCTTTCGGCCTTCTGGCCGATGAGGTTGAGCAGGTTTATCCCGAGTTGGTGCGTGAAGATTCGCTCGGTAATAAGCAGGTGGATTACGCTGGGCTGATACCTTTGCTCATCCAAACCGTGCAGCATCTTTCTGCCGAAGTCGGTGTGTTGCAGCAAACCTTGGAGAACGTCCGTGCCAACATCGCTGCGAACAACACCTCAGGTATGGCAGAAGAAGGCTTCTTCGACCAGGAGGCATGTGTTTCTGTTGATGGCAGCTGTGAAATTACTTATTCTCTGCCCGAGACGACACAAGTGGCAATGCTCTACATTTACGGCATTTCAGGCAAGATGGTCGGCAGCTACTCGCTTGATGGCAGAGGCAATGGCAAGCTCGTGGTTGACACCAGCAGGTTTGGCAAGGGTTCCTATATCTATACGCTGATAGCTGATGGGCGGTCTGTAGCCTCACGTCAGATGATTGTTCAATAGTTATAGGCAGATGTTGAACCTTTATTCCGAAGAAATCAACTTGCGAACGATAGGCATGAATGTCTATTACCTGCTTCGCAAGAATCTGAAGGAGACGCTCATTGCGCAGCGCCAGGATCTGACCTATCAGTCAATCCTTGTGCGCTCGCAGTTGAGCGAGGAGTATCGCCGTGAGTACCAGCGTGAAATCAGCCGATTGCTCGCCTTGGGGCGTTTCACCGTCTATCCGTCGCAAGACGACATGACGGTGGAAGTGGAGAGCGGCTTTGACGATTCGCTCCGACTCCCCTACGTGATTCACAAGGGGAAGCATCTCTATTTCCCGCGCAAGTACTCGGTGGCTCAGGCTGTAGTGGCTTACAAGGGCTATATCTGCGGCGACCGTCTGCTCGGAAAAGGTGTAGACTTCGCACCCCATCAGTACCAGTCGAAAGATTTTCAGGTCCGCGATGGCGATGTTGTGGTCGATGTGGGCTGTGCCGAGGCGCTATTCTCGCTTGATGTGATTGAGCAGGCATCGAAAGTCTATCTGATAGAGCGTGACGGTATCTGGAAGGCTCCCTTGCGTGCCACGTTTGCCCCATATAAGGACAAGGCGGTATTTGTTCAGAAACTGGTTTCCGACAAGGATAGCCGCACGACGGTTTCCTTACCATCCCTGTTGAAGTGCGAGTCGTCCTCACCGCTTTTCATCAAGATGGATATCGAAGGGTATGAACCGAAAGTGGTTCGTACGCTCCTGCCCCTGCTTCGTGAGAGAGAGGGCATCACATTGTCCTGCTGCACGTATCATAACAATGAGGATGCGGCCACGCTTGAACAACTTTTCCAGCAAGTGGGCTACCGCTATGAGTTCTCAAAAGGGTATATGCTCTTCGCTCGTTACGATCAGCCTGCCGCTCCATATTTCAGACACGGGGTGATAAGGGCTTCCAACGTCACGTATTCTTGAAATCTAAAGTTCTTGGTTTCTACACATGGTTCACTGTTAAACGAATAAATCATATCACTATGAAAAAGATCTTCACTACCAGTTTGGCATTTGCTGCTCTTCTATCGGCAAATCCCATAGAATTGTATGCACAACAGTTTTGGGCTGTTTGCGTGATAGAAGATGGAAATGTAACACCATCGATATTAGAGTTCCGAGGCATGGCAGAAACTGCTGAGAACCAAATCGAGTACTATCGCATCTATGATGATAGCTACAAGTTCCGCCATGAAGACTATAACCCAATCAAACTTCAGTTGGGTTACAGACATGCAGACAAGCAAATATTCATCTATGATTTTGAGGCGCAGAAAGAGACGCTTGCCTTTGACTTCAGTCTTTCGGAAGGAGATCATTTCACAACCTTCAATGGTATGGAATGGGTGGTTGAGGCTACCAAAGACACCCTTGTGAATGTATCGTATTGTGGGAAAGGGGAAAGTGTTTCCAAGAGGTTATTATCAGTAAAAACGATCGATGGAAAGTTGTCAGACCAATGGCTGGAGGATTTCGGTTCATTTGCCAATCGCCTTATGATCAATAGTCTGGAGAATGTGAGATTGTCCCAAACACTTTGGATGGAATATGACTATGGAGTGTATCTTGCTCGTGAAATCAGTGCTGATCCTATTTTCGGCCACGATTCCGGATGGTTGGAAGAGATTGATAGCGAGCCAAAAGGAGAAGAATATTCAAAATGTACTTATGAGAATGGGCAATTGACATTCGAAGACGTCAAGTTGGGCTGGGAGCATCGTGACTATACGTGTTATTATCGAGATGGAGATGACATTTATGCACTTTATCGTTGGGAAATGACGCCACATTTAGATGAAGGCAGCTCTATTCAGATAAAAGATGTTACCATATTTTATGGCCTTCCTGTTCCTGAAAGTGGTAAATACGTAATCCATGTTAATGAAAATCAATACCCCACTATCATTGGCAAAGTCAGTTTGCCCTCTCATTCAAGCCGTATATATGACTTACAAGGCCGAAGGATGTGGCAGCATCCGACAAACGTGTATATCAAAGACGGACAGAAGATTTTTCGGAAATCAGTCAAATAAACTTTTTTACTGTAAGAGTGAATGTTTCAAATTTATTCATTATATTTGCAGCTGAATTTCAAACGTTTTCATTAAGCCGAGAGCAGAGTCAAGCTTGCTTGAACTATACCGAGGCGAGAAAATGTCTGAATTTTATTCGATCCAATAATATTTACCGCTATGAAAAATATCCTATTCATTTTGTCAATGCTCCTCATCGGTATGCCGATGAAGGGAGAAAACAAGTATTCCCCTGAAGGAACAACTTGGAAAGAAGTAAAAACATACGGGGCGAATAATGATACCGTCATGTTGGTCAAAACTCTTCAATTCGAGATTGACAAACTTTCTATAACACCAGTGAAATGTGAAAACGATGCCACCTATTGCAAGTTGGAGTACGAGGATTTTGATACTACAACAGAAGAACCGGGAGTGCCAGAATTACCTATGTGTTTTTTGACTGTTTCATTGCCTTTGGATGTCAAGGAATATGAAATTGAATTGTTGGGTAGAGAAGTCACGACTATAGATTTGGATTATCCGATCATGCCTGTTCAAATTCCAGACATACCTTCGATTCCTTATGTTGACCCTGGATTTACAGAGCCCAATGAGGATATATATTCACAAGATGAACCCTTCCCAGCCGAGGTCGCCAGGCTGGCGTGGACCCTCATCAGACAAGGAGTTGAAAATAACATTGTCCTTGCTATATATCCAATAGTGTATCTGCCAAGTCAGAACAAGATTGAATTTGCACAATCTTTGTCCGTTTCCGTGAATTATCCCGTTAGTGGTCTTGATGATATAAACAGTGTCAACAATGACACTTCTCTTGAAACCCGCCCCATCCGTCTGAAAAGGAATGCAATAGGTGGTTATGACTTGCAGGTAAAGAATTCCGATGGAATCTGGCAAATGATAAAATAGTAAGGCTGGTAGTCAGGATAGCTTGACAAGCGTCGGTTATGCGTACTATATTTTTTCTACTGCTTTCCCTGTGCAGCGTCACGATCGCTGCACAGGAAAGCCAGTACGAGCAGATGAAGCAGTCCTTGGATGAGCACTCGCTGCCATTGGTGAATATGATTGTGGACATTGGCAAGGTCAACAAGCATACATTTGTTGCAGGGGAGATCGAGATTGCTGATTTCCATCGCAGAACCGACCCCTCATCGCTCACGGTAAGATATGATTGCAAATATCGTCTTCGCGGTCGTACGGCACTTGCTAAAAGGAAGAAAGCGTACGCAGTGAAGCTGTTTGACGAAACTGGTGAAGATCTGGATGCCAACATCTTCGGAATCCGGAATGAGAATAGCTGGATTCTCGATGCCATGTCCATCGACAGGATAAGAATGAGGAACCGCATCTGCTTTGACGTGTGGAACGAGATAGATCGTACACCATACGATACCAAGTATGATAATAGAAATGGTACAAAAGGTGTATTTGTAGAAGTATTCATCAATGGCACTTATCAAGGCTTGTACTGCATGACCGACAAGGTTGACCGTAAACTTCTTGGACTAAAGAAAACCAAAGTAGAGGAAGATGGTGCGGCGTTGATTAGGGGAATACTCTACAAAGGATACAATTGGAAGCAAGGGGTTGACCTCCTGTCTTATAATGAGGAACCCACAGATATGGTGACGTGGAACGCCTTTGAACTTGATTATCCCGAAGATTATCCGTCTATCGATACGTGGCAGCCACTGATGGAGCTCATTGATTTCTGCTCAGATGTAACCCCTGATGAAGTTTTCGTCGATGAGTACCAGGATTATTTCTATCTGAGTAACCTGATTGACTTTATAGTATTTGCCAATGCAATGTTTATTAGGGATCATCTCTATTATAATACCTTTCTTTCTGTCATAGATATAAATCAGGCTCATCGCTTCTTGCTAACCCCATGGGACATGGACACTTCGCTGGGAGGCGATTTCAATGGCGCCTATCATGATGAAGTTGTAAATGTCGATCGTTTTGCACGTAGGGCTGGCCCATTCAACCGGTTGGGGACACAGAACATCGACGGCTTCAACGACCTTCTGGTTGCCAAATGGAAAGAATACAGCACAACGCTCTTCTCATGCGACAGCATAGCCCGTCGTTTGGACCATTATGCCGAGCAGTTTACCGTCTCAGGAGCTTGGGAAAGGGAATACGCCAAGTGGAACGGCAATCCTGTGCCGCTTATGGAAAGTATTTACGACGAACTGGAGTATGTGAAAGACTGGTACGCCAGAAATTACGACAACCTCTGCGACCAATACGGCACCAATGGTATAGACAGCATCCATTCGGACGAAAGCAGTTCATCCCGAAGCGGTATCTATACCCTCGATGGCAGACGGGTAGAGACCAGGCCGTTATCCAAAGGAATTTATGTTATCGATGGCCGGAAAGTACATATTTCCCCATGAAATCTTGGATTATTCTGGCCATTTATATCAAAATTTAGTCAAATAACTATTTATTTTACAGTAAAAGAGTGAATATTTCAAATTATTCATTATATTTGCAGCACACTTTTCGACTTACGAAAACAAAAATGGATTATAACATGAATGATCGCTGACGCTCATAATCTCAAAAAATCTGAAATAATGACAAATGAAATGTCACACAGATTTCACAGATAACCACAGATTGTTGTGGGCTGGATGATTATGACGAATCGATGGCCACAGATCTTTGGGGATTCTCCCCTTAACCCCTGTGGGAAGCGACAAACATAGTTGTCATCGTTGTCTGTCGTTGTCCTTGTTGTAGGAGATCAGAAGACAACAAATGACAACAGGGACAACAGACGTGAGATTTTGAAAAAGATTTTCTTAAGATTTTGAGCGAAGCGACCTTCTAAATCAAGGATGTTATATAGAAGCAGAAATTCAAACCAATATTTTTTACCACTATGAAAAAGATCCTATTCATTTTGTCAATGCTCCTCATCGGTATGCCGATGAAGGGAGAAAACAAGTATTTCCCAGAAGGAACCACTTGGATAGAAGTGACGCATCGCGCCTTCTCTGACATTCATTGGGACACAACCACCTATGTAGTAAAAGGTGAGGTGATAATGAACGATGTAGCATATAATGAAGTGCTCGCCAATGGTGAGCGCTACTGCTTAATTCGTGAGGAGGGACCGTTGGTCTATATATGGAAAGAAGGATACTACAACGGACTTCTGTACGACTTCGACTGGTGGGAAGGGAAGGAATATCAGGCATGTGATTTCCTCGGTGAAGATTGCTTCCGTCAGACGATTACCAATATCGAAGAAGAAGTGCTTGAGGATGGACAAACCTACCAGATCTGGACTCCTGAAGATTTCTTCGGCAGTTACATGATCTGTGGGGTTGGCGGCACAAACAGCATCCTTAATTACTGGTGGCCTCTGGCGACCAATGGTGTAACCTGGTGGCTATTGGAATTCACGAGGAATGGGCAGGTGATATATAGAGATAAGGATTATGTCGGCCTGAAGAGTATGAACGAAGACGCTCACGAGGTTACTCGTCCCATCCGTCTGAGAAGAAATGAAATTGGAGGATATGACTTGCAGGTAAAAAATATCGATGGTATCTGGCAAGATATAAAATAGCAAGACTCCTAGTGAGATAGTACGAGCAGATGAAGCAGTCCATGGATGAGCATTCCCTGCCACTGATGAATATGATTGTGGACACCAGTAAGGTCAACAAGAATACATTTGTGGCAGGAGAGTGGACGAAAATATCTTGCGAAGAGGCTTCTACATTGTAAACGGGAGTTAGCGGACATTACTGAAATTAATGTGAATTAGCGATAATTCGTGTTGATAATAAGTATGACCATTTTTGGCCAAGAAAGGTTATTCTTTTCCAGTAGCATACCCTTTTTCGGCCAAGAAAGGGTATGCTCCTACCTCGGCATAACCAATCATGGCCAAGAAAGGGTATGCTTCGACTGCGGCATAACCAATCTTGGCCAAGAAAGGGTATGCTTCGACTGCGGCATAACCAATCCTGGCCGAAAAAGGGTATGCTCCGACCGCGGCATAACCAATCTTGGCCAAGAAAGGGTATGCTCCGACCGCGGCATAACCAATCTTGGCCAAGAAAGGGTATGCTTCAACCGCGGCATAACCAATCCTGGCTAAAAAAGGGTATGCTACGACTGCGGTATAACCAATCTTGGCCAAGAAAGGGTATGCTTCAACCGCGGCATAACCAATCCTAGCTAAAAAAGGGTATGCTCCGACTGCGGCATAACCAATCCTGGCCAAGAAAGGGTATGCTCTGACAGCGGCATGACCAATCTTGGCCGAAAAAGGGTATGCTTGAATTGGAAAATGCTTTTTCTTTTTTCAGCGTCTATTTCGACATCCGAAAAAAAGCTAATTATAACATAGAGTGGTCGCACAGCTCAAAATTATAGAAAAATTCATTCAAAGAATTATAAAAAAATCTGGACGGGATTGGTCATGACAATTTGGACCATCTTCTTTTGATAATTTAAAACTTGTTTCTTATAATTTTGAGCGAAGCGACCGTGAAACAAAGATGTTATATAAGCGTGGAATTCAAGAAAACCGAGTCTTATTTAGCCTCTCCTTCACCATAGACGTAAGCAAAGGCACCGCTGGTGTAGTCGAAGATTTCGTCATCGCGGAAGAATCGCTTGAGCTCGATCTCGGCGTTGGAAGTGGAGTCGCTGGCATGAACGATGTTCTGCTGATTGCTCATCGAGTAATCGCCACGAATGGTGCCTGGAGCAGCTTCACGGCCGTTGGTTGAGCCAGTCATAGTGCGAACTACCTGCACGGCATCACGTCCTTCGAGGGCGAGGGCAATGACGGGAGATGTCTGCATAGAGGCAGCAAGGGCAGGGAAGAAGGGGCGATCGACGAGGTGGGCATAGTGTTCGCGCAGAATCTCGTCGGAGAGCTGCATCATCTTCATACCTGCAATGCGGAGTCCGCGGCGCTCAAAACGGTTCACGATCTCGCCAATCAGCTGACGCTGTACGCAGCTGGGCTTGAGTAATACGAGGGTTTTTTCCATATTGGTAATGATTTGATGGGTGAGGTATTGATTGTTGTTGTTTTGTGGTGGCAAATATAAATATTGTTTTTGAGATAATTGAGCATTTAAGACAGATTTTTTCAATTATCACAACATTTGACCATTTTTTTGCATCAAATATTCGGATAAATGCAAGCGGAGTTGACAAGGTTGGGGATGATGGATGAGTTTTAACGGTGCCGTGCTATTTTTCTGTAGGCTCGATTTGGTGGAATGGATGTTTTTTTGTTCCTTTGTAGTGAACATTTCGACTAATTAAAACAAAAGCGGATAAAAACATGAGTGGTCGCATAGCTCAAAATTATAGAAAAATTAAATCAAAAAATTGTAAGAAAAACGGGACGGTGTTGGTTACGGCTATTATATGCTAACTATTTTTGATAATTTTTTAAATCAATTTTCTTATAATTTTGAGCGAAGCGACCCCTTGAACAAAGATGTTATATAGAAGCATATAAAAATATACTAATATGAAAATACTGAAAACGTCGGAGACTGCAATGGTGAAGCAGAAGGCTCCTGGATTGAAACAGATTGAGTTGTGTGCCGATGGTAAATACCGCTGGATCTATGAGTTCAACATGTTGAAGAATCCTACCATCTTCTTCACGGTACTGAACATCTTTGGTGTGCTCATTCTGGTTCAGGTGTTCTTGATGGTTATTTTGGGGCTCAAAGATGGTGACAGCCTGCTCGATGCCTTGAAGTCGGCGGGTACTGTAGCACTGGTTATGCTGGCCATCTTCTTTGTGCTGACGCTGCTGGGTTATCTTGTGGTTGCCGCTCGCTACAATTGGAAGTACGTGGTGTTGTTCGAGATGGACCACGAAGGCATCTTGCATCGGCAACTGAAAGACCAGGTGAAGAAAGGCCAAGCGTTGGGCTGGATTACGGCGATGGTGGGTGCGGTAGGAGGAAGCCTCACAGCGACGGGTGCAGGAATATTGGCTGCTACAAAGGAGTCGAGTTACTCGACATTTTCGGCAGTGCGAAGCGTAAAGCCTTATCGTTGGCGTCATGTAATCAAGGTGAACGAGCCGTTCTGCCTGAACCAGGTGTATGTGGATGAGGATTTCGATTTTGTTCTCGACTTCATCCGTTCACATTGTCCGAAGGCAAAGTAACTCAAAGGATGCGACGCAGCAGGTGATAGGCGAGATAGAGCCGGTAATGGATGCGGAACATCCAGGGCTTGTGCTCGTTTTGTCCGCCTTGTGAGGTATTGCCGGCGTGGCGACGGTAGTAGATGAGAGGTTCGTCGAGCACTTTGGCTTTTCCGATAGCAGCAGCGCAGAGGAAGAGCCAGTTGTCGTGGGTACAGAGCAGATGATTGGAAGGAAAGGGGAGAGCCTTGGCAAGCACTTCCTTGCGGATGGCAAGACAGCAACCGAGAAAACTGAAGCGGATGAGATTGCCCGTGAGGTTGCGAAAGATATGTCCCTTGATTTGGTAATAGGAAGGAGCAATGGCTTTCAGATTGGCATCGGTAACAATGGCATCGTGCGCAACAACCGAATTGCCTTCGTCACGCAGATAATGGACAATGGTCTCGACCTTTTTGGGCAACCACACGTCATCCTGGTCACAAATGAAGATATAGTCGCCCTGCGCATATCGCAGGGCGTTTTCAAAGTTGGCCGTGTAGCATCGCTGGCTCTGATTGTGAACAATGCGTATGCGCGGATCACCAAATGCCCTGACAACATCGAGAGTGCCATCGGTGGAGCCGTCGTCTGACACGATGATTTCATCATTATCAGACAACTGCGCACATATCGAGGCAAGTTGCTCGGTGATATAGGGTGCACCATTGTAGGTGGCTATGCATACGCTAATCATTGTTCTTCTGGGTAACTGTCTCCCAGATGGCTTGACGTCGCTGGGCAAGAATCTTACGTGAGTATTTCTCTTCAAATATGCGGCGAGCACCAGTGGTGAGACGCTGACGCAGCTGGTCGTCGCGCATCACACGTCGTAGGGCTTCGGCAAACTGTTCAGGAGTATCGGCAATGAGGCAAGCTTCGCCATCGGGGAACTCGATGCCTTCGACACCCACGGAGGTGGTGATGATGGGAGCACCGAGAGCAGCAGCCTCAAGAATTTTCATACGCATTCCGCTGCCAGAGAGGATGGGAACAATCATGATGCTGTTGTTGGCCACCATGTCGAGACGCTCGACGAAGCCCAGGAGGTTGACTTTGACATTGCTGAGGTTGACATGGCGCACCCATCGTTCGTCCCAGCCTTTACCCACGATATCGAGGCTGCGTGCCAGACCACCTTTTTTCCAGTTGATACGTGGAGCCACCTTGTTGAGGAACCATTCCATGCCCTCGAGGTTGGGTGTATGACTGGTACCACCCACGAAGACGACGCGTCGGTTCCACTTGTTATAGTTGAGTGTCGGCGTATTGATGGCGAGGGTTGAAGTGTAGAGTGGGACGGTGAGACCGACATTCGCAAGTTGCTGGCGATCGACATCGGTGACGGTGACTACGGCATCGTACTTGTTGCAATCGCGTATTTCCTCCACCTCGATGAACTTCTGCAGGCGTGCTTCCTTACGGCTGAGACTGTAGGGCTGGAGGAAACGGTCGTTGCGCACAAAGCGCAGTTCATGGTGAATGAAGATTTTTTTGAGTCCTTTGGGAAGGATGTCCGCCATCTTGAGGTATTGGTAGAATTCAACCTGGAAGAGGTCGGGTTTCTTTTCGTTGATGATTGAGTTGATAAAACGCTTGAAGTCACCCGTCATATAATAACCATAGTGCTGCAGGATGCGGTCGATCTGGAATCGGCGGTTGTCGGCACGGAACTTGAGGTTGAAGGCTCGACGAGCCTTGTCAAAGAAGAACCTTGGATGGATGAGCTGTCGTCGGTAGGGATAAGGGCGCAGATCAACGTCGGGCCACAACTGCTGCAGTTCGTGCATGGCTGTGCGGGTGTTGTCGGCGTTTTCGGGAAAGATGAGCGTGATGTCGTTATCGTTGCGAAGCTCCTCGATCATATTGAATACGCCCTGAGCGCCGCCCGAGGTGAGCGGATAAGGGAGAACGATGGAGGCGATAATGACTTTCATTGTTTCAATAGCATGATGAGCTTGAGCGAAAGGTCGAAGAAGATGATCTTGGCGGCTCCGTTTTGAGCGATGTCCTTTTCGGCTTGTGCCAGTTCGTTCATGATGCCTTCGACGTTGCGGTGGTTGACATAGAGATGGAAGCGTGACGAGAACTGTGCCTCCTGGTCGTCCATGTAGTTGACGCTCTGTCCTTCAGGCATGGATACATTGAGGATAAAGTTCTCGCGGATCATCGACTGTGCATACTGCAGGAAGTCCTGTTGGCGTTGCCTTCCGAGACCAGCCATCTCGACACTCCAGTCGCGCATATCGAAAATACGGCGCATATAGCTCAAACGCATCATAGCGCAGAACTTGTCGAAGAAGTACTGACGCTCGTCGGGTTCGATGCGCGGCTGCATCCAGCATGGGTCTAGAGGTGGGATATTGAGGCGTTGGCAGCGGCTGAGAATGGTGCCAAGTACACGGTCGGGATCGTTGCTGACCAGCAGGAAGAACGTTTTTGGATAAGGTTCCTCGATAATCTTAAGCAACTTGTTGGAGGCAGTTTCG
>Ga0247610_10005292_pt1 | contig 13613 bp, 9 predicted proteins | sample 174DNAGHGhighgp2_FD_193483 | JGI IMG/M metagenome (GOLD analysis project Ga0247610, IMG submission 193483) | Sheep rumen microbial communities from Palmerston North, Manawatu-Wanganui, New Zealand - 1742 DNA GHGhigh gp2 | ecosystem: Host-associated > Mammals > Digestive system > Stomach > Rumen ...
CGTCCAGCCCCAGGTGCTGCCGCCGTCGGTGGTGCGTGCCCAGGCCGTGCGGCTCATGGCCTCGGGGTAGCTCTCGGCGGCGACGAGCTGTCCCGAGGCGTCGCTCAGACAGACGATGCCGCCGTCGCAGTCGAGCTTGAAGGGTGCCTGGTCGTCGCGTATGTCGCTGGAGCCGAGCCAGAGCACCTTGTAGCCGTGGGCGCTGACCGTCCCTATGCTGGCAGGCAGCTGCCAACGCCTGGGGTTGTCGGGCGAGTCGCTCAGGTACATGCCCGAGAGCTGTACTGGCTGGTCGGTAGGATTATAGATTTCTATCCAGCTGTCGAAGTTGGTGGCAGGACTCATCACCACTCCGGCGTTGGAGGCCATCACCTCATTGATGACGAGCCCCACGGCTAATAAGGCTGACAACATAGTATCTGCAATTTTAATGGTTTTGCTTGCAAAGGTAATAAAAAAGGAGGCACCAAGGCTGGCTTGGTGCCTGTTGTTTTCGCTAATGCGACATTTCTGAAAAAAACTGATACAAAAAGCAGCTACGCCGACAACTACCGTCGCGCTGTTTTTAGTCTACTGTGCGCCTATGCCGAAGTCCTGCTGCTGGCGCTCCACCTCATAGAGCATGCGGCGGCGCTCGTCGGCGGTAGGCGTGGTGCTTTCCGACGTAGGCACTGCACTGCGGGCTGGCCTCCCGGCGACAAAACCGCCGGTCACGGTGGAGGCGGGGGCAACGTCGGCGTAGCAGCTTGGCAGGGCCGTATAGGGCAGGCTGTGGATGGTGAGTGTGTCGGGCGTGGGGGCGTGGATGCCCTCGAACGTGGGCCGGGCTATGATGCGGATGGCTCCTGCACGATGGGTGGCGCGTATGAGCACGGGGGCCGTGCCCCACTCCACCTGCCGCGGGTTGGCCATGATCGAGGCGTCGCCAATGATGGTGCCCTCACCCTCGACGGTGAAGGTGACATGCTCGCGGGCCAGCCTGCGGGGGTTGCCGTTGTCGTCGGTCACGGTGGCCACGACAACGATGAAGTCGGAACCGTCGGCCACCAACGGCCTCCCCATATCGTCGACACTTAGGCGAAGGCGGGTGCTGCGGCGCGAAGGCATCTTCACCTGGCGGCACACCACACGGCCACCGACGATGCCCTCGGCCACAAGCTTTACCTTCTGCCAGGCACGTTGGCTGTAGCTCAGCTCGCGGGCCTTCCAGAAGTCCCAGCAGGCAGGGAAGACCACGGGCTGGTGGGGCGTACCGTCGAGGGTGTGGACCACGGGCATCGTAAGCTGCCGCCAGCCATCGAGGGCGGTGAGACGCACACTGTCGCAGTTGCTAAACACGGTGACATCGGCGGGCGAGAACTGCGTCATTTCGTGGGCTATGAAGAGCACTGTGTCCGGCGGAAATAGCGCCGGGCACTGGACGGGAGCCACGCCATGGGCACCCTCCAGCGGCTTCTGGGCGCGGAAGGCGTGGTAGGCGTACTTGGGCTGGCGGAAGGCATCGAAGATGCCACCGAGATAGGCATCGGGATGGTAGCCGCGCTGGTGGTCAAAGGGATGCCACTGGCAACCGCCAATGAACTGCCGCTGTCCGCGATACATCATGCCGTATGTATCGGTGAGCGACAGCGCAGCGGCAAGCTGTGCCTGCTCGCCCCAGGCACGGGCGGCACGGTTGATGTTGTTGTGGGCATACCAGTCGTCGACATACTCGCCCCACTCACGGGTGAAGATGCACTTGTCTATGTCGTCGTAGCGTCCCTGCCCCACGTTGTCGGCCCAGTCGTAGAGCACGTCATAGTGTTCCCTCACTCCCTCGGAATTGAGGTCGGCGGCGGCCACCGGGCGGCCAGGCCAGGGAAACTCGTCGCGCGTAATGCGCAAGGCTTCGAGGGCGAAGTCCTTAGGATAGCGGGTCTCGTTGAGTATGGGTTCCCACATGAGCACTGAGGGGTGGTTGCGGTCGCGGCGTATGATGAGCCGCGTGTTCTCGTGCACCAGGTCGCTCCAGCCAGGCGACTTGTTCCAGTACTGCCAGCCAGGCGTGGGCACGATGACGAAGAGGCCCAGCTCGTCGCAGGCATCCATGAACGCCGGATCCTGCGGATAGTGGGCAGCACGCACAATGACCATGCCAGCCTGACGCAGGCGAAGGGCGTCGCGCCAGTGCTGGGAGTTGGGCAGGGCATTGCCCACGTAGGCAAAGTCCTGATGGCGGTTGGCCCCCACGAGCTGGTGGTAGGGCCGTCCGTTGAGCCAGAAGCCGTCGCGCCCGCGGAACTCGGCGCGACGAATACCCATGCGCACGATGCCCCCGTCGGCACACTGCCTGCCCTCCACCACGCGCAGCTCCACAGTGTAGAGATAGGGCTGTTCGGGCGACCACAGGCGAGGACGGCGGAGCGTGGTGTGAAGTGCGAAGACCGATGTGTCGGCAGCGGCCTTGGCCTGGCGCAGGGTTTTCACCATGCGCCCGTCGGCATCCTTGATAGTAGCCTCGACGGTGGCGCGTCGGCTATGGCACACGTCGACATCGATGAACACGTCGGCACTCTGCTCAGTGATGTTGTCGTAGTGGAGGAACACGCCGCCGCCCCCCACCCGACCACGCTCTATGGCATCGGTGATGTGGGTGGCGGAGCGACCTATGAGCCACACGTCGCGGTACATGCCTCCATGATAGGCAAAGTCGAGCTGGGCCTGCTTCTTTCCAGGTGGGTAGCTGTTGTCGTCGCGGTTGTCGGCACGCACGGCGATGACACAGCTGTCGCCAGCAGTTACACCCAGGCTGGACAGGTTGACGATGACAGGCAGGTAGCCCCCCTTGTGCTGGCAGGCCAGACGGCCATTGACATACACCTGCTGACTACCCATGATGGCCTCGAAGTGGAGCGTGACAGCCTTGCCGGCCATGTCGGACGGCACGACGAAACGCTTGCGATACCAGCACACGCCCTGGTAGTTGCGGCCACCGCTGGCCTCCGACGGCTCGAGCCTGGCCGTGTGGGGAGCGCAGACCACCGGCCAGCGGCTGTCGTCGAAGCTCCTGTCGCCAGCCCCTTCGGCATCGCCGAGGAGGAACCGCCAGCCCTCGTTGAAGTTGTAGACCACACGTCCACTACCTGCCAAAGGGAACAAGCCCGCCACCGACACGGCCTGCCCCACGGCACTGCCACACACCAACACACTGAGAACCAACACCGCCCCCAGCTTTGCTATGATACTTTTCACTTCCATCTTTTCCATTGTTCACAGTTCTACCCTCACCTCCTCGCCAGCCTTGACGGCGTAGCGCTTGCCGCCCACTATGAGCGTGCCGTAGCCGCCATCGCTGCTCACCCTCACCTCGTGGTTGTCCATGGACACGCGGATGAAGCCGTATGGCGTGGGCACAGCGCCTCGCATCCACTGCAGGCCGCCCAGCGTGGGCCTGACCGTGAAGTCACTATAGCCAGGCATGGTGGGCTGCACGCCCAGGAAGTAGCGCCCCAGCAGGTAGATGGGCGACGCTCCCCAGGCGTGGCACAGGCTCTTGCCATAGGGGCGGCCATACATGGCCAAGTGCTCACGTCCCTGCTCCAGAGGGTTGTACTTCTCCCAGAAGGTGGTGGCTCCCAGGCGCAACATGCCTCCCCAGTAGTCTTTCATCTGCTGCAGCACTTCCTCCTGCAGGCCCATCATGCAGAGTGTTTCCAACTCGTAGAAGCGCATGTAGGGAGTGGTGATGGCTGGCACGTCGGGGTTGAGCATGACGCTGCTCATAATGCGCTCGGCTTGCTCTTTGCTGGCCAGGCCGTAGAGTATGGCAAACATGTTGGGGAACTTCGTCACCTGCCTGTCAATCATTCCATCGGCCAGGCCATGGAAATAGGCACCGGCCTCCTGGCTCCAGAAGGTGCCGTTGATGCGCTTTGCCAGCCTACCGGCCAGGTCGGAATAAGTATCCAGCAGCTCCCGGCTATCCCTGGCCTTTCCATAGCCCACAGGCATGTCGATAAGGGCGGTACACTGTGCCATCGTCTGCAGACTCTTGTACAGCAGTATCTGCTCAAAGCAGAGGGCACCTCGCTTGTGCATGGGGAAGTCGGTCCAGTCGACGAAGATCCAGTCGTCGGGCTGAGCACTGGCCATGCCACTGGCATCGGTTCGACTGAGCACGTAGTCCATCAGGGTAACCATCTTAGCATAGATCTCGCGCAGGAAATGTTTGTCGCCAGTATACAGATAATAGTCCATCACCGACTGTACCCAATAGAAGCTATAGTCCATGATGGTGTTGACGTGGGAAGTGACCGGGTCCTTCCCCCGCAACTGGCGTATGGTGCGCTTGACACACTCGTTGTCGAAGCGCAGGTAGTAGTTCATCAGGTACGACTGTATGGCATCGCCGCTCCAGGTCCACCGGTCGCGCTTGATGCCATCGACGAAGAACTCGCGCGTGGTGAGGTCGAGGGTGTAGGCAGCCACCTGCCAGATGTGGTTCAGCTCTTCGTCGCTACAGCCGAACGAGCCACTGCGAGCCGGGTCGAAGGGCGAATACTCATAGTCCATCCACACATCGTCGACGCCCACGCCTCCCTCCATCTCTATGCTGACATAGCGGAAGGCCTTGCTGTCGAGCCTCACCACGGGGCTGGCAAGGAGCTGGTCGGCGACTACGCGGTCGAGCGTCTCACAATGGGCTGCGTCGAGGGCTTCCTCGCGGCTCTCGCCATAGTAGATGGCGAGGGCACACTGAGTGCCAGCCGAACAGTTGACCTTGAGGCACAGGTAGCCAAAGGTCTCGCGACCGAAGTCGACGAGCAGGCCGCCATTCAATAGCCGCTCCACCTGCGCCGGTCGCTCTTCACGGCACGCCAGTCTGTAGTGGGAGGGCGGGGTGTCGGCACTGTCGAACGTCCACGAACCTGCAGGCACGTAGGTGCCCGCGCCATGGGCCACGCCACACTCGTCAATCCACACCTTGTCCTCAAAGGTAACCTGCCAACTGGCATCGGTGACGATGGTGGCACCGCTGACAAAGAGCGCCGGCGGGGCTGACTGATTCCACACCTTGAAGCTCAGCTCATGGCGACCCTTGGGCACGACCAAGGCGGACTGCAGCCTCCCGTCGACGGAGAAGTTGAAACGGCCCTCGGCCTCGACCGTCAGCGTCTCGTCGCTATCAATGTCGACGGTCTTCGCAAACGTGACCATGGGCCAGTGGGAGTCATGCTTCCAGAATGGCGGAAACATGGCGCCGCGCTCGGTTCGACGGCTGTTGAAGCGGTTGCCCAACCACACCTCGAAGTCGCCGGGATACCATATCCAGGTGGGCTTAGCTTTCGGTTCCATAGCGTTCACGGGTTATTTCGTCGAGTGACTTGCCACGGGTGTCGGGGGCACCCACAGTGCCGATGACCAGCGACACAATGAGCAACAGGAGCATGACCACGGCGGCGGCGGTAAACCCCTCGCCCTGCTCGCCATAGATGTAGACAAAGCCCAGCCCCCAGGCCGCCGACAGCCCGCGCACGGCAAAGAACATCACGCCCTGGGCGGCGGCACGATAGCGGGCAGGGAACAGCTCGGAGGCCCACAGGGCGTAGAACGACTGCACGGAGATGCCGCCCTGAAGCCCCCATAGCAGGGTGAACACCAGCAGGCCACCGAGGCTGGTAATGCCTACGGTGAGCACGAGCACCCAGGCCAGCACGGCAAACATGACGCCGGTGAAGAAGAGCCATCGCTGGTTGACACGGTCGACAACCATGGAGAAGACAAAGGTGGTGGCTATGATGATGAGCCACTGGCCCACCGAGAGCAAGTTGGCATACTCATTGGACAGGCCACCAGCCGTCTCGTAGATATGCTGCTGGAAGAATCCCATGACGCTCGACACCAGGTTCCACGTGAGATACATGCCAGCCAGGAAGAGCATGGCGCGGATGGTGACCCCATTGGTGAACAGCGAGCCGAACGAGGAGAAGGCCCCCTCAGGGCTGGCTCCCTGCTCCTTGGCGGTCTGCCACTGGCGCGACTCGTCGAGGCGGCGCTGCAACAGCCAGGCCACAAACGCCACGACAAACAGCGAGACGAACACCAAGCGCGAACTGAACACATGGAGCGCCGGGCCGGCAGTGACTCCAAACAGGGCTGCCACGCCCTCGACCAGTGGGAACAGGCTGCCCTCGGAGCCTATGCCCTGGGTGGGCGGGGCGAGCAGCGTGCCGAGGATGAGGATGATGGTGGGGCCTATGCCCCAGGCCATCTGAGAGATGCCTATGTTGCGCCCGCGGTGGGCCGTCTCACTGCTCTCGGAGATATAGGTCCACGAGGCTGGCACGCCCACGCCCACAGAGATGCCCGTCACAAGGAAGCCTGCCAGCAGGGCAGGGAAGCTGGTGGCGGTCAGGATGAGCAGCACGCCAACCATGTAGACCAGCATGTTGTAGGTATAGATGGCTTTGCGCCCATACTTGTCGGCCAGGAAGCCACCCGCCATAGCGCCGATGGCGGCACCTAAGCAGTTGGCACTGATGGCGTTGAGCCAGCCTAAGTGGCTCTCCGACAGCTGCAGGTAGTCTTTCCACAAGGTGAGGCCCGACGCTCCAGCCACGATGGCTCCGGCGTCGAGATAATTGGTGAGCGATACGGCAAGGGTGCTTTTCAGGCTGCTTTTCTGCTTCATGGTTTCTATATTGGTATTTAGTACGTTATTAAAAGTATTTAAGTTATTAAACTCTATTAAACTTTTTGCATACTTCCTGCAATCCGCTGGAACGGGTTGCGGTATCGTACAGGACATAACGAGTGCCCACTATCGACTATCTCACGGACGTAAGAATCGCCGACTACTTTTCGCATGATGTTGAGTGCTCCGTTCTGATCGGCATTGATGAGCCTGCCAGAGGACGAACGGAACAGGCCGCGCCTGATCCGTCTGCCAGCATACTGCTCATGCTTGCCAATCTCCTCGAAAGCCAGTGCGTCACACTTGGAGGTATAGCTCTCCTCATGCTCCACGAAGTCGATGCCAATCATCTCGCACTTGTAGCGAAGATAGCCCGCCAGCCTCGCAAAAGGCATCTGGACAAACTTCTGGTTGTTCTTCCTGCCCATGTCGGATTCCTGTTTCCATCCGGCATTGTAGCCTACAGCCAGCGTGCCAATCTTCTTCTCTACAAGCATGTCAACAATCTGTCGGCTGACCTTGTGGAACGCGTCCTCAAAGTAGCGGTCCCGCTTGTCGTACATACGCTTGATTCTGTTTGTGCTTCGCTTCATGCCCTGCCGGTCCTTGACGGACTGCAGGTGTGCAAGGGTCTTGTTGAAATGGTTGTTATAGGATTTGAGATAACGCCCGCTGAAGATGACGCAGCCCTCGGCAGTAACCATCGTGGCGAGGTTGTCGAGACCGAGGTCGATAGCGGCACACTTGCTCTTGTCAACGTCTGCCTTCCTGACTTCCCGCTCGTAAACAATCTCAACCTTGATGTTCCGGCTGTTCGGGATGAAGCGCACCTGATTGAACTTGCCGATGCGCTCGCCGTACTTCTCCCACTGCGGTATGCTGACTGACAAGTCCTTTGAAAGCCTTATCTTGCTGTCCTTGATGGATGCGCTCTGGTTCGTGTAGTACAGATTGAACATACCGCCGCGCTTGCGGTAGTGTGGCATCTGCGGCATACCCTTGTATTTCTCAGGGTGTTTCTTCCAATCCTTGATGGATTTGCAGTATGCCTTCATGCTCTTATCGAGCACCTGCAGTATCTGCTGCGAGCACTGTGATTTGAGCAGCTTGTAGTTGCAGGCGCCTTCAAGGTTGGTAACTTCCTTCATGAGCTTGTCCATGTCGTTGTACCACGTCCACGTGCCGTCGGCATCCAGACGCTGGCGGAACAGGTACAGAGCCTGGTTGTACAGGTTGTTCGACGTCCTGCAAAGGATGTCTATCTGTTCCGTATGCGGTATGTAGAATTTATAGACTAATCTCATTCTTCAGGTCCTCTTTAATCAGTTCAAGTTTGCGCTTGCGGCGGCGACTGTACATCTTCATCGCAAAGCAGTGCAGCATGGATATTATCTCTTCAAAGATTTCCGTCTCGTCGGCCTTGTCCTCGATATCGTTGATGACAACAATCTCGCAACCAAACTCGGCGAACAGCCGCCTGAACATGTCGAAGGATATTCTCGATAGCCTGTCCTTGTAGGTCACATAGATGTGCGACACTTTGAAACTCAGTATCTCGTCCAGCAGGATTTTGAATTGCTTACGGTCGAAGTTCATGCCGCTTGCAATGTCCTGATAAGACTTGGACACCTTCACACCGTTCTTGTTGCAGTATTCCGTCAGCGTAGCCACCTGGTTCTGCAAGTCCGTCTTTTGCTTCCGGGTAGATACCCGTGCATAGATGACGTTGTATCTCTCGTCTGCAAGTCCCGCCTTGCGGTACACGTCCTCGTCGTTGTACTCATAGAACCCATTAGGCAGTTCGACGACGCGAATCTCTTTGTTCTTCACATATTTTACGAGCGTAGCCCGTGATATATGTAACAACTTCAATACTCTTGCACTTTTCATGGGTGTAAAGATACAAACATTTATTCAAATACGCAAATAATATTTCATATTTTTAATACTTTATTTGATTATATAATAAAATAGGTACGACTGCCTGTCTAACTATTCTTGGGTGATGCCGGCACGGACACGTATGCTGTCGGCCACCTGCGGCCCGTTGTTGAGCCAAAGGTTGGCTGGGCCGTTGGCATTTTGCAGATATTTCTCAGTGGGTGTCCAGTTGTCGCGCAGGGTGATGTTGCTGCTGCCCTCGTCGGTGTATAGGTAGAACCAGTGGTCGGGGTCGTGGACGTATGACGGGTGGGCAATGTCGCGCACCACGTTCTCGGCTATCACCGTGCCGGGCTGGTTGCCCAGGGTGTAGATGCCGGCACAGTCGTAGGCATGGCGCGCGTAGTCGTAGATGAGGTTGGCGCGCACCTGATTGTTGCGCATGGCGGACAGGTCGCGGTTCCAGCCCCAGCCCAGGGAGATGGCCGTATAGGACACGCCATGGATGGCGTTGTGGGCAATGGTGATGCCAGCCACGTAGCCGGCGGCGATGGCCACGCAGCCCCAGTCCTCGTTGGTCACGTCGGTGAACTCCGACTGCTCCACCACCTGGCTGGTGCACACCTGGCGGAAGTCGGACGGCAGGAAGGGCAAATGGGTCTCCAAGCCTTCGGGCGAGAACGAGCCGCAGACGTAGCCGTTCATGGCTATGTCGGCGAAGGTGCAGCGCGAGGTGATGCCGCCACGGCACCCCTCGACATAGTCGAGGCCCGAGCCGCCAAGGTGCTCGAAGCGGCAGTGGGAGAAGTCCACGCCAACGGCATGGCGCAGCGTCACGGCAGCACTGGCACGCCCCAGCCAGCCCTGGTTGTCGAGCTTGTGGTTGTTGGGGCGGTCAATGGGCGGCCGCAGCTTATAGGCCTCGACGAGCGGCATACCGGCCTGCAGGGGCACATGGCCCTGCTGGGAGGGGCGCATCCAGGTGGCGTGGCTGAAGGTGAGGCCGCTGAAGCTGACATTGCTCACCGGTCGGTCGGGCGTGCCCACCACCTCGACCAGCGTCTCGAGCACGGGCACAACAGCCTCGGCAACCCGCTCGCCGGGCAGGGGCATGTAGTAGAGCCGATGGGCGCGCAGGTCGTGGTACCACTCGCCGGGCGTGTCGAGCAGCTGGCGGGCGTTGGTGAGATAGAAGGGCGAGGGATGGCCCGTGGAGGGAGTCATGGGCGATGGCCACGGATGGTCAAACTGTAGGCGGGCCTCGGGGTCGTGGAAGGTGACGGCGGCGGAGTCGCCTGCCAGGGCGATGGCCTTGATGCGCAGGGTGGCCACGGCCCACATCTGGTGGAGCACCAGCTCGGCGTAAGGCTCGCCGGCAACCTTGGCCACGGCCTGGCGCGGCACCCACAGCACGCGGCGCTGGCGGTCGTAGCCACGTATGCGCTGCATCTGCTCAAAGTCGGCAACGTCGCGCGCACGAACGGCCTTGCGACCATTGACCCACAGCTGGCGGAAGTCGACCGGGCGACCGTTGAAGTCGGGCACACTGGCCACGAGGAGCCGACCCTGGCGCTGCCAGCCGCCAATGGTCATGCCACCACTCAACACGGCACCATGCCCCTCAATGCGCAGGCCGCTGTCCTCAGGGCGCAGGCGCAACGGCTCGTAGAGGCGATAGGTGCCGGGAGCGAGGCGAAGCGTCACCTGCGAGGCCTGGCCTGTGCGGCGCAGCTCGCGCGCACGCCGCAGGCCGTCGGCCAGCGACGAGTCGGGCGTGAGCATCAGCGTCACAACGTGCCCGGCGGTATCTCCGCCGGGAGAGCTGCCCCACGCCGTCGACACATCCTCCACGAAGAGCATGGACAGCAGAAGCAAAGGAACTAATAGTATTCGTTTCATAGTAGTGTGCCGAGATGGGCGAGCCAGCGGAATTGTCATTGGTAAACTCGTTGCAAAATTAATGATATTTTCCGGGAAAACAAACAAAAAGGCGACAAATGTTTTGTGGGTGACGATTTTTATAGCTACCTTTGCCCAGACTTTCCTACCTTCGCCCCATGCAGAGGCCACAAGCCTACCAGACAGGCCACTGCTGCACAGCGACCAGACGCTAAGCAACAGAAGCCAAAAACCAAAAACGATGAACAGAGACACCACTATCAACAACCTACTCTGCCGACTGTCGGCGCTGCTGGCCCTTGGCCTCGTGACGGCCATCGCCACATGGGGCAGCAGCGCAATGGCGCAGCAGCCACTGGCCATGCCGCCCTTTCTCAGCATGGGCGACACCATAGCCGTGGTGTCGCCGTCGAGCACGCCCGACACGGCTACCGTGGAGAAGGGGTGCCAGACGCTGCGACTGTGGGGCTACCACACTGTGGTGGGGAGCCACGCGCTGAGCCAGTGCCACGGATTTGCCGGCACGGTAGACGAGCGCGCCGCCGACCTGATGTGGGCACTCAGCGACCCTACGGTGAAGGCCATAGTCTGTACCCGTGGGGGCGACGGCGCCATACAGCTGCTGCAGAGGCTGCCGACAGGCCTGCTGAGAAGCCACCCCAAGTGGCTCGTGGGCTTCAGCGATGTCACTACCCTGCACAGTGCCATGGTGCAGGCCGGGGTGATGAGCATACACGGCAGCATGTGCCACGCCATAGGGCGACACCTGGGACAGGACACGGTAAGCGTGAGCCTAAGACGGCTGCTCAGCGGACAGCTGCCACACTACACCGTAGACCACCACCAGCTCGACCAGCCGGGACAGGCCACGGGAACGCTCGTGGGCGGCAACCTGTCGGTCATAAGCTCGCTGGCGGGCAGCGACTACGACTTCCTCAATCGTGCCGACGAAGGACTCATACTCTTCATAGAGGACAAGGGCGAGAGCATGACCAAGGTGGACCGCATGGTACACCAGATGGAGCTGCGCGGAGTGCTCGGCAAGCTCAAGGGAATCATAGTGGGCCGGTTCTCGGACTACAAGCATCCGGAAAACGGCTTCGACGACATGTACCACATGCTCAGCTTCTACCTAAGCCGATACGACATACCGGTGTGCTACAACTTCCCAGTAGGGCACGCTGCCCTGAACAACTTTCCACTCATCGAGGGCTGCCGAGTGAGCCTCACCGTTGGCAACGATGGCACTGAGCTGGAATTCCTAAGATAGAGGGTTCTGCGAGATGTTTTGTGGGTAAGACTCGGCGGCTTTCCCGCACTTACAGCGCAGGCCGCAGCTTTCCCCGCCCTTCAGAGAGTGATTATTATTTGTTTACGTTCAGTTTAAGCAAGTCGAAGTACATCAGGCGGGTGTTCAGCGGAAGCCGGCCAATGCCGATGCCCATGTACTTAGCTTCCAGTCGTTCATCAGCAATCAGGTAGCGGAAGCCATTCTTTTCGTAGTAGTGAAGCGTCTCGGGGCGGTTCAGGGCATCGACTATGAGGAACCTGCAACCCGTTCGGTTGTTGGTGCGGAAAAGCACCTTGATGAAGTCCATGATGGCGGTGCCAAAGCCCTGACCGGCAAAATCGCTGCTGGTGCCGAGACGACCGATGAGGACAGCGGGGAAGCGCTTCAGTGTCTTGTCGCGCAGGTCGGTGTCGTCAAGAAACTGCTCCTTGTACTCGTCGGTGATGCGGTTCGTCAAGCGGATGCTGTCGTTGGAGAGCGAGAAGGCCGTGACGATAGTGTCGGGCTGGTCTTTAAGGCAGAAGAGATAAGTCTTGCCGAGCAGACGGTGCTGGTTGACGAGGCAATCCTTGGCGAAGAACTCGTCAAGGTCTGCTTCGCCACAACTGAAGGGCTTGCACTCAGACAGTTTCTTCTCCGAGGCTCGAACGAGGTCGCATCGGGTCAACAGTTCGTCAACGGTCATAGTGCGTCACAGGTTTTCAGAAAATTAGAAACCACCTGTGCCTCGTGGCGGTAGTCCTCAGTGCCGGGGTTCTGCTCGGTGAGGTTCGCCTCGCTCTCAAAATGCTGTGCCGTCTCGCCGTAGAGCGTCGGGATGGCTCTGATTGCTGTTGCCATAGATCTTAATACGTATTAAATGTGAAATTTCGGCTTCTATATAACTAACGGTTATTTAACTGTTTTGCCTGGGAACGCGGGCGTCCTCGCCCGCATCTGTGGCGGGCGAGGACGCCCGCGTTCCCAGAGTCGGCTGCAAAGGTACAAAAAATAATTCAAAAAAAACGCATTTGGGGAAATTAACACGTTTAGGACACAAATACCGTTCAATTTGTCAAGAGAGGCGTTATATTGGGGATGGGAATAGTCCCGGAAACAATTTAATTCTATTAAAATGATGAACGCACTTTCTAATTGCTTTCATTTTCTTGTCACTTTTGATGGTTCAACGTACATTTTCTCTTTCCCTACCGTTGGGTCAACCATGTTTCACATTTGTCATCCTATGTCAACTCCGTCCGCATCGTGACTCTCATCGAATCCGTCCGCTCTGTTTTGTCACCCTTTGCACCCCGTCGTAACCCTTTGTCAACTAAGTCCGCAGAATGACGATTTTCAGGCCCCGTAAATTCCTCGCGGTAGAAATACGTTGCAAAAATATACTGAAATTCGGTTACTACCAAATTCCAGCCATCAAGTGTTAAAAATCAAAAGTGATTGAAAACGAGCGTTTTACAAATAGTTAGCATTAGATATTCCTGGTTGTTTATACCCGTTTAGATACAGTATTGGATTGCGTCTTAATGGAGCAATCTTCGGTTAGGGGTGGGGGCTGTATCTTAGCCAAACGAAATTTTGTAGAGCCAAATAGTGCAACGCACAACGCCGAAAAGCAAGCGCAGAAAGGGCAGGAAAAACCACTGGCACTGACTCTTTTCTGAAAAGCACTGACTTTCGCGCGAAAAGCACTGACTATTTTTCGAAAAGCACTGACTATTTTCCAAAAGTCAGTGCTTATTTTTGAGAAGTCTCAACCTACTAATTGTCAGGCGGTTAGAAAACCGAGTAAAACACGGTTTTACGCTGCTTGAAAATTCCTTCCCGCCGCAGGTCTCCGCCGCTCAGCCGGATTTGTCGCTCCAGCTCTGC